>Ga0194112_10005340_pt1 | contig 17304 bp, 18 predicted proteins | sample TA2MahC400mmetaG_FD_146191 | JGI IMG/M metagenome (GOLD analysis project Ga0194112, IMG submission 146191) | Freshwater microbial communities from Lake Tanganyika, Tanzania - TA2015016 Mahale Deep Cast 400m | ecosystem: Environmental > Aquatic > Freshwater > Lake | place: Tanzania: Lake... | reverse complement strand
CCGATAGTATGGATAGACCATCATGAAATTGAGTTTCCTGACTTATCTGATTTTCCTGTTGTTTATTATTATAACTCAATGAAGTCTGAAAATCCGAGTTCAGAGCCTGTAACTTACTGGGCTTATAAACTTGCAAGAGAAGAAGACTTGTGGCTTGCAATTGCAGGTTGTATTGGAGACGGCTACTTGCCTGAGTTTTCCAAGGAAGCTGAGAAGAAATATCCTGGATTATGGAAGCCTGTGAAATCAGCTTTTCAGGGATTGTATAATACTGAACTTGGGAAGATATCAAGAATATTAAATTATTCATTGAAGGACAGAACCAGCAATGTCATTAAGATGATTAAGTTTATGTTTAAATCAAAACCAGACGATGTTTTAAGCGGATTTTTGCTTGAGAGGTTTAAACAGATTGATGAGAAAGCAGAAAAATTAATTGAGAAGGCAATTCAGCAGGCAACTCAGGAAAAACTTTTATATTTTCAGTATGGAGGAGACTTGAGTATTTCTTCTGACATTGCAAACGAGCTTTTTTACAAATTTCCAGAGAAGACAATAGCTGTTGCATATATTAAGGGAACAAAGGCAAATATTTCAATTAGAGGAAAGGAAAATATTAAGGAAGCAACATTAAAATCAATAGAGGGAATTGAAAATGCAAGAGGAGGGGGGCATAAGCAGGCTGTCGGAGCTCAGATGAATGTTGAAGATTTGCCAAAATTTATTGAGAATTTCAGGAAATTGATTAACTAATCGTGGAAAACAATTTTCAATTCCAAATTAAAATATTAAATATAGTGAATTGGAAATTGTTTTTTGGGCGTTCAACTTGTTTTAAAGTTGGGAGATGTAAGTGTTTAAGTGATGGGACTTCTTTGATTATTGAGAAGTAGTGTTACTCTTTTGCAGATTTCCAAAGAATATTAAAATAATTTCTATAGAGTTGCGCAACTTTTTTACTTTTTATAAGAATCATATAAAGTTCTTTTTCTGGTAAAAAAATAACTGTTTTATCTCCATAAACCCACATTCCACTAGGGCTTTGATATTCTTCAGGGATAAATTTATATTTAGTTAAAGTTTCTTTTGATAACAAGGACTTTTTTATTTTGTAATCTGCAATAATCTTTCTTTTAATACCTAATTTAGCTCTCTGTTTTTGGAAATGAGGATAGAAAAATTCAAGCTCTTTTGCTACAGAACCAGTGAATCCTAAGATAAAAACATCTTTTTTTTCTTTTAGAATATCATTTAGCAATGTTTTTAATCCCTCTTTGCTTTTATACACTTCTATGTCAATATCCACTTCTTTTTTCTTGATCATAAAAAGTTCGGGCAAGATATTTCTGAACTCCTTTTCTTTTTCTTCTAATTTTTCTAAAAGCTTTTCTGGGGATATTGCTCTAAAATATTTTTTTCCTGATTTAATTGCGTAAGAAACAATACCTTTTTCCAAAAGTTTATTTAGTCTATCATAGATATGGGTCCTGTTAATTCTAGTTTCTATGACTATTTTACTGACTAAGGACTGACCTAATTTAAGTAGGGCTAAGTATATCTTTGCTTCATTTTCTGATAGTCCAATTTCTTGGAGTATCTTTTCTTTTTCCATATAGGCGTATAACTCTTTCTCTTTTTAAATCTTTTGTCTCATATGAGACAACAAATATTTTTATCTTGTTATCAACAAAAATCATTGCTTAAAATTAAGATGAAAGGTTCAAAAAAAATTTTGCAAAGCTTGAAAGAGAAAGGGATAAAATACATATTCGGAATAATGGGTCGAGAAGCTCAGGCAATACTTGGAAATGAAGTTAAGGGTATAAAATTCATTCTTACAAGACACGAGTTCACTGCAGGAATTATGGCTGAAGTTTATGCTAGACTAACCCAGCATCCTCAAGTTTGCTGGTCAACTTTTGGTCCGGGAGTAACAAATTTAATCACAGCCATAGCTTCTGCTTATCTTGATAGATCACCACTAATTGCTATTTCTGCCCAAGTAGAAAGAAATCAAATTGATCCAAAGAATACACATCAATGTTTAGAACAAACAAAGATGCTTCAACCAATAACAAAGGATTCTTATGAGGTAAAAAAAACTAATGAAATTGAAAATACAATTAACTCTATGTTTGATTTAGCAAATAACGAACTTAAGGGTCCTGTTTTTATCAGTATTCCTATTGATGTCCTTGCAGAAGAAGTAAAGGTTATAGAATCAAAATGGAAAAATAGAATAAAACAAAATTTTAATAGTAAAAACATTAATAAATTGTTTAAAGTAATAAAACAAAGTAATAACCCTATTCTTCTTATTGGTAACGAAGCAGTAAGAGCAGGTGTAAGTAATGAATTACGAAAATTTGTTGAAAAATATAAAATCCCTGTTTTAACTACTAGTGCCGGTAAGGGTATTATTCCTGAAAATCACTCTTTTAGCTTAGGAGCGATTAACAAATATATAAATGATATTTTAAATGGAGATATAACAAAAAATATTTTTAAAGATGTTGATTTGATAATAACTTTAGGATATGATTATGTTGAAGATGTAAAATCCAACTTGTGGAATGTTGGAAAAAAGAAAAAGATTGTGAGAGTTAGTTCATTAGATAATAAGACTAAAAAATATTTCAAACCAGATTTAGATGTTATTGGAGACTTAATATTAATTCTTAAGGAGATAAATCAATATGAATTTAATTCTAATAGAAAAAATAATTTTGAATGGTTTATTGAAAAAAAGAATTATCTTCTTTCGCATGGAAAAGATTTTGCACCAGAAAAACTGATGAATGTAATCAATGCCTATTTAGATGAAAATTCTATTTTAGTTTCAGATATTGGAATACATAAACAGTATGCAGTATTATTCAGCAAAGTTTATTCACCTAAATCTTTCTTATGTTCAAATGGATTAGGCACATTCGGTTTTGCATTGCCAGCTGCAATGGCTGCAAAATTAGCTTTTCCTAAAAGGAACATTCTAGCTATAACTGGAGACGGCGGATTTCATTCAGTAAGTCATGATTTAGAAACTGCAGCCAGATATAATCTCCCAATAACCATAATTGTTGTTAAAGATGGTTCATTTGGATTAATTAAACATTATCAAATTGTTGGGCATGGATATGAGTTCATTCCTTCAGTTAATTTTGGCGATATTGATTTTGTTAAACTGGCGGAAGCAAATGGTTGCATAGGTTACAGGATAAAATCTTATGATGAATTGGATGCAATTTTATCAGAAAAACCAACAAAACCACGAGTTATAGAAGTTCCAATAAGATATGATTATTCTTTTAGGAGTTAAGATGGATATTTTATTTTTCCAACCTGCTGTAATTTCAGATGGTAGAGTCTCGTATAGTGCAATCTCTAATGGATTGATAGCATTAGGAATGTATTTGAAGCAAAATGGTTATGAGAATAGAATATGTCACTTTAATGGAACTAAAAAATTAGAAGATTTTGTTGAAGAAAAAATTAGAGAATATAATCCAAAATATATCGGAGTAAATTTAACATGGCACATGCACTGCGATTCTGCGATTAGAATTGCTCAACATGCAAGGAGATTAAATCCTAATATTCCTGTTGTCTTTGGAGGATTTACTGCTTCATATTTTGATAGAGAAATCCTAGAATATGCAGGTATTGGAGATTTAACTATTATAAGGGGAGATGCTGAAGAACCATTGATTGAATTTCTTAAGACAGGAGAGATACCAAATTCGAACACATCCTTTGTTAAAGATAAAAAAATTATAAGAAATAATTTAACTTATGTTCAAGTGGAACTGCCCAGAGTAAGATTATATTATCCTATAACAGAGTTAGTTGATAGATGGGAAGTTTATCTTGAAAGAAATCAAATTAGAACTTCTGTTCCAAGTTTAGAAGATAAAGTTGGCCATAACACAGCTATGGGAGAGTTTCATCTTTATGTTGGTAAAGGTTGTAGAAATAATTGTTATTATTGCGGTGGTGGAAGAGATGCCCATAAAATAATTTCTGGCAGAAATAAAATACAATTTAGAGATGTTGAGGATGTAAAGGCAGATATTGAGCAATTAGTTATAGATAGTGTAAAAACATTTTATATTGATTTTGACCCTTATCCAGAAAGAGAGTTTTACTTGAGTCTATTAAAGAGATTAAGCCCTCAAAATGCAAGATTGATGTTTAGTGCTTGGTGTGGCCCAGTTTCTTCAGAAATGTTAGATTTAATAGACAAAAAGTTTAATGGAGCAGAGATTGTAATCTCTCCTGAAACTGGCTCTGAAAAGTTAAGGAAAGAATTAATCAGTCGAGGATATGGGAAACCACCATTTTATTCTAATAATAATCTGTTAGAATTTTTTGGACAATTACAGGAAAGGGGATTTAGGGCTATGTGCCATTTTATTTCTGGGATTCCTGAAGAAACAGAAGAAGATAGAAGAGCAACATTAGATTTAGCTAAGGAAGTAAAAAGGAGATATAGTAATGTTTTTACAAAGGATTATGATTTAGCAATAGAAAGAAATCTTTGTGCTCCTCCATTATATATTGAACCCTGTTCACCATTGCAGAGAACTTCTTCAATAGGATTTAGAGATTATTTGAAACCTGAAAAAGTGCCAATATTAAGTCCAGAATCAGTTGGCCAAAGTTCAAAATTTAGAGAAGTAATCTCTAGAGGTCAAGATGCTACGACTTAATCCACCACCAACTTTAAGAAGAGTAGCAACTGCAGAAGAAATTGAAAAGTTAGTAAAAGAAAATAAAATTTCTTCTATTAGCCTAAGACTTCCTACGCCCTGTAATCTGAATTGTGTTTATTGTTATGGTTCAAAAGATGAATATAGGAGATTAAGAGCAACTGGTGAAGCTCTAACCTATAATGAAATTATAGAAACCTTGAATCAAGCTTTTAATTTAGGTGTCAATAATATTTCAATTGTTGGTGATGGAGAGCCATTATTATACAAAGTAGGACAAGAAGATTTACATTCTCTTATTGACTATATAAATGATAAAGGAGCAAGCGTGATTTTATTTACAAATGCAACCCTCATCACAGAAGAATTGGCAAAAAAACTTTTTAAAAAGGATATTGTAATTGTAGCTAAGCAAAATTCTCCTTACCCCCTAAAACAAAACCTATTATGTGGAAAATCTTGGGCTTATTCACGATTAGAAGAGGGAATAAGAAACCTTATAGGGGCAGGTTTTACAAGAGCAAAACCATCTCGATTAGCAATACACACAGTTATTTGTCAGCAAAATTACGAAGATATTCCTCAACTGTGGAGAGACTGGCGGAGAAAGAATATCATTCCTTATGTGCAGGTTTGTGTTCCCCCGTTACATAAAGAAGAGCAAAAAGAATTTTTAGAAAAGTATTATGTTGAACCACGAAAAGTAAGGGATTTATTTCATAGATTGTTAAAAATAGATGAGGAAGAGTTTGGATACACTTGGGATCCTAATAAAACATACCCAATAGCTGCTTTAGGTTGTTCTGTAGTTTTATCTGGAGTTGGGATAACTCCTAATGGGAATGTGCAGATGTGCGCCTATACTGAACATTCTTTAGGAAATATCAGAGAGAAAAGTCTAAGTGACATTTTAAAATCAAAAAGGATAAAAAGAATTAGAAGATTTAAATATAGTGATGGATGTTTTTATGGCTGTAGAGCTTTGACATTTAATCTTACTGGAAATAGATTTGCAAATGACCCCTTTTTCTGGGAAAAGTAGTCTACTTAACATCACGAGCAAATTGGTGGGAGTTAATCCTTAGGATTAAAAAATTTATTATTAGCTATTCACAAGAATTAAATTGTTCTCATATGCCCTTAAACTTCAGAATATTATACAAATTTTATATAGAACATTAATAATTGCAAACCGATAATTTTAAAAGCTATCTTTTTTCTATATAATCATGTCAACTAGGGATAAGCTTCCAAAATAGGGAAAATATCTTAATTGCAATTTCTTTTAAACGATTAATAAATAACTAACTAATATTAATATGATACAATAAATAAATAGTACAAGAAAAATGAAAAAACAAACTAACAAAAATGAAGAAATTGCAAGGAAAAACTTACTTAGAGATAGCAAGGAAATTTCTGGAGAAAAAGTAGAGGGATACAATTTTTCATCTGGAGTTGACTGGAAGAAACTTGTAGAAAGCTACAAGACAACAGGATTTCAGGCAACAAATTTATCTAGAGCATGCGAGATAATCAAGAAGATGAGAGATGAGAAAGCATTTATTTTCTTGGGATATACAAGCAATTTAGTTTCTTCTGGATTGCGGGATATTTTTAGATTTTTAGCTGAGAAAAATCTTGTGGATGTGATTGTGACAACTGCCGGAGGAATTGAAGAAGATATTATAAAGTGTCTTGGAGATTTTAAGATTGGAAGTTTTGAAGCTTCTGGCGCGAGCTTGCGTGAAAAGGGAATAAACAGGATAGGAAATATATTTGTTCCTAATTCTCGCTATGTGAAATTTGAAGAATTTTTCCAGCCAATCCTGGAAGAATTATATGAAGAAAGCAAGAAACAAAACAAAATAATAACTCCAAGCGAAATAATATGGAAATTAGGGGAGAAAATCAATAATCCTAAGTCAATACTTTACTGGTGTTATAAGAATAAAATTCCTGTTTATTGTCCTGCTATAACTGACGGGGCTATTGGAGATAATATTTATTTTTTTCAGTTTTCACATCACGACTTTAAGATAGATATTGTTTCTGATATTACATGGTTTAATAATACTACAATAAATTTGAAACAATCAGGGGCAATTATTCTTGGTTCTGGATTAATTAAGCATGCAATTTTGAATGCAAATATGTTAAGAAATGGATTAGATTATGCTGTTTATATAAACAACTCGCAGGAATTTGACGGGAGTGATGCTGGAGCTAATCCAGATGAAGCTGTTTCATGGGGAAAAATCACAAAAAACGCAGAGAGCGTGAAAGTTTTTGGAGATGCAACAATTATCTTCCCGATAATTGTTGCGAGCACTTTTGCGAGCGATTAATTATTGTTTATTTTCGAGCGAGAGTGCGAGAGAGTGTTTTGCTTGATTAATTGTCTATTCTATTATAATCATATTTTTAAACTTAATTTTTTATTAGGCTTTATGATTGTAAAAACTCCTTACGGAGATATTCAGACTATTCCTCTTGCTGATGAGATTTTTAGGGTTGTTCCAAAAACAGAAGAAGAAGCAGATAAGCTAATTCAGCAAGGGGCTTTGGCTGTTTATATGAAATATGGATGCCCGAGATGCTCGGCTGAAATTACACTTCTTAATCTTAGTGGACATGACAGATTAATGAGAGTAGCTGCTGAGAGAAATGTTCCGCTGGTTTATTTTGATTTGTCTGCATTTTGGTTTTATGGTTTTTTTCAGGAAAAAATGATAGACAAAGTTTCTACAATTGTCTTTTATAAAGGTGGAAGAGAACTAGCCAGATATGAAAGACCTGTAAGGGCAGACGTGCTTGCATCATTAATTGAACAGAATTTTCCAGTTCAGTAAGATTTCGCAATATAAACAACAGAAGAAGCTTTTTTTCCGCAGATGACACACTTTTCAGTTTTTCCTTCTGGTTTTTCTTTTTCCAGCTTAGTTCCTCTTACACTTGCTAAAATTTCTTTCTCAATTACTTCAGCACATTTTTCACCACTTTTCTCAATAGAACAGAACCCAGCTCGCGCTATTTTTCCAGAATCAACAGCTTTTTTCAGCTCATTCTTGTTTTTTACATTAATTATGCTGTTATCAAATAATTTGTCTGCCTGTTTTATCAGATTTTTATCTATGTCTCTTGATGTTTTTTCTATATAATTTAGCAGTTCTTTTCTTGCTATAATATCTTTTTTCATGGTATCTCTTCTATAAAATGTAAGTTTCTCTGATTTTATATCTCTATTTCCCAGATCAATTCGCAGTGGAACTCCTTTCATCTCCCAAAAATAAAATTTGTCTCCCGGTCTTTTTTTACTTGAATCTATTTCGCAGGAAATTTCTTTTTGCTCTAACTCTGACTTTATTTTTTTTGCTTCTTCTAAAACTTTTTTCTCATTGCCTATCACAACTATTATAACCTGGAGAGGAGCAATTTTCCACGGAAATTTTAATCCTTTTTCATCTCCATGAACTGCTATTACCGATGCGAATATTCTTGAGACTGCAGGACCATAGCAAGTTGTCCAAACATACTTATCTTTCCCATCCTTGTCTTTGAATTTTATATTAAATGCCTTTGCAAAATCCTGTTTTATTAAATGAGTTGAGGGCTGTTGAACTACTTTTCCGTCTGGGTTTAAAACATCTGTGGCAAATGTTCTTTCTGCACCTGGAAACTTGTCCCAGCTTGGACGCTCAAAAAATATAAATGGAAGGCAGTAAATATCATGAAGAACTTCTTTTGTTGTATTCATGTCTTCATGAACTTGTTTCATTGCATCTTCCATGTTAGCATGTGCACAATGAGTTTCTATCCAGTGAAATTCTCTGCTTCTTAAAAAAGGGCGGGTTGCTTTTGATTCATATCTGAATATGTTTGCTCTCTGGTATGTTTTGAAAGGCAAATCTTTGTATGAACTTATCCATAATGAAAACATTTGGTAGAATGCTGTTTCTGATGTCGGGCGGAGGGCAAGCTTTTCTTCTATTGGCTCATTGTTTCCATGAGTTGTCACCCAGAAAACCTGGGGAGTGAAGCCTCCTATGTGCTCTGATTCCAGCTTGAGATTTTTTTCTGGAATTAAAGTAGGAAACCAATATGGCTTGTGATTTTTCTTCTGCAAAACTTTTTCAAGATATTTAAACATTTTTTCCATTGATAAGACGCTCCAGGGCTGGAAAACAATAAATCCTTTAACATTATATCTTACATCTCCAAGTTCTGCTTTTTGTACTATGTCTGTATACCAGTCTGAGAAATTATCTTTTTTAGAAATATTGAATGTTACTTTTTTCTCACTTGCTTTTGGCTGTTCTATTTTTCTTTCCTGCTTTTCTTGTGGTTTTTCCTCAATTTTTTCTATTTTTATCTCGGATTTTCCGCTTAATTTCTTGTCAGCTTCATCTTCTTTGGCTTTTAATTCATTTTTGTTCAGATTAACTCCAAGATAAACTCGCTCTTTGTCAACTTTCTCTCCTTTTCTTATTGACTTAACTCTATAATAATATTTTTTCTTGTTTCTTTCCTTGATTTCAGTGTACATTTTTTTTATACGTCCACACTATTTATAAATCTTTCTGATGTGGACGTATTTGTTTATTTGCACGTCTACATAAGATTATTTTTTAGTTTTGTTTTGTAGACGTACAAAAGTTATTTTTATAATGAGGATGAATTCTGTTTTGCATAATCTTTTTTAATAAGCTAATCTGTGAATTTATTAGGGGTTGTAGTCTAATTTGGCATGATTCGTGCTTCGGGCGAGGAAATCAGAAAAGGTACGCGGTCTGGGTTCAAATCCCAGCAACCCCATCAAATTTAAAAATATGAAGATGTTTCTTCTTTTGGGTCTATAGTTCAATGGACAGAATAACCTAAATTTTCTTTAGAACTTTTCTTACTTTTTTGCTTCCGATTTTTTTTAGTTTTTGTTTGAGTTCTTTATCTACCCTAATTATATAAACTTCAGGAAAGTTCATCTTTTTATCTTTTCCAGTCATAATTTATTAAAGAGCTTCATTATTTAAAAACATTTCTGTATTACTAATACAAACCAAAAGATTTATAAACATATTTGTATTACTAATATAATGATTCAAATAACCCCTGAAGTTGCTGAAATATGTGGAATTCATTCAGGAGATGGATATCTAAGAGGAGGCGATAAAAGGTGGGAGTTTGATATAAGTGGCAATGTGGAAGAGAAGGATTATTATGATTTCCATGTAAAACCCCTATTCGAAAAAGCATTTGGCATAAAGGTTGATTGTAGGCATTTTCCTTGCAGGAATACTTATGGTTTTGTTATAAGAGATAAAGAAATCATAAAATTTATTCATGAGTTAGGATTTCCTTATGGTAATAAATCAACAACTATCCGAATTCCAGATGAGATATTAAATTCAAGGAATATTGAAATAAAAAGAAAATTTTTAAGAGGACTATTTGATACTGATGGGTGTGTTCACTTTAAGAAAAGGGATCAAAAAGAAAAATACAATAATTTCAAGAAAACACATCATTATTATCCCACTATTTCTTTTGTGACGGTTTCTAAAAAATTGAATGAAGATTTAGTAAAATTATTAATGGAACTTGGGTTCGAGAATTTTGGAAATTATCAATATATCTCTAAAAAACCTAATGAGAGTAAAAGATATCAATTAGTTATTTATGGGGTTGATTATTTAAATAAATTTTTTGAAGAAATAGGTTCTGAAAACCCTGTGAAGTTGTCAAGATTTCTTTTATGGAAGAAACAGGGATATTGCCCTACAAATTCTACTTACCTTGAAAGAACAGAAATGTTAAAAAGCCTCGATAATTAAGCTTTTAGTGGACCTATAGCTTAACCTGGATCGAGCATCCGGCTTCGGACCGGAAGATAGAGGTTCAAATCCTCTTAGGTCCGTGAAAAAGATGGTGAAAAAGATATTTGTTTTTGAAATAGTAGCAGGGATATTATTATTAATTGTCTCATATATCTTAGCAATAATCTATCATTACAATAAATTTTACACAATTCTTCTATTGGGCTTATTTTTTATATTAAAACCTATGTATAAAATAATAAATAAAAGAGAATTTTTAAGCTTAAAGAATTTTTTTAAAGTTTATCTTGCTTTTTTTATGCTGGGAATTGTTGCTGACCTGATTTTTGGAATATGGATAACAAAATTGTGGTTTTATCCTGATTATAATCTTATTAATTATATTATTTTATATTTTTTTATATATCCTTTTGGGGGATTTATTGTGATTTACTCCTTTGCCTTAATAGAGTCTTTGGCTGGCAAAAAACCAAGGGAAAGAAAAAAAGATTATTTTCTTGCTTTGAACTTTTCTAAAATCTTGTTTTTCTTAGGCATGGTTTTCTTAATTATTGCAATATTATTTGCTAATTCCTATAAAGGATTTTTAATCTATGTTTTCTTTGGACTAATGGGATATGGCCTAACTAATTACGTTACTTTAAAATATAAGAAAGATGACTTGCTTGAAAGAATTTTGACAAAAACATCGAAGTATGTTTTATTAATAGCTATTGTAGCATATACTCAAGGAATTATTCACGAATTCCCAAATGTTTTTGCCAGAGAGTGGATTTATCAAAATTTTCCATTAAACAATTTAACTCTGCTTGGAATTCCTATTATGGTATTATTATTCTGCTGGTTATGGCTTGTGGTTGTTCCATATTCAATTTTTGAGTTGGTGATGACACTAAATAAAAAATTTAAAAGGAGGCGAGATGAAATCTAAATTTTTTCCGGCGCTGGCAGTTCTTGTAGGCACAACTATTGGAGCAGGATTTCTAGGAATTCCATATGTTGTCTCAAAATCTGGCTTCTTGCCTGGCTTGGCTTACTTGATTTTTGTTGCTTTATTTATGCTTTTTATGAAGCTATATCTTGGAGAGGTGATTTTAAGAACTAATGGAAATCATCAGCTTACTGGATATGCGGGCATGTATCTTGGAAAGTGGGCTAAATTTTTGATGTTTTTTTCAATGATATTTGGGATATATTCTGCTTTGATTGCTTACTTAATTGCAGAAGGACAGAGTTTATCTTATCTTATTTTGGGAACCAGCAATTATTCACTTTATTTTTCTCTTGCTTTCTGGCTTTTGATGTCGTGCCTCACTTATATTGGGATGGTTGCTTTGAAAAAGTATGAGAAAATTGGCATGGTTCTTATTTTGGCTGTTGTTTTGATAGTTTTCCTTTTTTTCTTTAGAGGAATAAAGATTGAAAATCTTTCTAATATCAATTCAGAGAATATATTTCTGCCTTTTGGAGTAATCCTCTTTTCATTTCTTGCTTTCTCAGCAATGCCAGAAGTCAGGAGGGTTTTAAGCATGCAGGAAAAATTAATGAAAAAAGTTATTTTTATTGGAGTGATGATTCCTTTTATTGTTTATTTTGTTTTTATGCTGGTTATGGTCGGCAATTTTGGCTTGCAAATTCCTGAGATTGCGACACTCGCTCTGCCGAGATTTTTTTCTATTCTTGCTATTTTAACAATGTTTACTGCTTTTTTCGCCCAGTCAATTGCTATAAGAGATATGTTCAGGTTTGATTATCATCTTGGAAGGTTTAATGGCTGGCTTCTTGCAAGTTTTCTTCCTCTTGTGCTTTTTCTTTTGATTTATTTTTTCAAACTTGCAAGTTTTGTTACTTTGCTTGGAATTGCAGGAATTGTTGCTGCGGGTTTGAATGGAATACTTATCCTGCTGATGAATAAAAAATCAAAAAAAGAAGGAAATAGAAAGCCTGAATATTCTGTTTCTTTGTCGTGGAAAACCATAATTATTCTTTCGCTTATATTTATTCTTGCAGTTGCTGCAGAATTCTTGTTATAAAACAACAGATATCTACATATTTTTACAAAAAAACTTGAGACAATTATATTACATATATCAGTATTATAATTATAAATTAAAAATTTTTAAATAAAACATAACATAATTTTATTGCAACATTAACAACAAAATTCCATATTATGTCAGGAATGCTATCGCGAAAACCGCACACTTTAGTGTGCGGATGAGCATTCCTGAACATCCTAAAGTTGCAACAAACTGCGGACTTTAGTCCGCAGTAACACTCAGCAACTTTTTGATTTTAGAGATTAAATCTTATATATAATTTCATAAATAAAAAAAATAAAAAAAATAAAAAAATAAACTTGAAGAGTTTTTATTTTTCCTCTTCTTCAGCTTCTTCCATATCTTCTTCGCTTTCTGATTCTTCTTCAGATTCTTCGCTTTCTTCTGCTTCTTCTTTCTTAGGCTGTCTTGGAGTAATTCCCTTGCTTTTCATGAAGCACTCTTTGCATAAAACCTTTGAGCCTTCTCTTGGCTTGAAAGGAACTTCGTCTTCTTTCCCGCATTCTGCGCACTTTATCTTTGTCATTTCTCTTGGAAAGTTTCTCCTGAAACCGCCTCTTCTAAATCCACCACCAAACGGCATTTTATAAATTTCCTCCTTACATTGCTAAGAATTCGTCTCTCTCTCGATAAACTCCTTCTCTGTTTTTTGAGATTTTGCGGGTTTATAAATCTATTTATTTTGTTTCATTGGTGAGTTAAATTTTTATACCTCTCAATTATGATAAACCCGGCAAGAAGGGTTCTTTAAATATGGATGATAAAGATTTTGTTAAATGGGTTCCAGAAGCTTTGGCATTAGTTAGAAGTTCTCCTTACGCAGGCAGGATTTGGCCACTATGTGCTAATCCCAACCTGGGTGAAGAAGAAATTGACAAACTACCAAATTCTGAACCAATTAAGTCTAATTGCCATGGCACTGTGTTGTTTTGCATTGGAAGAGAGGATTTTGTCATGGGAGGGCTACAGTATAACAAGGATTTACATTATTTTATTTCAGCAGGAAGGCCGGGGTTTGTTAAATTTTCACTTATGGAAAAATTTCTTGAAGGAGTGTGTGAAGAAGTAGAAGAAGAAAAAGCAGTTTTGGCAGGATTTTGGGATGATAAAATTGCAAGCCCTTCTTTAAGTCATACTGCTGTTTATTTAGGAAAAGCAAGAGGCATGGGAGTTTTATTTCACCAGCCAGATAAAGGCAGAAAGTTTTGTTTAACTCCTTTTGATGAGTATTGGATGGCAGCAACAAATCAAAGAAGCACACGCTTTTATGCTCTTAAAAAATGATATTAATCTAACCCAAATGTTTTTAACCTCTATAATTGATTCTGTGACATGGAACTTGTTGAAAAATTACAACAAAAAGAATTTGACCCTCCTTTAGACAGGAAGCATAGAGTCAGAAACCGGAGAGTATTAAGCCTTGAAACATTAAGAATTTTGGCTTCTGCTGTGAGCGAGGTTATAGATGAAAAAGGTGCACAGATTTCCAGAGAATTAGATGCACAGATTGAAGCAGCTTATAATTTTCATCCGTATACAACTGTTATTGTTGCTTTGGACAGGGCTGTGAGAGAAAATCCGTATTATGCTGGGTATGGAATTAAAAAAATTCAATTAAAAACTCTTTTAGCAAGAATTTGTCCTGATAAACCCACAAGATGCAGAGGGACAAGTTGTAACAGAATTTTATTGTATAAAGATGATGAACAATTGTCACAATTTGTTGAGAGAAATTTTCTTAAGCCAGATGAAACAAGAGATTTCTGGGATTATGTTCCTGGAAGATAGTTTTATTTTAACAACTTAAGGAGAACTTTCTTACAAACTTGGAAATCAGCTCTCCTGTTGCTTATTTTCATAATCTCGCCTAGAAGAAAATTCATGCTTTCCTGCTTTCCTGATTTAAAATCTTCAACAGCTTGTTTGTTCTTTGTTATAACTTGCAAACAGAATTTTTCAATTTCTTTTTCATTTGTTATTCTCTCACTTGATTTTAGTTTATCTTTTATTGAGTGAGATTTTGGAACAAAGCTGTTTAGAATTTGTTTTGCTTTTAATTCTGTGATTTTTTTCTGCTTGACTGCTTCTAACAACTCAAGAAAGTGTTCTGGCTGAATTTCTACTTCTTCAAGAGTTTTTTTGTTATAATTTAGAACTCGCAATAATTCAATTGTAACCCAAGATAAAGCAAATTCTGGAGATATTTTTTCGCTTATTTTTTCGAAGAACCCAACAAGCTCGAAGTTATTTGATAAAATTTCAGCTGATTTTTTGTCAATTTTGTGCTTTTTTATTAATTTTTCTAATTTGGCTTGTGGTGTTTCTGGCAGCTCATTCTTAAGTTTTTCTATTCTGTTTTTTTCCAGCTTTACAATTGGCAAGTCTGGCTCTGGAATAAATCTGTAATCTTCAGCCTGTTCTTTGCTTCTCATTTTTAGTGTTTCCTGCTTTCTCGAGTCAAATCTTCTAGTTTCTCGCAATGTTCCTTGTTTTTCCTGCCTTGCAATCTCAAAGTTTATTGCTGCTTTGATATCCTCTATGCTTGAAATATTTTTTACTTCTACTCTATTTCCTCCTACTTTTTGATTTATACTTATGTTAACATCTGCCTTTAATCCTGCATTTTTGTCTACTGCTTTTATGTAGCTTAATGTGAGAATTAATTTTTTTAACCAGCTTGAAACTTGTTCTGCTGATTTGAAATCGGGCTCTGTGACTATTTCCACAAGTGGAAGCCCGCTTCTGTTATAGTCTATGCATCCTGTTTCTGGATTCCAGGAAGCAGGATCTTCCTCGAGGTGAATTTCTGTAATTCCTATGCCTTCAAAATTTCCTTTTTCTGCGCACGGAATTGAATATGCTCCTGAAATTGTTGTCTGAAATCCTTTTGGCAAGTCAGGCCAGTCATAATGTTTTCTCTGCCATGTAAATTGATTATTAACTTTGCAGTTTAACATCAAGCCAATCTGGATTATTTTTTTTATTGCTTCTGAATTTGGCAACATTGGCTTGCATCCTGGCTGTCCTGTGCAGATTGGACAAATGTTTGTATTAGGAGTTTTAGCTTCGTGCCTTTCTGCCTTGCATCTGCAGAATAATTTTTCTTGAGTCTGCAAGTATCCGTGAATTTCCAATCCTATTCGAACATTTTTTTCTTTCATAATCATTCTAAATTATTATCTTTTATCAGTTTATTTACTTTTTCTTTTATTTTGAGATAGAATGCTTTTATATCTTCTGCTTCCTGTGTAGAAATTTCTTCTCCATAGTATTTTGAGCCATTTCTCTTGTATCTAAACTGGTTTAATCTTTCTACTAAATAAATATCAAATCCTCTTTTAGAGAGATATGAAATTGGAGCTTCATGTGAATTTGTTTTGTAGCCTTCGCTTAATAAAATTGCAAGAAAGAAATCTCTTAGCGCATCATAGATATTCTCAAAAATTAATTTTGGTTTCTTTTCTTCATCCTCATTCCAATTTTCCTTTAACCTTACTTTAATATCATTAATCAAGGATTCTGCCAAAATTAAATTTTTCTCAGATTTTCTTGCGTCTTTATTATTTAAATAATATTCAAAAGGCTTCATTTTTTGTTTAAGTATCCATGCACAATAATTCCGTTTATTAAATTAGTGTAAAACTCTTCTGACATCTTCTTATAATTTGTTATTATAAGGTGTATTTTTCTTGACATTATCTTTTCGAATTTTGCAACATTAAGAGATTTTTCTTTTTCAGTTATTATTACTATATCTATATCTGACTTTTCAATATCTTCTCCTTTGCTGTAACTTCCGATTACTGAAATTAGTTCAGGATTAAATTCTTTTATAAGAAACTCTATCAAGCCAGAGTTGTAGAGCTGATTTAAATTTGATATTCTTTTTTTTTCTACGAATTTTTTATTCTCTATATTAGCTGAAATTTCTGTTATATGCTTCTTTTTCTCTAATTTTAAAAGATTTTCTTTACTCAACTTTTTAATTATGTTAATTATTGTATTTGGATTTAGCTTAATTAATCTTGCCAGCTCTCTTATGTGAAAATTGGTTGTTGGATTTTTGAATATTATCTGTAAGACTTTATCTTTATTGTTCATTTTTTTATACAATTGTATTTTTATTTATACAAATGTATACTTTTTAGTATTTAAATCTTTTCTTTTGAGTAATACATGCAAGAGCGTATAAAAACCTATTGAATAATTAAATCTGAAACATGAAAAAAACCCGCTTCCCTGCACATTTCTGCTTGTTTTCTCATTTCTTCTGTCAAGTATTCATAAACTCCTTTAAGCAAACAATTTCTTGCTGAATGATATAAAACTTTTATTTTTCTTTTTCCCTGCTGATATGCTTGATAAATTCTATGATGCCCGTCTGCTATAACTAAAACATCATTAACATCCCAGACTTCTGGCATTTCAGAATTATTTTCTTGAGCTATTCTTTCTAATTCTTTTCTTCTTATTATATGCTGTGATGGTTGCAATTCATCCACTCTTACAATTCTTACATTCCTGGCTGGCATGATTTAACTTGTTTTTTGGGTTTTTAAGCTTTGCCTCAATTGAAACATTTTGTGTTATCCAGAAATAATGTTACCTCGATAACACACATAAGCTCTAATAAACAAGAAGAGCTTATGAAAAAGCTAAATACCAAAAAGATAAAATGGATCGTAAAGGAGGGCGATAAGAGAG
>Ga0194112_10005333_pt1 | contig 17315 bp, 13 predicted proteins | sample TA2MahC400mmetaG_FD_146191 | JGI IMG/M metagenome (GOLD analysis project Ga0194112, IMG submission 146191) | Freshwater microbial communities from Lake Tanganyika, Tanzania - TA2015016 Mahale Deep Cast 400m | ecosystem: Environmental > Aquatic > Freshwater > Lake | place: Tanzania: Lake... | reverse complement strand
CCGCAACTACTGCTTGCTTAAATGCTGAACTGTAACGACGAATGACTTTTTCCATCGTCCTGTCTCCTGTTGACTGGTTAGCCTAACCTGTCAACTTTTTCCAGGACGACACACCGCTTTCACGTCTCACGTTTCACTGGTTCCGTCTCCAGTACTGCATCGACGATCTGCTGATAACCGGTGCACCGGCATAGGTTGCCCGATATGGCGGTGCGAACCTCCAGTTCCGTGGGGCTTGCGTTCCTGTCAAGCAGACTTTTTGCGCTCATCAGCATGCCTGGTGTGCAGAAGCCGCAGTGAACAGCATCGTGGTCAAGGAAAGACTCCTGGAGAGGATGGAGTTTGTCCCCATCTGCCAGACCTTCTATCGTGAGGATTTCTTGGCCATCAATCTGCGGGGCAAGCACAAGGCAAGAATTCACCGCCTGTCCGTTCATGAGAATGGTGCAAGCACCACACTCGCCAGCCTCACAACCTCGCTTTGTGCCGGTCAGGCCCAGCTCGTCGCGCAAGAGGTCCAGGAGCGTCGTGTTGGGATGGACTTCCAGTTCGTGCTTTCTCTTGTTGATAGTTGTCGTGATGACAATGCTCTTCATCATTCGCATGCCTCCAACGCCCGGCGAACCAGTACGGCAATCACGGGTTCCTTGTATTCTGTCGACCACCGTCTACCGGTGAACGAAATCATAACCTCAGAGACCTTCTTCCCCCCCTCAACTAAGAGTTCTTTCGATGGCTTCTGGCCAATGAGCAACTTCTCTGCCTCTGGAACTCTCTGCCACCTCGGGAACGCAGCGCCGGGGACTATGCGGGCATCAGTCACCACTCCGGCTTCATCCTTGCACACCACTGCTGCAACGCTCAATCGAGCGATCGATAGAGCGTTGCGTCTTCCCAGCTTGACGAAAGAACTTCGAGCATTGGCTGGAAGCTTTGGAAACCGAACCTCCACAAGGATCTCATCACGCCGTGCGACCGTGACATAGGGCTTGACAAAGAACTCCGAGAGCGCAATGACGCGCTCCCCGCTGGTAGACTTCAGCATGATTTCTGCATCCAGAGCGATGAGAGGAGGCACGGTATCGGCGCATGCTGCCGCATTCATGATGTTGCCACCAACGGTGCCCCGGTTACGAATCTGAGGCGAGCCAATGGTGGAGACTGCAGTCTGTAGCAATGGGGCATGTGTTCTAACAAGATCTGAATGAAGCACCTCCGTGTGCGTTGTCAGCGGTTTGATGATGATCCAATCTCCTGACTCTCCGATGCCCCTTAACGAAGGTATCCGAGTGATATCGACAATCGCTTTCGATGACCAGGCACTCGATTTTCGCATTTCCACCAACACGTCGGTCCCGCCTGCAAGGATCTTCGAATCGGGCTCACCCTCGGCAAGGAGGTTGCACGCTTCAGACAGAGTTCTCGGGGAATAGTATTCGAACGGCCTCATTCGCTTCCTCCCCGGACTTTGCACGACTCAACCATCACCGCATCGAACGCATTCTTCTGCTCCGACCCCCTTTTGTCATGACGTGTGAGCTTATGGCCAAGGAACACGCGCTCAAGATTAGCGGGAATCTCGTAGACACGCTTCCCGGTAGCGTTGTAGATTGCATTAACGATTGCCGGAGCAGCGAGTTCATTCGTCGGCTCCCCAACTGACTTCGCCCCAAAGGGCCCTGCTGGATCCTCATTCTCCACGATGACCGTTTTGATCCGCGGGACATCCATTGATGTCGGAATCAAATACTCATCAAAGTTCAGTTGCTTGGGAATGCCAGCCTCGATTTCAAATTCTTCCAGCAGTCCATAGCCAAGCCCCATTGCCACGCCACCGCACATCTGACCTGTCACCATCGCACGATTGATTGCCTTGCCAACATCGTGGACAGACACGAAGTCGATCACATTCACTCTGCCTGTTTCGGTATCAACTTCTACTTCAGCAGCGTTTGCGCCGTAGACAAACGTAAAATATGCGTCGCCCTTTCCCTCCTCTTCGTGCCACGAAGTTCGTGGCGCCTTGTGCCAGCCAAGGCCAATCATCGGCCTACCTTTGTTGAAGCACGCCGCAGTAAGCTCACCGAAGGACGCCAGCCGCTCATTGGTTCTTTCGTTCACCAGGTAGTTGTCTGCCAGGTCGAGGGCATCCACCGGAGTGCCCGTTAATTCGGACCCGACTTCAAGCAGCGTAGCTCTCACCTTTTCAGCCGCATTCTTGGCTGCCAATCCACCCATCACCGTCCCGCGCGAGGCAACTGTCGGGCCAGAGTCAGCCACGCCGCTGGTGTTCGTATTCAAGAATTGAATTCTGTCGACTGAAATGCCAAGCACTTCGGCCGTAATTTGCGCCATCTGCGTCTGCGCACCCTGCCCCATGTCGGTGACGCCAGAAGAGACAATCACACTTCCGTCTGTTTGTACAGAGACAGTGGTTTGCGCCGCATCGACCCCTTCCGCGCCAAGGGACACTCCTCGATAACTGCATGCCAAGCCTACACCGCGTCTCTTCGCGACAGCTTTGGCATCGCGGTACCGCCTCCACTTTTCTTCGAAACCGAGCTCCTGAGCTGCTTTGCTCAGCACCTCCTTCAAGCTGACGGTGTGGGCCAACTTCTGCCCTGTCGCTGTCACCGCACCCCCTTCAAATCCGTTTTTCATACGGATCTCCAGCGGCGTCACCCCGACAGCTTCTGCCAGTTCATCCATCATCGATTCAATGGCAAAGTCAACCTGCGGCGAACCGAATCCCCTCATCGCGCCTGTGTAGTTGTTATTCGTGTAGGCAGCATAGACGTCCGTCTTAACGTTCTCACAATAGTAGGGGCCTGTTGCCTGAACCACAGAGCGCCACGTTACAAAAGGACTCATAGATGCATATGCACCACCATCAGCAACCACTCGGATCTCCATCGCCGTGATGGTACCATCCTTTTTCGCCCCCCACTTGTAATACAGGACGTAGGGATGCCGTTTGTAGCTTTCCAGCATCGATTCTTCGCGGGTGTTCACCATTTTGACTGGTTTCCCGGTTCTGCCTGCCAGAAGTGCTGCGCGGCAGCACATCGACGTCATCACTTCGTCTTTCCCGCCAAAGGAACCGCCGAGGGTTGACTGGATGATTTGCACGCGATTGAGGGAAATCCCCAGCGCCTCAGCCACTGATCTCCGGCTGGAAAAGAGATTTTGCACCGACCCGGTGATCTTTACACCCCCCTGCTCCGCAGGTTCCGCGAGGACCGCTTCAGGTTCAATGTATGCGTGCTCAACGAACTGTGTCTTGAATTTCCGTTCGATGGTGAAATCTGCTTCGGCAAATCCCTTCGCCACGTCGCCTTTGCGGACTTTGTGATGAACGAATTCATTTGTGTCGCCATGGATGAGCGGAGCCCCCGGCCTCAAAGCTTCTTCCGGATCGGAAACGACTGGAAGCAGCTCGTATTGAACGTCAATGAGTGCAAGGGCATGATCAGCAATTTCTTTTGACTTCGCTGCCACGAGCGCGACCCCATCACCAAGAAAACGGACCCGTTCATCGGCCAGGATTTGCTGGTTCTTCACAACAATCCCAAAGACATTGCTGCCGGGGATCTCTCGCGCCGTCAGAACGGCTTCAACGCCGAGGAGTTCGGAAGCTTTCGAAGTGTCAATTGACAAGATCTTCGCGTGAGGGTACTTTGAGCGAAGCACCTTCCCCCATAGCTGGTGTCCCACCGTGTAGTCTTCTGCATACTTCGCCTTGCCAGTGACTTTTCCCCAGGCATCTACACGACGTTCGGGCTTACCGATGATCTTATGCTTACCGACCATGCATGCGCCTCCATATGTCCTTTGCAACCCTTCTCGACTTCTGCATGATGGCTTCTTCGTCAATGCCAACCAACTGTTTGTTCCAGACAATCCAGTTACCATTTACTATCACGTGTTGTACCATTGCGGAGTTCATCCCGAACAAGAAGTGGCTATGGAGGTTCCGGGAGGTGAGCGGCGTTGGCGGAACATAATCGAGCACCACGAGATCGGCCGGACTTCCCTTCCGGAGCGTGCCAAACGGAGGGCCGAAGAACTCCGAGGCCAATCGTTGCCCGTTTTGCACCATCACCGGCAGTCGCGAGAATTCAGCCGGGTAGCTCGACTCGGCATTACGAAAATATCCAAACTTGGATTCTTCCAACATATCAGCCGCAAACCCATCCGTTCCGAGGGCTGAGTGTTCACCGCACCAACTCAGAGGAGCATAGCCGACAGCATTGTGCATGTTCGAACGCGGATTGTGAATCATCCAAGCACCAGCGTCTTCCACTCGCTTCAACTGCCTCCGCGTGAGATGAACGCCGTGCGCAAAAATGGACTTCCTCCTGAGAACCCCAAACTTGCTCAGCCGCTCAATCACGTCGATGCCGTGCTTCTTCGACGAGTCGAGCACATCTGCTCTGTCTTCTGCAACGTGCATATGTACACCACAGTCATACAGACCGGCCAGCTCGCCAAGGCACGCAAGCGAGTCATCACTCAAGGTCAGCGATGCATGAGCACCGATGGTCCCACGAAAATACCGATTGTTCGCGTTTTCAGTCAGAAACCGTTCATTCTCTTCCAGACCGAGATCACGTCTTCTTCTCCCCCCACGATCGGTTGTCTCATAGCAGAGGATCGCGCGCAGGCCGATTTGACGGAGTGCGCGCTTGACGAGATCGAGCGAGCCACGAATAGCGTTGGGAGAGGAGTGATGGTCAATCATAGTGGTTGTGCCAAACTTGGCCGATTCAATGGCACCGACAAGAGCACTGTAGTAGATGGACTCCTCATCCAGTGCTTCGTCCAGCCTCCACCAAATTCTCCGCAGGATCTCCAAGAAGTTCCGGGGCGCAGATCTTGGCGGGGGCATCCCCCGAGAAAGCACCGAGTAGAGATGCGTATGGGAACAGGCAAAACCTGGCATCACGATTTTATCCTGCAGGTCAACGAGTTCATCATCCCGCCTGGATTTCAGCTGCTTCCCTAGATCAACGATTTCCCCGTCACGAACGCGGATGTCACACTGCTCGACCGAGGCAGGAGCAAGCGTGACGGCTTTGGTGTTTTTGAGTAAGAGGCTCACATCGCTCGACTTCAAATGATAGAATGTTCCAGCAGATGTTTTTCAAGAACATGAAAATCGGGTTCAATTTCAAGCGCCTGTCCGACGGCCCGTTTTGCGGATTGGATGTCTTTCAGACCGTTGCCGGTAATGACAACAACCGCTGATTCGTCGCGTTTAACGACACCCCGGGCAATGGCCCTTTTCAGGCCGGCGACGCCTGCAACGCCTGCGGGCTCACCGAACACTCCGCCAAGCCGCGCAGTCATGCCCATGGCTTCCATGATCTCCTCATCCGCGACGGCGATCATTTCACCGCGGGAGGCTTTAATCTGATGAATTGCGCGGCGCCAGTTCCGTGGCGTCCCCACAGCGATACTGTCCGCAATCGTACTTGCAGATGAGGGGATTAGATCCTTGCCGCTCAGGAATGAGCCAAGAATTGGACAGGCGCCTTCCGCCTGCACGCCAAGCAGCCTGGGAATCCGATCGATGAATCCCAGCTTCCGCATCTCCTGGAGTCCTTTTCCAATGCCCCCAATTGTACAACCATCACCGACCGAGACAACGACCCAGTCTGGAACAGCCGGGCCAAACTGTTCTGCGATCTCCAGACCTGCCGTCTTCTTTCCTTCAACAAGAAAAGGATTCGTTCCGCTGTTACGGTTGTACCACCCAAATTTCTTGCACGCTTCCCGACAGAGGTCAAACGCGCTCTCGTAGGATCCCTTCACCCGTACGACCGTAGCACCAAATATCAGAAGCTGCGCAACTTTTGGCTCGGGGGTCCGCTCAGGCACAAAGATCACGCTCCGTAGCCCGACGGCGGCGGCAAAACCGGCCAGCGATGATGCAGCGTTCCCTGTTGATGCACACGCTATTGCCTTGAAGCCGAACTCCTGTGCTTTCAGCACACCGACCGAACTTGCGCGATCCTTGAAAGAGTTCGTGGGATTTCTCCCGTCGTCCTTCAAGAACAGTCTATGAATTCCAACGGCAGCTGCAAGGCGCGGCACATCGTACACGGGAGTCCAACCCACGTGCAGAGGCGGAAGTGAGGCTTCGTCTGAGAGTGGGAGCAGTTCACGATAGCGCCAATGATTGTATGAACGGCCGGCTAGGGTTCCCGACGTGAGGGCTGCCGCAGCCGCGTCGTAGTCATACTGGACGTCGAGAATCCCCTGTATTCCACACTTCGGACATGTATGAAGGTTTCCATCCCCGTAGGTTTGATTGCACAGGATACAGCGAAGACCCGTAACAAACGTTGCGGCGGGTGGTTTCATGCATGCACCGGCTCTGATGCATTCACTTTCATCATATTCCTCAACTTCTCGATCGAGAGAAGGATGACCTCATTGGTGGCTGGAAGTGCGTACTCGGGCTCAACGGTGTGGTTCGCAACTGCAGAAATGGCATCCTTGATGGCCATCCAGGTCGAAAGCCCGAGCATAAACGGAGGCTCAGCAACAGTTTTGCTGCCATAGATCGCGTTCGGATTTGTCGCTTGCTCCAGCAGTGTGACCCGAAAGTCGATGGGAATATCTTTCGCCGTGGGGATCTTGTACGTGTCGGGTGAGTGGGTCATCAGGTTGCCCGCGCTATCCCACTTGATTTCCTCCGTGGTGCACCAGCCGAGTCCCTGGATATACCCCCCCTCAATCTGGCCTGTGTCGATTCCAGGATTGATGGAATCTCCAGCGTCGTGCAGGATATCGGTCCGAAGAAGCGTCATCGCTCCGGTGAGAGTATCAACCAACACCTCCGACACCGCCATACCAAAGGCATAATAGCGAAATGGCGTTCCAACTCCTTTGGTCTTGTCCCACCCAATTCCGGGAGTCCGATAGAACCCCGTCGCACTCAGGCTGACGCGCCGCACTATGACTTGCGGGATCGCTTCCGCGAATCCTATCCGCCGCTCCGGATGTCGCGAATCGAAAATGACGTCGCTCTCAAAGCAGCAATCACCCTTCGCCGTGTGAACCGCCGATGGATCCCTCTCATTGAACAGGGCAGCAACGCATTCGGCGATCCTGTCCTTCAGGGTCTCAACTGCATGCTTCACCGCCATGCCGTTCATATCTGTACCGGTCGACGCAGCCGTCGGGGATGTGTTGGGAACCTTCGAGGTGTTTGTCGCATTAACCCGAACGCGGTCAATACTGATTCCGAGCTCCGTTGCGGCGATCTGCTGTATCTTCGTGTGCAGCCCTTGCCCCATTTCGGTTCCGCCGTGGTTGACGAGAACCGTTCCGTCGCTATAGATATTGACAAGAGCACCGGCCTGGTTGAGATGAGATGTGGTGAAAGAAATACCAAATTTCACCGGAGTGAGAGCGAGTCCTTTTTTCCAGAACTCATTCGCGGCATTGAATTCCTGCACGGCTTTGCGGCGTGCGGCATATTCTGATGACTTCATCAGTTGGTCAAAGATCGTGTGGAGCCGGTTGTTCTCGACTACCTGCCCATAGTGCGTCACGTTATCCTGTTCCAGGCCATAGAAGTTCGCTTGGCGGATCTCTGCGGCATCTTTGTGAAGGTAGCGTGCAACTCGGTCAATAACTGTTTCCATAGCCGCCATCGCTTGTGGACCACCGAACCCGCGAAAGGCCGTATTTGAAGGAAGATTGGTTCTCCAGACACGCGCCGTGACGTCTATGGCCGGCACATAATAGGCGTTGTCGCAATGGAACATCGCCCGCTCCATAATTGCAAAGGAAAGATCAGTCGCTGCACCTGCGTCGCTGTTCAATTCAAACTTGACGCCCAGCAGCTTCCCCTGATCGTCAAATCCCACCTCGTAGCGTGTGAGGAAGCGATGGCGTTTACCTGTCATGATCATATCCTCATCGCGAAAGAGCCGGATCTTCACCGGACAACCGGTTGCACGGCAGAGCAAGGCACTCCAGCATGCGACGTGATTCCCCTGGGTCTCTTTGCCGCCAAATCCGCCTCCTATCCGCCGGACTTCCACAACCACATCCTTTTTCTTCACTCCGAGGACTTCCGCAACGAGCTTCTGCGTCTCAGATGGATTCTGCGAAGAGCTGTACACCGTCATCTCAGGGCCTTCGCCGGGCACACACAATGCTGCCTGGGTTTCCAGGTACCAGTGCTCCGCAGCTCCGGTCCTGAGTTCTCCCTTCAGCACATGCGGGGCCGACCCGAGCGCAACTTCTACATCTCCCCTTTGCATTCTTCGCGGCGGACCAAGCAGATTGTTTGCGGCAATGGCCTCTTCGAGGGTAAGAATGGCTTCAAGAGGCACGTACTTCACATCGATCAGCTTCTCTGCGGCGCGGCACTGAGCGTCCGTCCTCGCTGCTATCAGAAAGACAGCCTGGCCGATGAACGTAACCCCCTCGGCAGCGAGGCAAGGCTCATCCTTTACCACCGGTCCCATCTGATTGTGGCCTGGGATGTCCTTGGCTGAAAGCACCGCAACAACACCCGGGGCTTCTCTTGCTTTCGTCAAGTCGTACGACACGATGCGAGCGTGAGCATAGGGACTGTAAACGACTCGCCCAATCAATAGGCTTGGGCTGGACGGCAGGTCGTCAATGTAGAGGGCTTCACCGGTGACGTGAAGCGCTGCGCTCTCGTGTGGGATCTGTTGATGCATTGATACGCTTTCTCAATGGCCTAGAAGGAACCAGCCGGAAATCTGAAGCACGAATCACGAAATACGAAACAAATTCAAAACCCAAATTTCGAACCGCTCAGCAAAGCAAGTCTTGAGCTCTGACTTTCGTGCTTGGGATTTGTTTAGGGTTTCGAATGTTCTCGGGGGGATGCCGCTTCCATCAAATGATCACTCATACGTTCGTTTCACTCCAGAATTTTAGAAGCAGATTACGCGCGGCGATTCTCCGAAACTCCGCGCTGCCCCGAACATCAGAAATCGGACTGAAGTCATTATCGACCAATCGCTGTGCCTCCTCGACATACCGACGATCCCACGGTTTTCCTTTGAGAAACCCCTCCGTCGTCACAGAGCGTTTGGTGCAGTCGGCCATGCCTCCGTAAACAAGAACGATGTCGTCAACCCTCCCCCCCCTATCCAAATCCAGCTTGAACGCCGCGCTCACCGTCGCGATGTCAAGATTTCGACGCTTTGAGACTTTGTAGAATCGAATCTTTGTCCGGGCCGACGGCCGCGGCAACACAATGGACGTGATCAACTCATCAGTGCGGCGCTCAGTCTTTCGATACCCCCTTACGAACTCGGCAGCCCTGACGGTACGTGTCCCCTTCCTGCTTCTTAGGATGAAGCTTGCACCATAGGCGATCAGTACGGGCAGCGCGTCACCTACGGGCGACGCCGTGCCGACGTTCCCGCCTAGGGTGGCAACATTTCGAATCTGCCCGGCCGCGAAGAGCTCCAACATCTGATGGAACGCGGGGAAGTCATGCCTCACGATCTTCATTACCTCGCTGACGCGAACCCCAGCGCCAATGGTCAGAGCGCCGCTGTCGCTCGCGACCTCCCGCAGCTCATCGATCCTCGAACAATCGATAATTTGTGGAAGGACTTCGAACTCTTTCGTAACTCTCAACGCCACATCGGTGGCACCGTTGACAACGATCGCGTCCGGGCGTTTCTCAAGGAGGGCCAGACATGCATTCAATGACGCCGGTTGATCATAGCACTGTTCTCCGGATGAAATCGAAATGCCTTCACATGGAATCGAATTCAGCAGGTCTACAACGCGAGCCTCATCCTTGGCAAATTCGTCTCTCCCATCACCGCTGCAAGCCTCAGCAGCAGCCTCCAGAAGCGGCCGGTAACCGGTACAGCGACAGAGGTTGCCAGCCAGGGTATCCGCAATCTCTTCTCTTGATGGCTTGCTGGCGCTCTTGTACAGTGCAAAGAGCGTCATCACGATTCCGGGTGTGCAGTAACCACACTGGCTTCCGTGGGCATTGACGAGCGCCTGCTGAACCGGGTGAAGCTCGCCCGCTGGCCCCTTGAGGTTCTCGACAGTAATCAGTTGTTTGCCATGAAGCATTGGTAGGAAGAGCATGCAGGAGTTAACTGCTCTGTACTCGACCTTCTTTGCGGCTGTCAGCTCTCCGACGACGACAGTGCAGGCTCCGCAGTCCCCTTCCGCACATCCTTCTTTAACGCCGCGATGATGCGGAAGACCGCGCAGATAATTCAAGACCGTCGTTGTCGGCGTGAACAGTGACGTGGTACCAAATGCGACTTCAACAACCTTTCCGTCTAGAACAAAGGCAATGCAGTTTTTCATGATGCCTTCAACTCAATTCTCAGATTCTTTACGGGAGGCTCCGGCTCACCGTGGCTCATAGTGAATGTCAAACACATTGAATAACGAACACCGGAATCTTGTTCTGCGATTGCCTCACAAGGCGGAGGTCGAAACTACTTGTCGACATTCACCTATTCCACGCACCGGCAAAACATGAACGCTTGAGATACATGCCGCGTCCGGGTTTCCCGTGCCACGTGTTCTGATCGACAATGATCTCACCGCGGGAAATCACCATCTCCGCATTCCCGCGGACCGTGACCCCTTCATACATTGAGTAGTCGACGTTCATGTGATGGGTGGCAGCCGAAATTGTGTGTTGTTGATTGGGGTTCCAGATCACGATGTCAGCATCGCTGCCGACCCGGAGCACTCCCTTCTTCGGGTAGAGTCCGAACAGTCTCGCCGGATTTGTTGCCACCAGATCCACCCACTGGCTGAGGGAAAGTCTCCCTTGATTCACGCCGAAGTGGTGTAGAAGTTGCAGTCGATTCTCAATGCCAGGCCCGCCATTAGGTATTTTTGTGAAATCATTCAGCCCGGCCCGTTTCTGCGTTTCAAAATGAAACGGACAGTGATCAGTAGAGACAATCTGCAAATAGCCGCTTTGGAGTCCGCTCCAAAGAGCCTCAAGGTCGAAGGGATCACGCAAAGGAGGTGTCAGCACGAATTTTGCGCCTTCGAAGTTCGGTCGTTCAAGCTCCTCCCTGGTCAGCAAGAGATAGTGAGGACACGTCTCGCCGAAGACGGCGAGTCCTTTCTGCCGTGCCACGGCAATCTCTCCAAGCGCTGCAGAGCAGGAGACATGGACGATGTACACTGGAACATCTGCAATGCGGGCAAGTGCAATCACGCGGTGCACTGCTTCCGCCTCTGCGATGGCTGGACGGGTGAATGCGTGCTCGACCGGAGTAGTACGCCCCTCGGCAAGTGCCTTGCGGACGAGGTATTCGATTGCACTCCCGTTTTCCGCGTGGACTGCAATCAACCCTCCCTGCTTCCCGGCACGCAGCATCACCTGCAGAATCGTCGCATCATCGACCATAAGCACGCCGGGGTAAGCCGTGAACAACTTGAAGCTTGTAACGCCTTCTTTGATGATTTCATCGATCTCATCAATCCTTTGTCCGCTGACATCCACCACCACCATGTGGAGCCCATAATCAAGCGTAGCTTTTTGGGCCTTCCGGCGCCAGATGCCGAATGCTTCATGGAGCGACTGACCCTTCGACTGTGTAGCGAAATCGATGATGCAAGTTGTTCCCCCAAATGCCGCGGCGCGCGTGCCACTCTCGAAGTCATCGCTGGAGACGGTCCCGCCTACGGGCGCATCAAGGTGCGTGTGTACATCGACCCCACCGGGTATGACATAGTTACCCGATGCGTCTATGATCTTCTGGGCTGGCCGTGTCAGGTTCTCACTGACCGCGGCGATGGTGTCGTTTTCCACGTAGAGATCCACGACAGCAGTACGCTCTGGCGTAACGACCAGGCCGTTTCTTATCAGGAGCGACATCAGTTGTGGCGCGATGGAAGAGGTAAGAACACAGAGGCGACAAATTCTTCTGTCTCGTCAGGAGTCATCGTTGAGACTTTCGAGCCCATGTGAGTATCTGAGACACCTGTTGTTTCTGATCAAAGTACATGAGTAATCGGTAAACGGCAAGGGTCAGGGCCCTGACTTAAGGAGGATGAACTGTGGTATGATTGCGGACAGCGACAGCATTCGGATTGCTGCCGGCCATGAAGAAAGGGGGTGACCAGTGCGTTGATTCACTGCTTGCGGGCCTGGAAAATCTCCCGACGGTTGAATGGGAGCCAAGGAACCGCCGGAAGGTCCAGGTGGGTCACGGTGGTTTTGCTAACCGAGTTCGGGGTCTTGCTTTGCGCGCTCTTTCCAAATTCCGAAGTCCGGAATCGATCCTTCGACAGATTCGCCGCTTTTGCCCTCACCTTCTGCAACTCGACACCGCTGATTTCTGACAAATGTGCATAGATCGTCCGGCATTACTCCACCTCCTTCGCGACGCGTTCAGCGACGCGCGCACCGTCAATTTTCCCTCGCACATCTCTCATGACCAGACCCATCAGAATTTCGTGTTGCTTCTCAGGATGCCGCACCTCCATCCTTCGAACTTCCTCCTTTGCTCTCTTAATCACTTCACTCAGCTCTTGCTCCGAACATGGCGGGGGCAGCAGACCTGCCGAAAACGACCCGCTTTGTGCGACCTTCTTCAGCACGGTGTAGATCCCTTCTTTCGCAAGCTTTCCTGAGTTGTATGCACTGAAGATTTCTCCGAATACCTCTTGCGTGATATGCCCCACGCGCAAACCTTCTCTTCTCATTCTCTTCGGCAGCTGAGCAAGCACCACGGCTGCAAGTTTCGGCGGAAGGTGCCAATCGTTCGTGACCTGCTCGAAGAGGGATGCGAACCTGGAGACGGAAAGAGAAACGATCAGATCATCCGGCACACCCAGCGACCGATACCGGGATTCCCTGCTCCAGTAGCCGATCGGCAGAGTGCGGCGGATCTTCTCCAGCCGGTCGTCTGTGATGCGCTTCGGCGGAAGATCGGTATCCGGATACATACGGTCGGCACCCGGGAGGATCCGCTCGAACCCGTTGGTTCCATCCCGAAGAGCCTGGCGCGTTTCGGATGGAATCCCAATCGTCGCCTCCCGCGCACGGATGACGATCTCCTTGGCTCCTGTGTCCACGTCCTGCTCATTCCCCCAGACAAGCACGAGTGTGTCATCATCCGTTGCGCTCATCGCTTTTCTGACGGATTGCCATTCCGACGTGGCGAGCGATTCACTCGGGCTATCCGAGTGAATGATATTCGGCAGCGTTGTCAAACAGGCAACGACACGAACCCGGTCGGAGATCTCGCGGGAGAAGAACGTTCCTGTCTGGGTCTCCCACCGGAGAAGACCGCGGAAGCCGCGCAGCGCAACACAGTTCACCTCGAGCCCAGCAGCAATGGCTTCTTGAACCGGGAGGTAGCGCGTCTTTCGCACGAGCCTGGTGACGTTCTCGCTCCGTGCCTGGATCGTTTGCGGAGTAATCCCCCTTCGGTGCAGTTCCTCACGCAGACGAAGCAAGTTCCACTGCCGTTTTGCCTCGTTATACGTCAGCAACGGAATGTGCGGGATACGCGGCACACCTTTGATCTCAATTCTTGTCCCGCCCGTCACGCTCACGTTGACATCCTGCCGCGCAGCGCCGATACCGGTGCGCACCGTTCCCGTGCTCCGCGCGAGCCACCGGCACAACTCCGCAACCTCTGCGACCTCAAACGGCGTCTTCATGTCGGGTGCAGTGACCGTTTCAATCAGCGGCATCCCGAGGCGGTCAGTGAGGTACGTTCTTTCATGACCCGCGTCGCTCACCTCGCGGCACGAATCCTCTTCGATGGACATTTGTACGATCCGCACCTCCCGACCCCTGTAGGGGATCTTCCCGTTCAGACAATAGATGGCAGAACGCTGGAAGCCCGTCGGGATGCTGCCGTCCAGGTACTGCTTGCGCGCGATATGGAGCTCGTCCACGACGTCGCAGTCGAACATCATGCCGATAGCGATGGCGATGTCCAGCGCCTCTTCGTTCATGGGGAAGGGCGGCGTATCATCCATTTCATACGTGCAAACTGTATCTCGGTGAATGCGGTAGATGATCTCCTTCTTCGTCTTGAATTCCATCAGTGCGGTGCCGTCGTATTCCCCGAGCTCAGAGAGCGTCGGCCGCATGTGCCGCAGGATCTCCGCGTCGTAATGGTCACTGTACCTCCCGGCCGGACAGCGGCAAAAGAGCTTTCTCGACGTTAGAAGTTGCTGATGGATCTCGAGTCCGGACTTGAACCCAACGGTCTCATAGTCGGCCGGTGTCATGGATTCGAAGGGCTTGAAACGGAAATCGTGCATGAATCTGAGGACGGATGTATGAGTGCTCGGAGGCCTAATCACTTTGGCTAAGCTACGGGAGTATGTGCTGAAAGGCAAGAATCGTAAAGAGACAGAGGCCGCCGAGAGAGGATGGGGAAAGGGAAATACCTCACGGCCAAGTTCATAAGTCGCATGCGAGCAGCATTGAGGCACAACATCGTCACAGTTGGACAAGGGTGGCATCTACATGTTTAAAGGTGATAGCGGGGAATCCCGCACGGAACGGAATCTCGAGGAGGCACATTGAACCACAGAACGATTCGATCCGAATGAACAAAACGGTTTGACGCGGCTCACAAACGCCTTCTCAAAGAAAAGGACCACTTGAAAGTGGCAGTTGCCCTGCATTTCTTCAGCTACACCTTCACGCTGATTCATCAAACGCTGACGATTACCTCTCCAATGGAAGGCACAATTACAGAGCACACTTGGAGGCGCAAAGAGTATGCAAAAACAGCAATGTCAGAAATGAGAGCCGCCTGAATCGCAGGGACTATTCGTAGGATAGGCGGACCTAAACCGAGAAAAGAACTTGACAGAAAATAGAAAAAAGCATATAATATATCCGTCATCCCTTTGGGACTAAGTGTCTCATTGGCCCCGCATGGCTCCGTGCCAGCGGGTTTTTTTTTGCCCATTCGAGAGGTTAGACTCCTATGGCAGCAATGAACAAAACGGTAATTCTAATAGATGGATACAATGTCTATCATGCTCTAGATCAGCAACCGGAATGGCACAAGTATAAATGGCTGGACTTTGTAAAACTGGTTTCCCTTTTTCTTTCAACAAATGACGTGATCTCCGGGGTGTATTATTTCACGGCGCTTGCGACCTGGCTTCCCGATAAGATGACAAGGCACAAAATCCTCATAAAGGCGCTGGAATTGCGAGGGGCGACCATCGTGTACGGGAATTTCAAGGGAAAGGATAGGTACTGCCCAAACTGTAAGACTTGGTACAGATCCCACGAAGAGAAACGAACAGACGTTAACATAGCAATTCATTTGTATCGATTGGCAATCGAGGATATTTTCGATACAGCTATGATCGTCTCAGCAGATAGCGACCTCGTTCCTGCGATCCAAGCATTTAAGAGGACATTCCCAGCAAAGAGAGTAGGCGTTCTGTTTCCCTTTGGCAGAAGTTCCTTTGAGTTGAAAAATGAATGCGATTTCCACAGAAAGATCAAACGCAATCACCTCAATCAGAGCATTTTTCCCGATGAGATTGATTTAGGCAACGGTCAGAAACTCGTACGCCCCACCACTTGGACCTAGTCCCACAGATTCAAACTGCACCACTGCCGAAAAGATCCTGCCTCGCGAACTAAGACCCCCCAGATTCCCGAATCGTGGAATGATTCGGACATCTCGGACTGACGAATGGAACTCAACTTGTCCTCACTCGAAAATCTTGCCAACCAGCAATAGCATTTGACTCTCAGAATGGTTACAATTGACGAAACGTCACTGCAGAGAAGGAGAGCCAAGCATGGGAACCCGTGACCTTGATCGCCGGACATTTCTGCGAACGACGCTGCTCGGGGGAAGCAGCGCGCTGCTCGCCTCAGCCACCCTTCCGGATATCGCCCGTTCGACTGCCAGGGCATCAACCTTTGAAAGCCCGATCATCAGACGCAAACTTGGGAAGACTGGCATCGAGCTACCTATTGTCAGCTTCGGCGTGATGCGCGCGGACAATCCGGCGCTTGTACACGAGGCATTGAAGCTGGGCATCGTGCACTTCGATACCGCACACGGGTATCAGCGCGGCAGAAATGAGGAAATGCTTGGAGAGGTATTCAAGAACTATCCCCGTGATTCGTTCGTGATCGGCACCAAAGTGCACCCAGAGGAAATTGACAGAAAGACAGGCATCCCCGGACCAGCGACTACCAGCAAGGCGTTCCTTGAGAGATTGGACACGAGCCTTAAACGACTGAGGCTCGAGTATGTCGACATCCTTTACGTTCACGAGCTCTCGCGCCGCGATGCCGTACTTCATCCAGAATTGCTCGAAGCACTGACCCTGGCGAAGAAGGCGGGAAAGGCTCGACACATCGGATTTTCCACGCACAGAAACGAACCGGAAGCCATCCTGGCTGCCATTGACGGGGGCGTGCACGAAGTTGTCCTCTCTTCCATCAACTTCAAACAGGCTCATTATGCTGAGGTGAAGCACGCCGTGGAAAAGGCCGCGCAGGCGGGTATCGGCATAATTGCCATGAAGACGATGGCCGGCGCGTTCCACGACAGGGAAAAGACAAAGCCGATCAACTGCAAGGCGGCGCTGAAGTTTGTTCTCCAGGACGAGAACGTTACCACTGCCATCCCCGGCATCACGAACTTCGACCATCTCACCGTCAATGCAAGCGTCAACACCGATCTCACAATGACCAATCAGGAGCTGGAGGATCTCGCTTTGGGTCAGACACAGGGCGGTCTCTATTGCCAAGGATGCGAACACTGCATCCCCGGCTGCCCGAAAGGACTGCCGATCCCCGACATCATGCGAGCGTATATGTACACGTACGGCTACAACGACCCTGAAAGCGCGCGTACCCTCCTGACTAGTCTCGATGTGCCGGACAATGTGTGCGCCGGGTGTTCAACTTGCACAGCAGTCTGCTCAAAGGGTTTTGCGATATCGGAGCGGGTGACGGATGTCATGAGACTCACCAAAGTTCCGGCAGAATTCATCACCTGAGGTATATCCGCGACGATGCGATACACAGCCATCTTCTCCCTTTTCGTTTCGATTGTCCTTCCTGCGCTGTATGGACAGGATTCGCCGTTTCCGACCATTGCCGGATGGGAGACCGTAGCGGAAGAGACGGTGTATAATGCGGAGAATCTATGGGACGCGATCAATGGGGCAGCGGAGCTCTTTCTTCTGTATGACTTCGTCGATCTCCGCATCGCGCGCTACACTCGCGGCGACAGCATCGAAGTCAGTGTTGAACTCTATCGCCACCGCTCGGCTTCCGACGCGTTCGGCATTTACTCTCAGGAAAGACA
>Ga0194112_10005326_pt1 | contig 17326 bp, 11 predicted proteins | sample TA2MahC400mmetaG_FD_146191 | JGI IMG/M metagenome (GOLD analysis project Ga0194112, IMG submission 146191) | Freshwater microbial communities from Lake Tanganyika, Tanzania - TA2015016 Mahale Deep Cast 400m | ecosystem: Environmental > Aquatic > Freshwater > Lake | place: Tanzania: Lake... | reverse complement strand
CCGAGGGCGGCCATGTGCTCGCGGAGTTCCTGGGCGATGAAGCGCATGAAGTTCATCACGTGCTCGGGCTTGCCGGCGAACCGTGCGCGGAGCGCGGGGTCCTGGGTAGCCACGCCGACGGAGCAGGTGTTGAGGTGGCACTTCCGGAGCATGATGCAGCCGAGGGTGACGAGGGCGATGGTGCCGAAGCCGAACTCCTCGGCGCCGAGGAGAGCGGCGACGGCGAGGTCGCGGCCCGTGCGGAGCTGGCCGTCCACCTGCACGCGGATGCGGTCGCGGAGGCGGTTGGCTACGAGGGTCTGCTGGGTCTCAGCCAGGCCGAGTTCCCAGGGGAGGCCCGTGTGCTTGATGGCGGTCAGCGGCGAGGCGCCCGTGCCGCCGTCGTGGCCCGAGATGAGCACCATGTCGGCCTTGGCCTTTGCCACGCCGGCCGCCACCGTGCCCACGCCAGCCTCAGAGACGAGCTTCACGCTCACCCGCGCCTGCGGGTTGGCCACTTTGAGGTCGTAGATGAGCTGCTTGATGTCCTCGATGGAATAGATGTCGTGGTGCGGCGGGGGCGAGATGAGCGTGACGCCTGGGGTGGTGTGGCGGACGCGGGCGATGTCCTTCGAGACCTTGTGGCCTGGGAGCTGGCCGCCCTCGCCTGGCTTGGCGCCCTGGGCGATCTTGATCTGAAGCTCGCGGGCGCTGGTGAGGTATTCGATGGTGACGCCGAAGCGGCCGCTGGCTACCTGCTTCGTGTGGGAGTTAGCGTCGTCGCCGTTGGCGCGGGGAACGCAGCGGTCGGGGTCTTCGCCACCCTCGCCGCTGTTGCTGGCCGCGCCGAGGCGGTTCATCGCTATCGCAAGGGTCTCGTGAGCCTCCTGGCTGATCGAGCCGAAGGACATTGCGCCCGTGGTGAAGCGGCGGACGATGCTCTCGACGGGCTCGACCTCCTCGATGGGCACAGGCGCCGTGACCTTGAAGCGCAGGAGGCTGCGGAGCGTGACCTCGGCGGCCGACTGCTCGTCCATCACGCTGGAATACTGCTTGAATGCCTGGTAGTTGCCCGTGCGGACGGCATGCTGGAGGAGGTAGATGGCCTCGGGGCAAAGCCGGTGCTTCTCGCCGTCGAGGCGGAGGTGGTAGACGCCGCCCACATCAAGGAGCCGAGGCGGTTCGCCCTGGGGCGGGAACGCGCGGCGGTGGCGGGCGTTGGCCTCGGCGGCAAGCTCCTCCAGGCCGATGCCGCCGACTCGCGACACGGTGCCCGTGAGGTAGCGGTCCACCAGCTCGCGTCCGAGGCCCACGGCCTCGAAGATTTGCGAGCCCTGGAAGCTGCGGATGGTGGAGATGCCCATGCGGCTGAAGGTCTTCAGGAGGCCCTTCTTGATGGCGGTGATGTAGTTGTCGAGGGCTTGTTCGGGGCTGACGGGCGCCTCCAGAAGGCCCTCCTCGGCGAGCTGGCGGGCGGTGGCAAAGGCCAGGTAGGGGCAGATGGCGCTCACGCCATAGGCGATGAGGAGCGCGAAGTGGATGACCTCGCGGGCCTCCCCCGTCTCCACGATGATGCCGGCCGAGCCGCGGATGCCCTTGCGGATGAGGTGGTGGTGCAGCCCGGCGGCGGCGAGAAGGACAGGGATGGGCGCGTGGGCGGCGTCCACACCGCGGTCGGTCAGGACCAAAACGGTCGCTCCGTCGGCAACGAGTTGCTCGGCCTGAGCGAACAGGCTGTCCATAGCCGCCTCCAACGCCTTGCCGTCGCCGCCTGCGGGGAAGAGGATGTCGAGGTCGCGGACGCGGAAAAAGACTCCTGGAGTCTTTTCTCCGCCTTCGGGCGCTTCGCGGAAAAGACTCCTGGAGTCTTTTTCCGCGCCTCGCAGCCGCAGCATGTCCTCGGGGATAAGGACCGGGTGAGGGAGCTTGAGTTGGCGGCAGTGCTGAGGCGTTTCGTCGAGGAGGTTGCGCTGGCGGCCAACGAAGCTCATGAGCGACATCACCAGCTCCTCACGCAGCGGGTCAATCGGCGGATTCGTCACCTGCGCGAAGAGCTGCTTGAAGTAGGCGAAGAAGAGCTGGGGGCGGGAGGAGAGGACGGCGAGGGCGGCGTCGTTGCCCATCGAGCCGACGGCTTCCTGGCCGTGGGAGGCCATCGGGGAGATGACCATCTTGAGTTCTTCCTCGGAGTAGCCGAAGGCGTGCTGGCGTTGGCGGAGCACCTTCGGGTCCTCGGCGGGCGGCTCCGCGGGCGCCAGGAGGCCGCGAAGCTCGATCCTGTTGTCCTTGACCCAGTGGCGGTAGGGCCGCTGGCGGGTGATGCGGGATTTGATCTCGTTGTCGGGGATGATGCGGTGCTGCTGAAGGTCCACCAGGAGCATTCGGCCTGGCTGAAGGCGCCCCCGGCTCTGGATGCGGTCGGGCGGAATCTCCAGGGCGCCCGTCTCAGAGGCCAGGACGACCAGCCCGTCGCGCGTCACAGTGTAGCGTGCGGGGCGGAGGCCGTTGCGGTCGAGCGTGGCGCCGATGTAGCGGCCGTCGGTGAAGGCCAGGGCGGCCGGGCCGTCCCACGGCTCCATGATGGCGGCGTGGAACTCGTAGAAGGCGCGCTGGTCTTCGCCGAGGGTGAACTTGGCGCCCCAGGCCTCTGGCACGAGCATCATCATGGCGTGTGGGAGCGAGCGGCCGCCGAGGACGAGCAGTTCGAGGGCGTTGTCGAGCATCGCCGAGTCGCTCCCGCGCTCGTCAATCACGGGCTTGAGCTTCTCGATGTCGGCGCCGAACGCCTCGCTGGCCAGCATCGCCTCGCGCGCCCGCATGCGGTTCACGTTGCCGCGCAGGGTGTTGATCTCGCCGTTGTGGGCCAGCATGCGGAAGGGCTGGGCGAGCCGCCAGCTCGGGAAGGTGTTGGTGCTGTAGCGCTGGTGGAGGAGGGCGAAGGGGCTGGCGAAGGCCGGGTCGCACAGGTCGGGGTAGAAAACGGGCATTTGTGTGCCGACGAGCATGCCCTTGTAGACGACTGTGCGGCTGGAGAGGCTGGCGATGTAGAAGGGCCCGGCGTCGTCGCCCCCTCGACTTCGCTCGGGGCAGGCCCAGGAGGCGGCCTCGCGCTCGGCGAGGCGGCGGATGACGTAGAGCTTGCGCTCGAAGGCGTCGCGGGGCACGAAGCCGCGTGCGAGGAAGAGCTGGCGGATGGTGGGCACGGTGGCGCGTGCGAACTCGCCGAGGGGCTGGGGGTTGGTCGGCACGTCGCGCCAGCCGAGCACCTGGCAGCCCTCGGCGCGGGCGATGCGCTCCAGGGCGCTCATCGCCCGCTCGGCCTGCCCGCGGTCGGGCGGGAGGAAGACCATGCCGATGGCATAGCTGCCCGGCTCTGGCAGGTGGAAGCCCTCGGCCGGGCAGTCGGCCCGGAAGAAGGCGTCGGGGATCTGCACCAGGATGCCGGCGCCGTCGCTCGTTGCTTTGTCGCCTCCCACAGCGCCGCGGTGCTCGAGGTTCACGAGGATCTGGATTGCGTCGGCGACGATCTGGTGGTGCGGCTGGCCGTCGAGGCGCGCGATGAAGCCCACGCCGCAGCTACCGTGCTCGAAGGCCGGGTCGTAGAGGCCGAAGGGCTTGGGGCGGCGCACCGCCTCGGTGATCCTGGCGGCATTGCCCGCCAAGTCGCCAACCGTGGGGTTGATCTGTGCCAAAGCGATTCGAAGGGTTGCCATAGGCACTTCCCTCGCGGCTGTGGCTGCGACCCCCTCTCCCTCGGGGAGAGGGCCGGGGTGAGGGTGCTTCGCGGAACCATCGCCCCACGCTCCAAGCACCCTCACCCTAACCCTCTCCCCAAGGGAGAGGGAACAAGAGGCTCGGCTCAACTGTCATAGTACAGGTGGAACTCGTAGGGCACCGGCCGCAGCCGGATCGGGTCAATCTCCTTGTCCTTCTTCCACGCCACCCAGGCCTCGACGAGGTCATCGGTGAACACGTTTCCGGCGAGGAGGAACTCGTGGTCGGCCTCGAGGGCCGCGATGGCCTCGGGGAGGCTGCCAGGGGTCTTCCGCGTGTCGGCCAGCTCCTCGGGCGTCATCTCGTAGATGTCCCGGTCCAGCGGCTCGCCGGGGTCAATCTTGTGCTTGATCCCGTCAATGGCCGCCATGAGGATGGCGGGGAAGGTGAGATAGGGGTTGCAGCTCGGGTCGGGGCAGCGGAACTCCACGCGCTTGGCCTTGGGGCTGGAGGAGTACATGGGGATGCGACAGCTTGCCGAGCGGTTGCGGGCGCTCATGCACAGGTTCACGGGGGCCTCGAAGCCGGGCACCAGGCGGCGATACGAGTTGGTCGTCGGCGCGGCGAAGGCCAGGATGGCCGGGGCGTGCCGCAGGATGCCGCCGATGGCGTGGAGCGCGAGGTCGCTGAGGCCCGCGTAGCCCTTGCCTGCGAAGAGCGGCTTGCCGCCCTTCCACAGGCTGAAGTGCGTGTGCATCCCGCTACCGTTGTCCTCGAAGATCGGCTTGGGCATGAACGTCACGGTCTTCCCGTGCCGCCGCGCGACGTTCTTGCAGATGTACTTGTACCACATGAGCTGGTCGGCCATCTTCAGCAGCGGCGCGAAGCGCATGTCGATCTCGCTCTGGCCGGCCGTGGCTACCTCGTGGTGGTGGGCCTCGACCACGATGCCCACCTTCTTCATCTCCTCGACCATCTCGCCGCGGAGGTCGTGATACGTGTCGGTGGGGCTGACGGGGAAGTAACCGCCCTTGAAGCTCGGCTTGTAGCCCAGGTTCGGCTCCTCGAACCGCGCGGAGTTCCACGCCCCCTCCACCGAGTCGATCTTGTACATCGCCGTGTTCTGGCTCTGCTCGAAGCGCACCTCGTCGAAGATGAAGAACTCCGGCTCCGGGCCGCAGTAGGCCGTGTCCGCGATGCCCGTGCTCTTCAGGAACGCCTCGGCCTTGCGCGCGACGAACCGCGGGTCGCGCGTGTAGTCCTCTCTCGTCACCGGGTCCACGATGTTCGCAATCACGCTCACGGTCGGCTTGGCGAAGAAGGGGTCCAGAACCGCCGTGTGTGGGTCGGGAATCGCCAGCATGTCCGACATGTGGATGCCCTGCCAGCCCCGAATCGAGGAGCCGTCGAACCCCAGCCCCTCCGTGAACGTCCCCTCGTCCAGCACGTCAATCGGGAACGAGCAGTGCTGCCATGTCCCCAGCAGGTCCACGAACTTCAGGTCCATCATCTCCGACTTGTTTTTCCTCATGAACTCGAGGAACTGCTTCGGCGTCATCACATCTCTCCTGAAGTGCACGCCTGTCGAACCCTCAGGGGTCAGGGCGCCGGTGCCGGCTCCGCGCCCTTCTGCCCCCCAACACTCACGGCTCGATACTGGCCCTAGCAATTCCTGTGCCAGCGTCCGGCGTCCCGTCATAACCAATAAAGGCAAAGCAACTTACGCCAATGCCTGCCGAGTGGCCACCCGCCGCAAAGCTACCATACGGTATCCTCGGTCGGGACCACGGATACGGTACGGTAGCCCCTGCCGACGCTCTGCGCACCGGGCTTGAAACAGCGGCAAGCATTGCCCAGCACCCGCCAGGCGGCGCCCAGCACCAGCTCCGTCTTCCCGCCCGGCGCGTCCACCAGGCAGGGGGTGGACCACGACTCCTTGAATCCCCCGACGCGCCAAGCCTCCTTGCCCGTGTCGCGGCGGAGGGCCACGAGGGCGCCGCTTTCGGAATACGCGTTGACGATGCCCAGGTCTTTGTGGAGCACGGGCGACGTGGCGGAGCCCCAGGATTGAATGCCCGCCCCCACGTCGGCGTGCCAGAGCTGCTTCCCCTCGTGCGAGAAGGCGAAGACGCCCGACTTGCCGAGGGAGACGTAGAGGCGTTCCGCATCGGCCGCGGGCGTGTTCGAGGCATAGCCGTGGCCGCCCACGCGGTGCCCCTGGGCCGACTGCTCGGGCTGGGCGGCCGCGATGTCCTTCTGCCACAGCACCTTGCCGTCGCTCAGGCCCAGGCACAGCACGTGGCGCTTCAGGTCGCCCAGCTCGCCGCCGCGCACGTGGCGGACGGCGTAGCCGCTGTAGCACGTCACGAACACCCGCTCGCCCATCACCACGGGGCTGGACGCCCCCGCGCCTGGGAGCGGCGCCTTCCACAGGAGGCCCTTCTCCGCGCCCCACTCCACGGGCGGCTTGGCCTCCGCGCTCACGCCGCGCCCGCCTGGCCCGCGGAACCCCGGCCAATCGCCGCCTGCAGCCAGCGGGACCGACGACCCGGCCACCAGCGCAACGCACGCAGCCCACGACGGACAACGCTGTGTCATGCAGCCTTTCCTTCCGTCTCTATCTTGCCTGCTTGACGCGGAGCAGCTCGCCGTCGCCAGGGGCGAGGTTCAGCCTCAAGACCCGTTGTGCGTCGCCTTGCTCGACATCGAGCGGCCGCCACTTGGCCGACTTGCGGTCGAGCAGTTCCAGGGCGACGTTCTCCCTGAGCCGCAACGTCAGCTCACGCGGCTTGTCCACGCCGTGGTTCACGGGCATCAGGTAGCGGTTCTTCTGCTCGTCGTGGAACACGCCGACGAGGAAGGATTCGCCCTCCGGCTGGAACCAGAGGTCCGCGGGCGCCTTCTCCGCACCCATCGGCAGCGTCGCATCGGTGTGGTAGACGGCCTGATTCGTCAGCCCCAGGAGCACGGGGCCAATCGCCTTCAGCTCAAACGCGACCTCCGACACGGCCTTCCCCGCATCGCTGAGGCCGAACACCGGCTTGCCGTCCTCAAGGGCCGCGTTGCGATCCTTGTCCATCTTGCACGTGACGAACCAGGGCGGCCAGAAGTGGAACGCCTGGACCCCGTAGGCCAGGGCCACGTACATGGACTGGCGGATTTTCTCGGGCGGGTTGTTGGAGCCGAGGCAGCGCATCTGCGGGATGCCGTGCTTGGCGGCCAGGTCGCGGAACATGCGCAGGTACAGGTAGTACCGCTCGGGGTGGTTCTTGTGCCACCAGTGGTAGTGGTAGTAGTCGAGCACCATCGGCTTCACCACTTCGGCGAACTCGGGGAACTGGTTGTACTCGGCGCGGTTGATGAACAGCGTAGGGTGGTTCGGGTCGGCGGCTTCGAACGCGCGGGCGATCTGCGCGAAGCCGGGAAAGGCCGAGCGGGTGCGGCGGTCCGAGATGAAGTAGCCGAGCACGGCCGGGTCGTCCTTCAGCTTGGGAGCGGCCTGGAGCATCTTGTTGATGTCGTTGCTGCCCAGGCGCACCATGAGGCCGGCCGTGCGGCAGACGTCCAGCTTATCCATCTCGGCCTCGACGCAGTTGAAGCCCTTGCTCGCCGTGTACCGCGCCAGCGCCAGTTGGTGCTCGGGCTCGTTGGGGAAATCGGCATAGACGATCACCATGATCTCGGGGAACCGATACTTGGGGCGCTTGGCGCCCTCGGCCGGCTCGCCCTTGCCTTCGCCGCGGCCGGCCGGCACCAACGACGCAAGCAAGAGCAGGAGGCAAAGCGAAGCGTGCCAACACCCCATACCGGTCCCCTGCGCTCCTGGCCTCGGCGGCGACATGGCTTCCCAGTTCATCCTTATCAGCCACGCGGATAGGGCGGAAGCTCGAGCCTGTCCATCCTTCGGATGACGGCCCAGCACTTCCTGCACGTCACGGCCTGCTGATTCTCTGTGGCAATGCCCTCGGCCTCTGCGCGGTGAGCGGCTTCGCGGTCACGGGGATTGCAGGCGACCATCCCGTCCTCATTCAGGAAATGCAGGGCCCGCGCCCTGCGCTTCGCTCGGTTCCGCCGAAGCTCCGTGGGCATCGTCGTTATCCTCACCCAGATCGTACCCATTGGCGCACTCAGATGCAAGTGCGAGGTCCGCATTTCCCGCCCTGCGGGCCGGCCGTGTCACTGGGTTAGTGCCATCCGCCACTGTCCACTATGTCCGAGGGGAGTGGCAGGTGCCGGGAACCACGCCGCCGGCGCCTTCCGTGTTGCCGTTCGGCAACGTCCAGCAGGGGGCCATGCCGTCCTGTCTCCTGCGTAACTCCTTGGTCGAAAATGCTTTACGCTCTCGATCTACCATGTTGCGTGCTGGCAACGTGCCCCGGTGCGCGCACAACGTATCCTCAAGCGCTGCCTTGGCTTAGATATGCTGCTGCCTAGCAACGTGCCCGATGCGTGGGGCCGCCCTGCACGATAGCGCCAGCCCGGGTCATCTCGACCCAAGTGATTCGCTGGGCGATAGATAGGGCAAGCTGAATGGACCGGCCCGGTGGCCCTGTCCGCTGCCGGCGGACAGGCATGGCCGGGGGGCCTTGCGGCGGGCTGGCGCCGTGGTTCTGGCGCCACATGTTCTTGGGGCCTTGATACTAACAGCGAATCCGCCGTGGTGAGCTGGCCGGCACAGTTCTTGCCGTTATACCATGTGCTTTTCGGTGCGGGTTCCGAGTGCCGGGCGGAAGAGGAGAGTCCCAGATGACCATCGGGCGGGTTCTTGCGGGGGCGGTTTGCTTGGTGGCGGCCGCGCTTGTGCCAGTGCTGGTGGCGCACGCTCAGCCGCTGATGAGAGCGGAGGACATGGGGCTGGTTGTCGAGCCGCGCCGAATCTCCGATGGCCTCTGGTTCCTGGCATCGGGGCCTTCGCCGAGCAACTTGCACGTTGTGGCCCCGGCGAACGTCAACGCGGCGGATACCACCAACACCGACCAGATCTGGGGCGGGACGCCGGCGAACCTCACGGGCGCCGGGCTGACCGTGGGCGTCTGGGATGGGGGCGCCGTGCGCGCTACGCACCAGGAATTTGGCGGCCGCGTCACCGTTGTAGATGCTGTATCCCTGAGCGACCACTCGACCCACGTGGCCGGCACCATCGGCGCGGCCGGCGTCAGCCCCGCCGCGCGGGGCATGGCCAGCCTGGTCAACATCCGCAGCCGCGACTGGGCGAACGATACCGTTGAGATGGCCGCCGACGCGGGGCTCCTCGTCGCGTCGAATCACTCCTACTCGTTCATTCGGGGCTGGGTGGTCCTCATCTGGGGCGGCGACCCCGTGGACACGTGGTATGCCGACCGGACCTTGTACGCCGTCGAGGACCCCTATTTCGGCAAGTACGACAGCAATTCGCAAGCCCTTGACCAAGTGCTCTACAACAACCCCAGCCTCTTGAGCGTCTGGGCCGCCAGCAACGACCGAGGCGATTACCGCCAGGGCTTTTCGCCCCCTGGCTTGTCCGGCTGGTATGCCACCTACCTGTCCGGGGGCTCGGGTGGCCCAGGTTGGTACTACGTCAACCCGTCTTTCTACCCCTATCCACCCAGTGATGGCAACGCCGGAACAGGCTACGACTGCCTCCCCCAGGGGCAGGTCGCAAAGAACAGCCTCGCCATCGGCGCGATCTCTGACATCACGGTTGACCCCTACAACATCGGCAGCGTCGCCATGCCAAGCTACTCCTCCTGGGGGCCGACGGACGACGGCCGCGTGAAGCCCGACCTCGTGGCCAACGGCACCTCGCTCACGTCGGCCCTCTCCGGGAGCGACGCCGCCTACGGCGTGTATTCCGGCACTTCCATGGCCGCGCCGAACGTCACCGGCACCGCCGCTCTCCTTGTCGAGTACTACCAGAAGCTCTTCGGCACACAGCCGCGGTCGGCCACGACCAAGGCCCTCCTCATCCATACCGCCTTTGACGCCGGGAACCCCGGCCCAGACTACGCCTACGGATGGGGCATCGCGGACGCCGCGGCGGCGGCCTTGCTGCTCGGCAACGCCGCGGCTGGCGGCACGAGCCCCGTGACAATCATCCAGGAGGGCACCTATACTGGGACGCCGGTGGTTTTCACAATTCAGACCGATGGCGCCGCGCCATTCAAGGTCACTCTCTCCTGGACCGATCCCACGCCCGGCAGCCTCCCCGGCGCCGGCCTTGACGACGGCACGATCGTGTTGGTCAGCGACCTCGACCTCTGGGTCACTGGGCCCGGCGGGACCTACTACCCGTGGACCCTGGACCGGCTCAACCCGGCCAACCCCGCGGTCCGGATGACCGGGAACCACGTTGACAACGTCGAGCAGGTCTTGATCGACGACCCCGCCGTTGGCTGGTACTCGATCTACATCGGCCACACGGGCCTGGGCTTCGAGCAGGACTACTCCCTGATCGTCACCTACTCCGTCCCTGAGCCGACGACCCTCTGGCTACTCGCCCTCGCCGGGCTCGGTCTCGTGCGTCGGGTCGCGCGGCGCAAGAAGTAGGCCGGTTCCCACCTCAATGTGGTCTGTGGCCGCAACCAAAGGGGCAGAACCCAGGTTGGGGACGCTAGCGCTGGCTTCGGCTCCACTTGCGCCAGATGGCGGCGTCGGAGAGCATCTTGATGAAGACGCCGCCGATGACGGGGCGGGCCTGGAAGCCGCGGTGCTTGGCGTCGAGGGTCCAATACCAGTCGGTGAGCGGGACCCGCTGGGGCGTGGCACTGACGAAGGCGTAGACGGGCTTCATCAGGGCCTCCCAGTCGGCGGGAGTCTCGGCGAGGGTGGCGGTCCAGACCTCCCAGTCGGTCTTCGTGTAGGTCTGGCGGTTGTCGAGCGGGAGGCCGAAGGGGTTGAGCTTGGTCTTGTAGTAGGCGATCTCCTTGCGGGCGACCTCGGGGGGGAAAAGGTTGAGGCCGAGAATCCTGTCCCACACGAGGTTGTACTTCTGGCTCCAGGTGCCCGGCTTGTCGAAGGCCAGGCGGTAGTGGTCGCCATCGTCAGCCAGCTTCACCCACTCCTTGGCGAATGATTCGGCGAGCTTGCGGTAGTCCTGGGCTTCTTTCTTCAGCAGTTGTGGGCGGCGTGTCCCCACGCCGCGATCATCGGCCTCGCGGGACGAGGACGTCCCGCCCACAACATCAGCAGCAGCGGCGTCGCAGAGCTTGGCGTAGGCGGCGAGGGCGACGATGGCCTTGAGGGAGAGGTTGGCGTTGTGGGCGAGGTGGCCGGCGAAGTCGTCGGTGCAGAGCTGGTTCTCGGGGTCGAGGCCCTTGGCCTTGAGATACCCCGCCCAGCGCCGGAGCTGGGGCCAGTAGCGCTGGGCGTAGGCGGTGTTGCCATCGAGCTGGGCGATGAGGGCGGCGAGGATGAGGAGGTTGCCGCTCTCCTCGACGGGCATCTGGTTGGCCTCGGTCCTCTCGCCGCCGCCGTAGACCTGGCCGTTGGCCTTGGGGTAGGTGCCGAGGTCGTGGGGGGCGAAGGGGAACTTCCAGCGGTCAGCCGAGTCCAGGATGGCGATGAACGCCGACGTGTCAACGAAGACGCTCACTCCTCGTATGCCTCCGCAAGATAATCGTCGTGGCGTTCCGCCAGATCGCCGAGGCCCGAGTTGAACTTGCCGACCACCTCGAGGGCGCGGCGTATCGTCTCCGGGTCGCGCCGGCCGCGGGCCGAGCGCAGAACCTCCTCGATCCCCTTCTTGACAAGCTCGGCCACGGGCACATTGCGAATCCTGGCCAACTCCTCCAGAGCGGCCCTTTGCTCATCGGCCAGAGTAACCTCGATCTGAGCCATCGTCGTACCTCCAGTGCCAGCTTCTCCCTGCGCTCATCATGCCGCGTCCCACACCGGAAGTCAAACGCTCTCCTCTGCCCTTTACCCGCGCGGGCTTTGGCGCTGCGATGTGTTCTGCGCTCCCCCGGCTGAAACGCCTACAGCCGCCACGGGGCGCGAAGGGCCTTGGAGAGGTGAGCATTCGCGTCGGCGTCGCCGAGGAACCGCTCGGCGGCGGGGTCCCAGCGGAGCTTCCGGCCGCCCGTCAGCACCGCGATGTGGGCGAGGTGGCAGAGGCCCGTCGCACGGTGCGCCGCCTCGGCGGGCGCAGCCGTCCGCTCCCGCGTCCTCACGCAATGCACGAAGTCGGGGACGTGCCCCCGCGGCCGCCGCAGCCGAACCTCGTGCGGCTTGATGACTGATGTCATCAGCGACTTCGGTTCAGCCGAAATCCCGTTGCACAGAGCGTTCACCTTCCCCTCAGTCCCCTCGAAGATCACCCCCATCGGGAAAGCGCGGTGGTCGTCGTAGATGAACTTAAGCCCATTGGCGAACGTCATCTCCACGTGCCATTCCACCGCCGTGTCGGCCATGCCGTCCTTCGGGATCACTCCATGCCCCTCGATCTCCACGGGGCCGGTGTCGTCCGTGCCCATGCCCCACTGGGCCACGTCGGTGAAGTGGACCCCCTGCCCCGAGATGAAGCCAATCGTGTAGTCCGCGATCCAGTACCAGTGCGGCGTCCGCACGCGGCGGGGCGAATACGGCACGAATGGGGCGGGGCCAAGCCACAGGTCGTAGTCGAAGCCCTGGGGCACGGGCGCCGGCGGCTCGTTCGGCGCGGGATGGCTCGGCTCTGACGAGACGCGCACTCGCTTCAGCTCACCGATCCGCCCGTTCCGCACCAGCTCGCAGGCGAAGGCGAAGTTCCCCTCGCTCCGCCGCTGCGTGCCGTGCTGGAACACCCGCCCGTAGCGCCGCATCGCGTCGCAGATCGCCCGCCCCTCGGCAATCGTGAGGCTGAGCGGCTTCTCGCAGAAGACGTCCTTCCCCGCCTTCGCCGCCGCGATGCAAATGACGGCGTGCCAGTGGTCGGGCGTGCACACCGACACCGCGTCAACGTCCCCGCGGTCGAGCAGTTCGCGGAAATCGTTGTAGGCCGCGCAGCCCTTGTATGTGCCCTTCGCCATCAACTCCGAATAATGCTGCTCCGCCATGCTCCGAGCCGCATCGCGTCGGCTCTCCTGCGGGTCGCACACGGCCACCACCTGGCTCGCGTGCAGCAACGTCTTCAGGTTATCCGTCCCGCGCCCGCCGACCCCGATGCAGCCCACGTTCACCCGGTCGCTGGGGGCCGGCCGCCCGTCGGCCCCGAGGGCCGCCGCGCGGATGACCAGCGGCGTAGCCATCCCCGCGCCCGCCATTTTGAAAAGCCCCCGCCGCGTGATGAACTGCCTCATAGGAGTTCCCCAGGGATGTTGCTCTGTTCCGCGCCCCTGCCGGTCTTGTAGCCCGCGAACGCAGGCGACCCGGCCGTAGCCCAGGGCGACCGAAGGGAGCCCTGGGAACGCCGTGGCCACCCCACCAAAGCCCCCGAAGGGGGCGCTTCTCGGCGGTTGAATCGCCCCCTTCGGGGGCTCCTGCACGGGGGGGCCCCCGTCCCCAGGGCTCCCTTCGGTCGCCCTGGGCTATGGCCCGGTCGCCCCCATTCGGGGGCTGCGGAGGGGCCGGAGGAGAAGGTGTGGCCAGCGGCCATCTCCCCACCCGTGGGCCGCACGCGAATCTTGATCGGCGGGGACGTGAGGGTGCCGGTCCAGCACCCCTTGCTACCCTCGCCGGGCTTCACCGAGTAGGTGCAGGTGATTTCGTAGGGGCCGGGCTGTTTGAGGGCGCCCCAGCGGTTCAGCCGCACGACGTGAATGCAGGTCTCGCGGGCTTGGAGAGTGCGCGGGCGAGGCCCGTCGGACTCATCCATCTCCCCAAGCGGCTTGGCCAGCTCCCGCTTGCTCCCGTCGGGCAGCGTCATCGAGAACCGCGTGTGAGGCCAGTAGTCGTAGATGTTCAGGCGATGCTGGAGAAGCGTGATCGGCTCCTTGCCGACGTTCTGGATGCAGATTTCGATGGCGGCCTCGCCGCCGGCCTCGACCTCGCTCTCGCGTGCGCGGAGGCCCATGCGAAGGCCCCCGACGGGTTTGCCCCACGCCTCAGGCAGCGGGATGCTCTCGCGCAGCTTAGCCTCAAGCCCGTCGCTGTGCTCCCAGAGGGTGCCGACGGGCAGCAGGCGATGGTAGCGCGGCACGCCCACGCCGTCGCTCTCTGTCCGCAGGAAGGCCAGGCAGAGCGCGCCCGGGCCGCCGGGCGACGGCAGCGGCCCGCCCTCGACCGTCAAGAGCCCGGCCGCGCTCCCCTTGAGGGTCCGCACGACCTCCAGGCCCGCCCCGCCAACCACCTTGGCCACCACGATCTCGTCGGCCCCCGCCGCGCACGCGAGCCGCAGCGCAACGCCTGCTGCCGTCTTGAGGGCCGGACAAGGCGCGAGCGGCGTCTCGCCGTCATCGCTCACGAGCGCAAAGTGCTCGCGCCCCACCAGGTCCAGCGTCAGGTCCCCGCCCCCCTTCAGCACGAACCGCAGGACAGGCGACCTCGGCCCGAACGGGGTCTCCTCGGCGTCCTCCGCCGAATCAAGTGCCGCGACGATCTGCCCCCAGAGTTGCCGCGGCACCGGCAACCGCACCCTCCCCCCACCCGACAGCGCCTCCACCCGCGCCAGGTCCCCCACCCCGAACCCCCAGCGCGTCACCTTGTCCACAGGCCTCGGCGCCTCGGCCCGCCGCGTCACACACCCCGCCGCTGAGAGGACGACGAGTAAGGTGATAGCTCTAGCCATCAGAAGGCTCCATAACCTCTCCCCTGGGGAGAGGTCGCCCGCCTCGGGCGGGTGAGGGTGCCTCTTGCGCTGCCCGCGGCCAGGCAAGCACCCTCACCCCAACCCTCTCCCCGAGGGAGAGGGAGCAGACACCCTCACCCCAACCCTCTCCCCGAGGGAGAGGGGGCAAGCACCCTCACCCCAACCCTCTCCCCGAGGGAGAGGGGGAAAGCACCCTCACCCCAACCCTCTCCCCGAGGGAGAGGGGGAAAGCACCCTCACCCCAACCCTCTCCCCGAGGGAGAGGGAGCAAGCACCCTCACCCCAACCCTCTCCCCGAGGGAGAGGGAGCAGACACCCTCACCCCAACCCTCTCCCCGAGGGAGAGGGAGCAGACACCCTCACCCCAACCCTCTCCCCGAGGGAGAGGGAGCAGACACCCTCACCCCAACCCTCTCCCCGAGGGAGAGGGGGCAGACACCCTCACCCCAACCCTCTCCCCGAGGGAGAGGGAGCAGACACCCTCACCCCAACCCTCTCCCCGAGGGAGAGGGGGGAGGAGTCACTTCTTCTCCTTCGCTCCCGCTGGCAGAGCGCCCTCGACCGCGCCCGTCCAGAGCGCCTTGTAGTCGCCGCCCTGGGGGTTCCACATGTGGCCCGGCGGCACGGAGGTCTCGAAGATCGTCACGTCCAGGCGGATCCGCAGCGCGGCGCCAGCCAGCACTTGCTTCGCTGCCTCGGGGGGCAGGAAGCTCTCGCCGCCGGCAAGCCACGTGCTGCTCGACAGGCCGCCCCCGTGCTCGCTCGCCTCCTTGCCGTCGAGGAACACGTGAGTCTCGTACGCCATGCCCAGGATGTAGCCGGGGCGCCGCGTGAGGCGAATGACCCGCGGGTCCTTCTCGCTCCAGGAGTAGCCGACCCCTTCCTTGCTCACTTTGATGTCCAGCGCCGAATGGGACTTGACTTCAATGTCGCCTGCCTCTGCGGGGACAACGGTTAGGTGAATGGGCGGCGCGGCCAGCTTGCCCGTCCAGAACTTCCACGGGCCGCTGTAGGGCCGCTGCACAAGGCTCCCGTCGGGCTGCGTGGAGAACTCCAGCTCCGGCTTCCCATCGTTCTCGTAGGCCAGCTCAACGGAGTAGGTTCCCGGCGGTAGCTGTTCCCCCGCCTCGGTGAGCAGGTGGACCGCCAGGCGGCGCGGCTCCGGCGGCTTCCCACGCAGCTCCACGAAGTCCCTTGGCCAGGCCGATGGGGGCATGTTGCGCCAGCCATCGTCGGGCTGCCGACCGAACTTCTTGCCCGTCTTCGCATCGCTGAACGTCATCCTCACCCGCCGCGCCTCCAGGAAGCGGTTGAGGATGTTAAGCTTCGGGTCCACCCCCGCGGGGTCGAAGCGGAAGTGGAGCTGGAAGACCGCATCGGCCCCCACGGGCACCTCGGCGCGCTCCGCCGCAAGGCGGCACCGCAAGCCGTTGGCCGCCTCGCCCCAGGCATCCTCGCCCGCCTTGGCCAGAGGTCCCGCGGCGGTCGCGAGCAACCCGAGCACGTGCAACCATCTCGCCACGAAGCTCCTCCTTCCGTCACAGGCTAGAAGCCTGTGCCACCGCCCATGTTAGCCTTGAGGAACTGCTTGACCTGGCGGTCAAAGATGGCGCCGAGGGCATTGCGAAATGGGGCGTCATCCGAGGCGATGCGCCAGCAGACCTCCTACATCGATCGTGGCCTCGCCCGCCGCAGGCAAGGCCCGCACCTTCTGCCCGTTCGGTCCCGCGATTGTGACGTTGGCGCCCACGCGGCCATCGTAGGGCACGGGCCTGTCGCTCGCGTTCCGCACCTCGACCCAGCATACGATGGGCTCGCCCTGCTTGTAGACGTGCCTCTCGAACACGATGCGGCTCTGAAGCCCCCGCCGCGTCCTGCCCCAGGGCCATTCCTGCGGGCCGTGCGCTGTTAGAACCGCGCAGCCGGTCAGAGCGGCGGCGAGGACGGCAGCCGCGAAGATGCAGCGAGTGTGCAGCGCGCCCATCGAGTGCGCTCCTCTGCTTAGCCCCCGAACGGGGGCGTCTGAGCCGTAGCCCAGGGCGACCGAAGGGAGCCCTGGGATCGCGGCGTCCCCCCCCACCTAAGCCCCCGAAGGGGGCGCCTCATCCGACGCGTGAATCGCCCCCCTTCGGGGGCTCCGCGTTGGGTGCCGCCCTCTCCCAGGGCTCCCTTCGGTCGCCCTGGGCTACGGCTGGGTCGCCCGCTTCGCGGGCTGCAACTCCAGCCCCAGCAGCCGCGCGGCATTGTCGCGGGCGAGCTTGGCGTGGGCGGCGGGGCTGAGATGCCCTTCGGCCAGGAGGCGGCGCATGAGGCCGACGATGGGGACGTCGGCCTCGGTCTGGTCGTGGCGCAACACGTCGGTGCCGAAGAGGAGCTTGTCCTGGAACCGGTTGAGGAACTCGATGCCGAATGCGGGGTCGCGGGAGATGGCGTTGTGGCCGCTGCCGGCCGACAGGTCGGCCCAGAGGTTCGGGCAGGCGGCCATCAGCCGTGGCACGGCGCCGCCGGGGGCAATGGGGCCTTTGGGGTAGCCGCGGCGCTGCTCGGGCAACACGTCGCCAGAGATGTCGGACCAGAAGGCGGGGCCGTGGCCGATGAAGATGGTCTGGGGCAGCTCGCGGAGGGCGTGTTCGAGGCGCGGGAGGCCGGGGCCGTCCACCACGCCGTACATGCCGCCGAGCTGGGGCATCATGTCGAAGAGGACGGGCAGCCCCGCCTCGCCCGCCTGGGCGTAGAGGTTCAGGCAGAGCGGGTCGTCGAAGAGGAGGTTTGGCAGGAACTCGCCGATGCCCCTGCACCCGCGTTCCTTGTATTCAGCCAGGAGGTCGCGGAAGTCGCTCGTCGGGCTGTTGTCGCCGAAGCGCGGGTCAATGAGGCAGAAGGGGATGAGGCGGCCGGGGTGCCGCTCGCAGGCGGCGATGACCTCCTCGG
>Ga0194112_10005325_pt1 | contig 17327 bp, 14 predicted proteins | sample TA2MahC400mmetaG_FD_146191 | JGI IMG/M metagenome (GOLD analysis project Ga0194112, IMG submission 146191) | Freshwater microbial communities from Lake Tanganyika, Tanzania - TA2015016 Mahale Deep Cast 400m | ecosystem: Environmental > Aquatic > Freshwater > Lake | place: Tanzania: Lake... | reverse complement strand
TCGAGCACGGCGTCCGAAATCTGGTCGGCCACCTTGTCCGGGTGGCCCATCGTCACGGCTTCCGAGGTGAAGAGGTGATTGCGCGCGCCTTGGCTCATTGCTTCTGCGTTCCTTTCGGTTGCGAGGTCCGGAAGAGCGGCTCCAATGCCTCAAGCGTGCGGCGCGTGGCGCCGCGGTTGGCGTCTACGACCTGTCGGCCCTGTTGTCCCATCTGTGCGGCCGCTTCGGGGTTGGCGAGAAGCTCCCGAAGAGCGGCCTCGAGCTCCGCGGCGTCGGCCACGCGGCGTGCCGCGCCGGCCGCGAGCAACTGCTCGTTGACGTCGCGGAAGTTGCCCGTGTGCGGCCCAAAGAGGACCGGCCTGGCCTGCGCGGAAGGCTCAATTGTACTTTGCCCGCCGTGTGGAATCAAGCTGCCTCCCACGAAGACCAGGGTGCCGAGGGCGTAGACGCGCGCCAGCTCGCCGATGGTATCGAGCAGGATGACGGCCCCTGGCTCGCCCCGCACGCCCTCCTTGAGCGCCGTGCGGCGGACGCAGGGGAGGCCGGCGCGGCGGACGAGTTGCTCGACCGGCCCGAAGCGGTCGGCCTGCCGCGGGGCCAGGAGGAGGCGGAGAGCCGGGAACTCCGCCTTGAGCCGAGGATACATGTCCAGCAGCGCCTCGTCCTCGCCTGGCCAGGTGCACCCGCCGATGAGGAGCGGCTCGTCAGCCCCAAGACCGAAACTGGCCGCCAGCGTTTGTAGTTCCGCCTTCAGGCGGTCTTGGGCCACGGGCGCGGACTCAAACTTCATGTTCCCCGTCACCACCACGCGTTCGGGGGGGGCCCCGAGCGCCTTCAGCCGCTCGGCGTAGGCGGAGGTCTGGACGCAGAATCGGGCGACGCGTTTGAGCCAGCGTGCGACGAGCGGGCGGATGAGGCGATAGCGGCCGAACGAGCGCTCGCCGAGGCGCCCGTTCACGATGGCCACGGGCACGCCGCGCCGCTCCGCGGCGGCCAGGAAGTTCGGCCAGACCTCAAGCTCCACCAGCACGATGAGGTCGGGGCGCAGCCGCCGCATCGCCCGCCGCACCGCGAACGTGAAGTCGAGAGGAAAATAGACCACGCGGCGGTCCGGGTAGAGCTTCGCGGCCGCGTCCCGGCCGGTGTAGGTCGTGGTCGAAAGCACGATTTCCCAGTTGGGCCGCTCCTTCGCCAACGCCTCGATCAGCGGCCGCACGAGGTTCATCTCGCCCACCGACACCGCATGCAACCAGGCGCAAGGCCCCTCGCCCTCTCGCGGGGCGACGCCCCCGAACCGCTCGCGGTAGCCGGTGCGGTACTTCTTGCTCGTGAGCGCCTTGTAGGCCAGGAGCGGCGAGGCCAGCGCCACGCCGACACCGTACGCTAGATCAAGCAGCAGCGACATGGCTTCTCTGCCAGCCTCTCAGGCCAGTAGACCCTTCGGCCATGACTCGTGCGAGGCTTGCGCACATGGTGGCGAGGATGAATGGATGAATGGATGAATGGATGGGTGGGTGAATGTCAGATAATCATCCATTCATCCATCCAATCATCCCCTTTGGTTGCGGCCTGTGGCCGCGTCAAGATAGAGGGCAGCATCTTAGCATGCCCCCGCCCCACCATCAAGCGCTCTGAATCGCTGAGGCCTGTTCAGGTGTTCCGCAGGAGGAGAAAGGCGACGAGGCAGAGTGCGGCGACGGAGGTGGCGGCGAGGATGAAGCCGCGCTGGACCCCCTTGCGCCGCGCGTAGGCGCCGATGAGCATCGGGATCACGGTGCAGCCCAGGCCGCCGAGGGTGAAGAAGACGGCGACGGCGCGGCCGTGCAACTCCTCCCGGAAGTGCCCCAGCAGCACCGCCATGAACGTGGGGTAGAGGGGGCCGAAGGCGATCCCGACGGCCATCACCAGCACCGCAGCCAGAATCCGTCCACGGCAGCACACCACCCCCACCCAGACCCCCAGGGAGAGCACCGAGAGGGTGTAGATGACCAGCGTCTCCATGCCCTTGGGGATGGTGAGGGCGGCGACGAGCCGCGAGGCGGTGTAGGCGAGCCAGAAGCCCGACAGGAGGCCGGAGGCCGCGCCTTCCTTCATCCCCCTTTCGCCCAGATAGGTCGTTGCCCAGGCGGCCATCGTGGCTTCGGCAGGCATGTAGAAGAACAGGGCGAGCGCGAGAAGCCACATCACCGGGCTGCCGAGGAGCACACCGAGGCCGGGCGCGGCCACCTGTCCCGCCGCCTCGCGGGCCGGGTACTCGGCCGCGCACGCCAGCGCCGCCATCACCGGGCCAGACACGCTCAGGAGCAGGAGTGTGCGGCGGAGGTCCAGCCGCCTGATGAGGAAGGCCACGCCGAGCGGCGTGACGAACGAGCCGATGCCGAAGATGAAACAGCCCATGTTGGTCGCGTACGCCTTCTCGCCTCCGAAGGCCGGGAGCTGGAGTGGGTTCACGATGTTGATGAGCGCGGCCCACCCCGCGCTCAGGAGCAGCACCGCGGCGAGCACCATCCAGTACGACGCCGCCTGCGCCAGCACCACGAGGCTGGCGGTGAACAGGAGCGCGCCTCCGATGGTCACGGGCTGGCGCCCGAAGTGGTCGCTGAGGAACCCCGCCGCCAGCATGGTCGGGATGAGCGTGAAGCCGAACATGGCGAGCAGGCCGCCGATGCGGGCCTCGTCTATCTTCAGCTTCCTCGCCAGCGCCAGCTTGACGCTGCCCAGGAGCGCAATGCCCATCCCCGTCACCACCAGCACCGCCACCACCAGCACAACCAGCAGGCTCATGCCAGGAACCTCCGTGTGTGAGGGACTCCGGGAACGCGCGCCACACCCTGCGGACGGCAGCATACCAGAACCGCAGGGCTCCGTTCAACTGCCGCGCGGCTTGCGTGCGCGGCGTGCGCGAGCCGTCTCTGGCCCGCGAAGATCGGGGACGCGGGGCAGGGCCTGGCCCGAGCGAAGCCGAGGGCACGCCCCGCCTACAACACGGGGATTGATCGAGAATCGTGGCGAGTTACATAGGCCACAACCTGTTGGTAGTTGGGCCTTCAGGCGGTCTTCTCCTCTGGGCGCGCGGGTGATGATGCCCTTAAAGGCGCACAGTCTCGCTCGGTTGGCTCCCGCCGAAGAGAGGGAAGTGGGCGCCTTGAGGGGCGGCGAAAGGTGGGGGACGGCGGAGGGGGTGACGCCACAAGGCTCGGGCTCGCAATAGGTTGTGGCTCGGCACCCCTCGCGACTCCGTCGCCGTCAAGGCGCCCACTTCCTATTGCGCACAAGTGGCCATCTTGGCGTCCCTACCCTTGACCTCGAGGGTTGCAGGTCACGGGGCACAAGGGGGTGCCTTGTGCAGATGCTGGCTGGCGGCCGCCCCCCGAGCCCAACCGGAGAGTGATCGCCTAAGAAGGGGCACTGACGATGCACAATCCGGCTCACGCTTTCTCTGCCCAAGGAACGGTTGTGCTGTCAATGCCGTGCGCTCTTGTGCCGGGGAGGGAGGCAAGACGTTCAACTGCGAATGGTCAGCGAGGCGAGGAGGAGGACGTAGAGGTTGTAGGCGGCGTGGGCGGCTATCGAGGCCGCGAGGGAGCCGGTCCGCTCGTAGAGGTAGGCGAAGAGGAACCCGACCAGGAAGAGGTGAACGACGCCGAGCAGGTGGCTGTGGAGGAAGGCGAAGACGAGTGCGCTGAGGAGGATTGAGCCGAGCGGCCCGAGCTGCCGCCGCAGCGTGGCATAGAAGAAGCCGCGGAAGAACACCTCCTCCGCCAGAGGGGTCACAACCACGATGCCGAAAAAAGCCACGGCCGACGCGAGGGGCGACACGCCGGCGAGCTGGACGAGGAGCTCCGGCGGCTGCGTCGGCAGCCCCACACGGGGTGCCAGGGTCTCCACCACAAGCCTTGCGAGGTACAACAGCGGATAGAGCATCAGGAAGCCTGTCACGCCGAGGAGCGCGCGCCGCAGCGGGCGCGGCTCGCGGAGGCCGAGGAGGCTCAGGGGGCTGCCGTGTGCCGCGACGAGCGCCATCGTGAAGCCGCACGCGAGCAGCATCGTGAGGTTGGAGGCCGCCACGGGGAGCAGCCCGGCGGGGAGCCAACGCTGCCAGCCCTCGGCCTCCTGTAGGTGGCGCACCCAGGCCAGGCCGATGCCGACGCCGCGGACGAAAGTGAAGAGCGCGATGCCGGCCCGCAGAAGGTGCCAGCCGGGCCAGGGCGCCAGCGGGAACTCGCAGCGCGGGAAGACCAGGACGTTGTGCGCGCGGAGCACCACGTAGCCCACGGCCAAGCCGGCGCCCAGGAGAAGGGGGATCAGAACGGCGGCGGCCGTGGCGAAGGCCGCCTCGCGCTCCACAGGCGCCGGCGCGGGCGCCATCACGCCGGGCGCCGCCTGCGGCGGCAGCACGCCCTCGACGAACGACGCCGCGCAGAGCGCAAGGAGCGCGGCGTAGAAGGCGGGATGGTGGAGAACGCGCGTTGCACTCATCGGAGGCAATCCGTAATGCGAGATGCGTAATCCGCAATCCGTAACCAGAGAAGCCGAAGAGCAGAGCGCGTGACGAGGGTCTTGCCTTTTTCCTGTTACGAATTACGGATTACGGATTGCGAATCGCGCCCTGGGGTCTCTGTCACGCGGGCGGGCTCGGGGGCCGCTTCGCGGGCTCGGTGGCGGCCTGGCTCTCAAGCGCGACGGGGAGGGGGAGGACGACGGTGAAGGTGCTGCCGGCCCCCGGGGCGCTCTGGAGCTCGATGCGGCCGCCGTGTGCCCTGGCGATCCAGCGTGCGATGCTTAGGCCGAGGCCGGCCCCGCCGGTCTCGCGCGAACGCGAGCTCTCGACGCGGTAGAAACGCCCGAAGACCTTCTCGTGGTGCTCTGGGGCGATGCCGATGCCGGTGTCGGCGATGGCCACGCGCACGTCGTCCTGGCCCACCGCGCAGGCGATGGCCACGCGGCCGCCGGGCGGGGTGTATTTGACCGCGTTGTCGAGGATGTTTGCGAAGAGCTCGTGGAGCCGCGCGCGGTCGCCGTTGACGACCACCTCGGGGAAGCTGTCGAACTCCATCGTGAGGCGCTCGTGCTCAGCGACGATCTTGAAGGTCTCGCCGACCTCGGCGAGGAGCTCGTCGAGCCGCAGCGGCTCGCTGCCGAGCTTCACCGTGCCGGCGTCGGCCTGCGCGAGCAGGAGGAGCTGGGTGATGATGTGGATCATCCTGTCGTATTCGCGGATGGTGCTTTCGAGGACGGCCTGATAGGCGGCGGGGTCCCTGGTGCCGCTTCGGAGTAGGACTTCAGCCTCGCCGCGCATGATGGTGAGGGGGGTGCGGAGCTCGTGGGCGGCGTCGGCCGCGAACTGGCGGGTGAGGGTGAACGACTCCTCCAGGCGGCGGATCATGTCGTTCAGCGTCGCGGAGAGCATGTCGAACTCGTCGCCCGACTTCGAGCGGACGAGCCGCTCGTTGAGGCTGGTGGAGGTGATCTGGCGCGCGGTGCGCGAGATCATGCCGATGGGCTTGAGGACCTTGCGCGCGAGGGCGTAGCCGGCGAACCAGGTGAGCAGGATGAAGAGCGGGATGGCGCTGAAGATGTTCGTGCGGAGCCGCCGCGTGAGCTTCTCGAGCGGCTCGAGGTAGGCGAGGGTCTGCACCACGTAGCGGACCTTCTTGGTCTGCGGGTCGTAGGACGGGCGGGTGAGGAGCAGGTGGGGATGGGCGCGATCGGGCAGCCGCACGATCTCCTCCTGGGCCTCGCCATCCAAGGCGTCGTGGAGCTGCGTCTCCGTGATCGGCTTGGTCTTGGCCTCGCGGAAGGTGCGCGAGCAGGCGAGCATCTTGCCCTGCGGGTCGAGCAGGCGGAAGCTCAGCTCATAGAAGCGCTCGCCGCGGCTCTCGGTGTCCAGCCGGGCCTGGATTGTCTGCCAGTCGTCCTTGAGTTCGTAGACCCTTGCCATGAGGTCCGAGACGTCGTCGCGGATGAACTTCTCGAGTTCCTGGAACATGCTCCGCTCGGCGCGTGCGTAGAGGAAGGCGGCGAGCGCGCTGAGGCAGAGGAGCTGGATGGCGGTGTAGTAGAAGGTGAGGCGGAAGCGCGCGCGGCGGAAGAAGGCGACTTTAGGACGCGGAGAGGACATAGCCCGCCCCCCGCACGGTCTGGATCATCCGCTCGCAGCCGTGCACCTGAAGCTTCTTGCGAAGATGGTTGATGAACACGTCTATCAGGTTCGTGTAGGTGTCGAAATTAATGTCCCACACATGCTGCGCAATCATGGCCCTCGTGCAGACGGCCCCCTCGTGGCGCATGAGGTATTCGAGAAGCGAGTATTCCTTTGCCGTGAGGTCAAGGGCGTGGCCGCGGGCGGTGGCCTTGTGGGCCACGGGGTCCACGACGAGCTGCCCGACGCGCAGAATGGGGCTTGGACTGGCGGCGCGGCGGCGCAGGAGGGCGCGCACCCGCGCAAGGAGCTCCTCGAAGGCGAACGGCTTCACCAGATAGTCGTCGGCCCCGAGGTCCAGGCCCTTCACGCGGTCGTCGAGCGCGCTCCGCGCCGTGAGCATGATGACCGGGGTGCGGATGCCCCTATCGCGCAGCATGCGCAGCACCTCGTAACCGTTGAGCTTCGGCAGCAGGATGTCGAGCAGGACCAGATCGTAGTCCTCCGAGGACCCCAGGTGGAGCCCGTCCTCGCCGTCGGCGGCCACGTCCACGGCGTACTTCTCGGCCTCCAGGCCCTTCTTGATGAAGCTGGCGACCTTCGATTCGTCTTCGACGAGCAGCAGACGCATGGGGCTTCCCCCAGACCGGTCCGATCTGTCCTATGGCTTGCCCAGCACCCTCACGCGGCGTCCCTCGATCCGCAGGCGGCCCTCGCCGAAGAGGCGCACGGCCTCGGGGTACGCCACGCACTCCTGCTCGAACACCCGGGCCGCCAGGGTGTCGGGCGTGTCGTCGTCGAGCACGGGGACGGCCTTCTGGACGATGATCGGGCCGTGGTCGTAAACGTTGTCCACGAAGTGCACGGTGCAGCCCGAGATGCGTGCGCCGGAGTGGAGGACGGCTTCGTGGACGTGGTGTCCGTAGAAGCCCTTTCCGCAGAAGGCAGGGATGAGGGCGGGGTGAATGTTCATCACACGCCCCTCCAGCTCCGGCGGGATGGTGATGAGGCACATGAAGCCGGCCAGGAGAAGGAGGTCGAAGTCATAGGGCGCGAGCTGCGCGAGGACGGCGCGGCTGAAGCTCGCCGTATCCCTGTGCTTGCGCGACGGCACAACGAACGTTGGCACGCCGCGCTGGCGCGCCCGCTCGAGGCCGTAGGCATCCGGCCGGCTTGACCCCACCACCACCACCTCAGCATCCAGCTTCCCCTCCGCAATCTGCGTGAAGAAGTTCTCCAGCGTTCTGCCGCTGCCGGAGAGGAGGACCGCCAGCTTGAGGTGCTTCATCATGTCAACGTTCCCAAATGGCGCTAACCTACGTCGTTCACGCCGGCCCAGCCCCCGCAGGGGGCGGCAGCTCGATAGCCACGGGCGTAAGCCCGTGGAACGCGGCGTTACCCCCTTCCCAGCCCCCGCAGGGGGCGGCAGAAGCCACGGTCCGCGCGCCTCCGATGGTCTCTGCCGCCCCCTGCGGGGGCTGGGCGTGTGTGCCCATCGCTTTCCACGGGCTTACGCCCGTGGCTATCGCGCTGCCGCCCTGCGGGCTGGGCCGCGCCCGCATGTTGGGTCCATCCTGAGCATCTACCCTTCTGTGCTTAGCGCGCGGACGACGGTGGCGCAGCGGCCGCAGAGCTGGGGGTGGCCGGCGTCGTGGCCGACGCTGGGCAGGAGGCGCCAGCAGCGGGCGCACTTCGCGCGGTCCGACACCTTCGCGAGCACGCCGAGGCCGGGGGCGTCGGTGCCAGCGACCGCCTCTGAGGAGGTGCCTGCCGCCACGAAGACTTCTGAGACGATGAAGGCTTCGGGCAGGATGGCCTCGTGTGCCTTGAGGAAGCCGAGAAGGTCGCCCTCGGCGAAGAGGGTCACGGCGGCGTCGAGGCCGCTGCCGATCTTCTTGTCGGCCCGGAGCTTCTCGAGCTCGCGGGCGGCGTCCGAGCGGACCGCCAGGAGGCGGCCCCAGCGCGCCTCGAGCTCGTCGTCTATCAGGTCGGCCCGGGCCTCCGGAAAGCGGCTGAGGTGGACGCTCGGCAGTCTTGGTGGCACAGGCATCTTGCCTGTGTCAGTCACAGGCGGGACGCCTGTGCCACCACCTATTCCACTACAGGGCATGGCGTCCCAGACCTCCTCGCAGGTGTGGATGAGGATGGGCGCGAGGAGACGGACAAGGGCCTCGAGCGCCTCATAGAGCACCGTCTGGGCCGAGCGTCGGCCAAGTGAGTCCGCCGCCTCGCAATAGAGACGGTCCTTCACAACGTCCAGGTAGAAGGCGCTCAGGTCCACCGTGCAGAACTGATAGGCCCGCTGGTAGACGCGGTAGAACTGGTAGCCCTCGTAGGCCTCCAGCACGTCGCGGATGAGGCGGTGGGTGCGAGAGAGGGTCAGGCGGTCAACCTCCGGCATCTGCTCGGGGGCGACGCGGTGCCTCGCGGGGTCGAAGTCGTGGAGGTTGCCCAGGAGGTAGCGGAAGGTGTTGCGGAAGCGGCGGTAGGGCTCGTCCATGCGCGCGATGATGTCGCGCGAGGCGTTGATGTCGGCCAGGTAGTCCACGCTGGCGGTCCAGAGGCGCTGGAGCTCGGCGCCGAACTCCCTGAGGGCGTCCTCGACCGAGATGAAGTTGCCGAGGGACTTCGACATCTTCTCGCCCTTCTCGTCCACGACGAAGCCGTGGGTGAGGACTTGACGGAAGGGCGGGGCGTCGCTCGCGGCGACGGCGGTGAGCATGGAGAGCTGGAACCAGCCGCGGTGCTGGTCGGTGCCCTCGAGGTAGAGGTCGGCGGGCCACCGGAGGCCCTCTGTGGTGGTGAGGACGGCGCGATGGCTCGCGCCGCTCTCGAACCAGACGTCGAAGATGTCGGTTTCTTTGCGGAAGGCCGTGCCGCCGCACTTTCCGCACTTCGTGCCGGCGGGGAGGATGGCCGCGGGGTCGGTGTGGAACCAGGCGTCGGAGCCCGCGCGGCCGAAGAGCTCGGCGACGGCCAGGACCGTCCGCTTCGTCAGGAGCACGGCGTTGCACGCGGTGCAGTAGAAGGCGGGGATGGGGATGCCCCAGGCGCGCTGGCGCGAGATGCACCAGTCGGGGCGCTCGCTCACCATCGCGGAGATGCGGCCCTGGCCCCAGTCGGGAATCCAGCGCACCTGCTTGATGGCCTCGAGGAGGGCCTGGCGGAGGCCGCGATGGTCCACGGCTATGAACCACTGCTCCGTGGCGCGGAAGATGACCGGCTTCTTGGAGCGCCAGCTGTGGGGATAGGAGTGGGAGATGGTCTCGGCGTGGACCAGGTGGCCCAGTTGGCGGAGCCTCTCGACGATCTTCGGGTCGGCGTCAAAGACGTGCAGCCCGGCGAACTCCCCCGCCTCGGTGGCCAGCTTCCCGTCGTCGTCCACGGGGCTGAAGATGTCGAGCCCGTAGGCCAGGCCGGTCTCGTAGTCCTCGCGTCCGTGGCCGGGGGCGGTGTGGACGCAGCCCGTGCCGTCCTCCAGGCTCACGTAGGGGGCGAGGACGATGGGGCAGAGGCGCCCCGTGAAGAAGTGGCGGTAGTGTCGCCCCTCGAGCTGCTTGCCGCGGCAGAGGCCCAACTCCTCGAACCCGCCAACACCCGTCTTGGCCATCACCCGCTCAACAAGGTCCTCGGCCAGGATGACTGTCTCCGCCCGCCTCGTCACGGGGTCGGGGTATCGGACGGCTGCGTATTCGGCTCCCGCCGCGAGCGCGATGGCCCGGTTCGCGGGAAGCGTCCAGGGCGTGGTGGTCCAGATGAGCACGGAGACCGGCTCGGGTCCGATGGCGGGGAAGAGGTCGCGGAGGCCGTCGGCCATTGGGAACTTGACGAAGATGGACGGGCTGGGCACGTCCTCGTACTCCAGCTCGGCCTCGGCGAGGGCGGTGCGGGTCTCGTAGTCCCAGTGGATCGGCTTGAGGCGCTTGTAGACGAAGCCCTTGTCCACCAGGTCGGCGAAGAGCTCGATGGCCGCCCGCTCGTAGGCGAAGGACAGGGTGGTGTAGGGGTGGTCGAAGTCGCCGAGGACGCCGAGCTGCTGGAACTGCCTGATGTGGCCCTTCATGTGCTTTTCGGCGAAGGCGCGGCTGCGGCGGCGAATCTCGGCGGCGGGCGTGCTCAGCGCGTCATGCCCGAGGTCCTGGAGCACTCGCTGCTCGATCGGCTGGCCGTGGCAGTCCCAGCCCGGCACGAAGGGCGCGTCGCAGCCCATCATCGTCCGCGAGCGCACCACCATGTCCTTGAGCACCTTGTTCATGCCGGTGCCGATGTGGAGGTCGCCGCTGGCGTAGGGCGGCCCGTCGTGGAGGATGTACTTCGGGGCGCCCGCGCGGGCCTTCCGCACCAGGCCGTAGAGGTCCATCTCGCGCCAGCGCTTCTGAAGCTCCGGCTCGCGCTGGCGCAGATTCGCCTTCATCGGGAACGACGTCTTTGGCAGGTTCACTGTGTCACGGTAGTTCATCTGGCCCATCCTAGGATTACGTTGCACCAAGGGGGATGAATGGATGGGTGGATGAATGGATGATTGTCTGACACCCATCCACCCATCCATTCATCCATTCATCCATTCATCCATTCATCCCCTGTTCTTCAGCATTCCGCCACCACACGCTCGACCAGCCGCGTGAGTTTGGGCGCCGCGGCTTGCGCCGTCGCAATAATTCGGCCGATGTCGGCCGGCTCCAACGCATCGGGGAGGCAGCGGTCCGTGACGCACGTGATTCCGAGAATCTCGAAGCCCACCTGAACGCCCACGATGACTTCGGGCACGGTGGACATGCCGACGCAGTCGGCCCCGATGGCGCGCAGGAAGCGGTATTCGGCGCGCGTCTCCAGGTTCGGCCCCGTCACCGCTACGTAGACCCCCTGGTGCACTTTGACCCCCTCGGCCAGGGCCACCCGCTCGGCCAGCGCGAGAAGCCGCCTGCTGTAGGCCTCGCACATGTCGGGGAAGCGCGAGCCCAGGCGGTCGTCCGCCACCCCGATCAGCGGGTTCACCCCCATCAGGTTAATGTGGTCCTCGATCAGCATGATGTCGCCCGCGCCATAGCGCGGGTTCATCCCGCCCGCGGCGTTCGACACGATGAGGACCTCGGCCCCCAGGGCGCGGAGCACGCGGGTAGGGAAGGCCACCTCCTCGGCTGTGAAGCCCTCGTAGACGTGGTGGCGTCCGCCCGTGGCGACGACGCGTTTGCCGCCGAGCCTGCCGAGGACCAGCATCGCCTTGTGCGTCGTCGCCGTCGTCTCGCCGAAGCCGGGGATCGCCTCGAAGGGAATCTCGTGCTCCTTCTCGATGCGGTCGAGTATCCCGTCGAGACCGGTCCCCGGGATGATGGCCACCTGCGGCCCCTCCGGCGCCGTCTGCCGGACCACAGCCACCGCCTCTTGAACGCGCTCGTATAAGCCCATAGGGCCTCCGAATGACGAACTGGACGTCTCTGCCTCAACAAGAGGGGATGACTGGATGGGTGGATGAATGGATGATTCTCTGACATCCATCCACCCATCCAGTCATCCACTCATCCCCGTCCGACACACGCGGACGAATCGTCACAGAAGGACCTCAGACGCTCTCGGGCCTGCTGAAGTGAGAGGCCGGAGACGTGAACCAGCTTGTCGCGGGACGCGTGCCCGGCCACCACGGCGACTGCGGAACGCCTCACCCCGAGGGCGCGAGCGAGGACTTCCTCGACAGCGCGGTTCGCCTTCCCTTCGGTCGGGGCCGCCGTCACCGCCACCTTCAGCCGCCTGGCCAGATGCCCGACGACAGCCGACCGCGATGCCTTCGGCTGAGCACGAACGGCAATCCGCACTCCTCCCTCGAATGCGGCCAGGTCCACCATCGCCGCGTCGTCCTATTGCCGCGTGAGGAAGAAGACCAGTGCGGCGATGAGGAGCAGTGCGCCGATCAGGGCGGCGACGAGGAGCTTGTTGCGGCGCTCGCGCGCGTAGCGGTTCGTGGTCTTCAGCTTCTCGGCCAGGGCGCCGATCTGGGCGACGTGGCGTAGCTCGGCCGGCCGCGTGGCAGCCGTGGCGCCGGCCCCAAGGCTCTGAAGGGCCTCGAGGACCTCCTTCGCCGAGCCGTAGCGGTCGTCGGGGTCCTTCGCCGTCATCTTCGTCACCACCGCGCACAGGCTCTTGGGCAGCCAGGGGGCGACTTTCTCGATCGGCTCGGGCTCCTCCTCCACCTGCTTGCGCATGAGCTCGGTCTGCGATTCGCCCGAGAACATCGTGCGCCCGGAGAGAGCGTGGTAGGCGGTCGCGCCCAGGCCGTAGATGTCGGCGCGGCCGTCTATGTGCTCGCCGGATGCCTGCTCCGGGGCGATGTAGTGTGCGGAGCCGAACACCCCCTCGGACTGCGAGACCCTGCGGCGGCCCTTCCGCTCGCACGCTATCCCGAGGTCCACTATCTTCGTCACCCCATGCTCGTCCAGCATCAGGTTCTCGGGCTTGATGTCGCGGTGCACGATCCCGCGCTCCTCGGCGTAGGCCAGCCCGCGGGCCACGTCCATCAGAATGGGCAGGGCGCGGTCCGGCGCCACCCGCCCCTCGCGGTCGATCTTCTCCTGAAGGCTGCCGCCGGCCATGAACTCCATCACGAAGTAATGGAGCGGGCCGTCCTGCCCCACGCCGAAGGCGCTGGCGACGTTGGGGTGCGCCAGCTTGGCCGCGGCACGGACCTCGTCGGCGAAGCGCTGGATGAACTCCTTGTCGCCCGCCATGTTGGGCGAGAGGACCTTGAACGCCACGATGCGGTCGAGGGAGAGTTGGCGGGCCTTGTAGACGGTGCCCATGCCGCCGCGCCCGACGCGCTCGAGGATGCGGTAGCCCGCGATGTCGCGGCCGACGATGCCGCCGACGGTTCGCTGCTCGTCGTCGCCGAGGACTGAGAAGAGCGTTTCGCCTGCTTCTACCTGGTCGCCGACCTTCAGCTCAACCGCCTTCTCCACCCGCGCGCCGTTGACGTATGTGCCGTTCATGCTTCCCAGGTCGCGCAGCCAGAAGCGGCCGTCCTTCACCGTCACGCCGAAATGGTCGCGCGAGGTCATGGGGTCGTCGAGCACCAGCGCGCACGTGGTGCTCCTGCCCAGGGTGTAGGCCTTCCCCTCGGCCAGGAAGAGCTCCTGGCCGCGCAGCAAGCCGCGTTCCACGTAAAGCTTAGGCACCGATCTGTCCTTGCCGGGCGCACCCCTCGCTTGGCTCCCAACCACTCCTTCGCGGGCGATTATATCGCGCCCCCATGCGCGTGTCAACCTTGACGTGTGGGCGCTGTGTGGTGTGAGCATCAGGCGATTGCGTGGCGCGCCGCCTTGTGGTATAGTCTGCCCTAAGGTCAATCGCATGCGAAGGGAGACGCTGTGGTGGAACAGAGGATCGGCTTTCTCGGTGCAGGGAAGATGGGGGAGGCGCTGGCCCGCGGCATCCTCGGCGCCAGCCTGGCGCACCCCAGCAGCATCCTGATGAGCGACTGCGACGAGGACCGCCTGGCGGAGGTCGCCAACTCGCTGAAGGTGCGGGCGACAGGGGATAACCTGGAGGTCGTGCGCGAGAGCGATGTGCTCGTTGTCGCGCTCAAGCCCGCGGTGGTCCGCCAGGTGCTGCCAGGGCTGGCCTCGGCCATCACCGCCGAGAAGCTCGTCGTCTCCATCGCCGCGGGGATCACCCTGGCCGAGCTCGAACGCATGCTCTCGCCCGGGGCGCGGGTGGTGCGCGTGATGCCGAACACCCCGTGCCTGGTGGGACGTGGAGCGTCGGGCTACGCGCTCGGCTCCGCCGCCACGGAAGCCGATGGCGAGCTTGTGCACGCGATCCTCTCCTCCATCGGCATCGCGTTCCTGCTGCCGGACCCGCTGCTGGACGCGGTGACGGGCCTGAGCGGGAGCGGGCCGGCCTTTGTAGCACTGGTCATTGAGGCGCTGGCTGACGGCGGGGTGCTCTGCGGGCTGCCGCGCGACACTGCCCTCAAGCTGGCCGCCCAGACCGCACTCGGCGCCGCACGCCTCTTGCTCGAAACCGGCGAGCACCCCGCTCAGTTGAAGGACATGGTGGCCTCGCCCGGCGGCACGACCATCGAGGGGGTGAAGGTGCTCGAAGAGAAGGGCCTCCGCGCCGCTCTCATCCAGGCCGTCGAGGCCGCGGCGAAGAGGTCGAAGGAACTGGGGAGGGGCTAGCGCCCCGATCGGGCGGATCGAACTGCTCGACTGATTCGACTCATTCGATCACTTCTCGTTCCCACGCTCCGCGTGGGAACGCAGATCCCCGACGCTCTGCGTCGGAAGAGAGGACGCGGAGCGTCCAAGGCGTCGTTCCCACGCGGAGCGTGGGAACGAGAGGGGGGAAGAAAGGAAACCGATGAAGCTCTCGGCCTGTATCTGCATGTTGTTCCGCGAGGAAAAGGACTTCGTGAAGCGGGTCGCGCTGGTCAAGCAGGCGGGCCTGCCCGCCTTCGAGTTCTGGGGCTGGACCGGCCTCGACCTCGACGGCGTGCTCGCCGCGAAGAAGGAAGCTGGCATCGAGCTCGCGGCAATCTGCGTGGACAGCGCGGACCCCGCGATGAAGCAGGCCTGGCCAAAGGGCATCCTGGTGAACCCCGAGATGCGAAGCGTCTTCGTGGCCGCCACACGCGAGAGCCTTGCCGTGGCCAACCGCCTCGGGTGCGGAACTCTCATCGCCACGGTGGGCAACGACCAGCCCGGCCTCTCCGCCTGGCAGATGCACGACAGCATCGTGGCGGGCCTCGAGGCCGTGGCTGCCGACGCCGAGCGGGCCGGCGTCACCATCGTCCTCGAACCCCTCAACACCCTTGTGAACCACAAGGGCTACTACCTCTGGTCGAGCCGCGAGGGCTTCGACATCTGCCGCACCGTCGGCAGCCCCAACGTCAAGCTTCTCTTCGACATCTACCACCAGCAGATCATGGAAGGCAACCTGATCCAGAACATCACCGAGAACATCGGCCTCATCGGGCACTTCCATTCGGCCGACGTGCCCGGCCGCCACGAGTTCGGCTCGGGCGAGCTCAACTACGCGAACATCTGCTCGGCCATTGACAAGGCGGGCTACCAGGGCTTCGTTGGCCTGGAGTACAGCCCGTCGGCCGGCACCGACTCCGCCGCCTCGCTCGCCCAGGTCAGGCGCATCGTCGGCGCCTGAGCCTCTTATCGTCCTCGTCCCTCGTCCTCGTCCTTCGTCCTCGATTCGCTTCCCTTTGGGGGGAGAAGAGTCGAGGACGAGGGACGAGGACGAGGACGATTGAAGAACCAGGAGGTGCGATATGCCAATGCGCTGCACATTGGTCATTGCTCCGTGTCTTGTGCTCGTGGCCGGCCTGAGCCGCGGGGGAGCGGCCGACGAGGCGAAGAAGAAGGCGGAGCGGGTGAGCTCCTACGTCACCCTCGCCGAGACCATCACCCGCATCGGCCTTCAGGTGGGGGTGATGTTGGAGAAACACCCCTACGACAAGGCTCTCTGCCAGTACGCCAAAGAGCTCGGCGCACTTCACGCCAGGGCCATCCTCAAGCTCACCCCGCCCGAGGGAGCGGAAGGCGTCCACGAGGCCTTCAAGGAGGCAGTGACCAACTTCGCCTTCTGCACCGACGCCTACGCGAGCGGCGACTACCCGAAGGCACGCACCCACCGCGAGAAGTGCGTCAAGGAGTTCAACAAGACCATCGTAGAGATCATCAAGCTCAGGGGCAGCGGGGCGATTCCCTGACGCGGCCACTGGCCGACACGAAAGGGGATGATTGGATGGGTGGATGAATGGATGATTGTCTGACACCCATCCACCCTTCCATTCATCCATTCATCCCCTGCTCTCATGAAGACAAGCCCAAAAGTCGAAAAAGCGCTGGACAATTGCGGGAAGCGCGCTATACTATAACGTGAACGCGCGGCCGGAGTCCGCGCACGCCCTGGGCCGCCGGCGGCGACGTGGCCGCCGGGGCCAGCGAGGTGCGCCCACGCGCAAAGGAGATGTAGCATGCTTCGGCGGGTAGCCACGGTGGCGTGTTGGCTCGTCCTTGCCTGCGGTGTGCTCTGTGTCTCGGCGGTGCTCGTCGAGCGCCTGGCCTATGGGGACTGGGAGCCGCCGCCCCCGCCCAAGCCATCGCGGGTCAGCGCGTCCGAGGGCTTCCCGCCACTGCCCCTGCCCGCCACGCCGCTGCGCCGCACGGAGAAGAAGCGCCCGCCCTCGCCCCCCGCGCTCATCGCCAAAATCCGCTACGGCAAACCCGTCTGGAAGACCACCGACGACGGCCGCCGCTTCTCCTACCTAGATTGGCAGAGCGACACGACCGACCTCTACAACATCCTCCAGACCGCCGGCAGCAAGCTCCAGGTCAAGTACCGCTCCGTCGAGCTCAGCCTCGAAGAGTTCTCCTTCAGCCCAGCCGAGGTGCCCATCCTCTACATCTCCGGCCACCACAACTTCACCTTCGGCGACGACATCGTGGAGAAGCTGCGCTGGTATCTGCGCGACGGCGGGACCTTCATCGGCGACGCCTGCTGCGGCGCGCAGCCCTTCACCGAGTCGTTCAAGGCCCTCGCCCAGAAGCTCTTCCCCCAGAGGCCGCTGCGCCAACTGCCCCCCGACCACCCCGTCTACCAGGCATACTACCAGATCGAGAAGTTCACCTACCAGGAGCCCAACAAGCCCCCCTACAGCGGCGTGCCGAACATCTTCGGGATCCACCTCGGCTGCCGCGTGGCCGTCGTCCTCGCCCCCTACGACGTTAGCTGCGGCTGGGCGCAGCACGAGCACCCCTGGGGCTTCCGCGTCAAAGCCGTCCCTGCCCAGGAGTTCGGCGTCAACCTCACCGCCTACTGCCTGGCCAGCCACGAGCTAGGCCGCTTCCTCGGCGCCGAGAAGGTCTACTTCCAGACCGGCGAGCCCACCCGCGAGGAGTTCGTCTTCGGACAGGTCATCCACGGCGGGGACTGGGACCCCCACCCCTCGGGCAACATGGCACTCCTCAAATACGTCGGCGCCAACTCCACCCTCGAAGTCCAGTTCAAGCGCGTCAACGTTGACCTCCGCAAGACCGAGGCATTCCACCACCCGCTCCTCTACATGACCGGGCACGACGACTTCGTGCTGCTGGACGAGGAGGTTGCGGCGCTGCGCAGCTACCTCCGCAACGGCGGCATCCTGCTGGCCGACGCCTGCTGCGGGCGCGGCGACTTCGAC
>Ga0194112_10005324_pt1 | contig 17328 bp, 16 predicted proteins | sample TA2MahC400mmetaG_FD_146191 | JGI IMG/M metagenome (GOLD analysis project Ga0194112, IMG submission 146191) | Freshwater microbial communities from Lake Tanganyika, Tanzania - TA2015016 Mahale Deep Cast 400m | ecosystem: Environmental > Aquatic > Freshwater > Lake | place: Tanzania: Lake... | reverse complement strand
GTACCCGGGAGAAGCTGGAAAAGGTCGCGGCTGCTAGTGCTACTCTGGCACAAAAAGCGGACCCGGCAGTTATAGTACACCATGAGACAGACAGTGCCAAAGGGCTAGAAGGCGCAGATTACGTGCTCACCCAGATCCGCGTGGGAGGCTATAAAGCGCGCGCCTACGATGAGCGATTTCCGCAGCAGTTCGGTATCCTTGGCGAAGAGACCTTCGGACCCGGTGGGATGAGCAATGCCATGCGCACCATCCCGGTCATCCTCGAATACTGCAAGGTCATCGAAGAGGTGGCACCGCAAGCGGTGGTGCTCAACCTGACCAATCCCAACTCCTACATCCAGTATGCTGCTTCGCGCTATTCTAAAGTTCATATGGTCGGCGTATGCGATTCTCCGGTCGGCATCGGCGAAGGCATCGCCGCCATGCTGGATGTTCCGTATGAGGAACTGTGGGTGGAATACGCCGGCATGCACCATTTCGGCTGGGTGATGAAAGTGTTCTGGCGCGGCGTGGACCTGATGCCTGAGATCCTCAAGAAGCTCGACCAGGTCCCCGGTCTGCCGGTAGACGCCGAGATCGCCAAAGCGGTGGGCGGTATCCCGACCTCTTACTTTAAATACTACTACCACAGCAACCGTGTGCTGGAGAAACAGCGTTCGCAAAACCATGTGCGCGCCGAACAGTTATTGGAGCTGGAAAACAAACTGCTGAGCGATTATGACGCCGCGCAGGGCAGCGTGCCGGATTCACTGGAGGAGCGCGGCGCGCACTGGTACGGGGCGATTGTGGTGCCGGTGATGCTGGCGCACGCCACCAATGCCAACCAGGTGTTCACACTCAACGTGGTCAACGGCACCACAGTACAGTGGATGCCGGAGGAAGCCATCATCGAAACACCTACCCTGGTTTCCGGTCACGGCTTTTTACCTCTGGAGCCGACGTACACTCCCCCGGACCTGCAGGCGCTGGTGCGGCTGAACGCGACCTTTGAAATGCTGTGGGCGGAAGCGGTGGTAGAGAAGGATTATGAGAAAGCCCTGCGCGCCATGATGCTCAACCACCTGGTGCGCGACCTCGACCAGGTGAAAGCCATCTTAACAGAGATCTGGAAACACTAGCCAGTACTTATTAGTAAAAAGATACCTTAAAATGGTGCTTTAAAAGACTAGTCTTATTACTCAGACGCTTAGGTATTTGTCTCAAATTGATTTAAAAAAGATAGTTCTTACTTAACAGTCAATTTCGCCCAGTCCACCATGAACAGGGTCGGATCAGTGTTCGTTCTGATCATCTCGAATCCCACATAGCCGCTGGAGCGCATACTGTCTGTAAAACTCTTGAGCAACGTGCCGTTTATGTAGAACTTAAACTTGCTACCATTCGCGACTACCTTGAGCACATTCCAGCCGTCCTGCTTGATCGCTGCGGTTTGGGTCGTATCTTGAATAATGGTCCCGTGCAAGGAACTGTCATATTTATAGATACGATAGGACCCTTCGTTGGAATAGCAAAAATAGTATCCGGGATACCAAAACTTGTATGGCGAGACTTTGGACCCCATCCGCACTAACATGCAGCTATCCTGAAGGCTGGTGCGGCGTTTCAATTTTGCTGTATAGATGAAGTTGGCATAGGTGTCATCCTTGTAATAAGCAGAAGTTCAGTATCCTGCCTGCCCTCGGGTGGCATAGAATTTGCCGTCCTTGATGAACCAGTTCGCTCCCGCTTTCTTTGCCCAGCCGGTGGATGTGCCGTTGAACTGCGAATCGAAACCTACGGCTGTCTTCTCTGCAAAAGCGCTGCCAGCTGTCAGCAGCAATCCTATCAGCACAAACAGAACAATGGTCGCAACACGTTTAATTCCTGTTTTTCCAAACATATTACCTCCTTAATGAATTCGAATTGTTTTGTGTTTACAGTATTGCATCACTGGAACCGGCCTCATTTTAATCCCCTATATTTGTCTATGTTGTCCGTCGGTTAATTTCCACCAGTAATTCATATTCTTATTATAAAGGTTATTTCAAAAAAACAATATACTGACCCTATTCAGAGACAATTTTTAGATTAACAGAATGAATTTTTCGCAAGAAAGCATCTCTAAAAATATTAGAATCATTTTTTCTTTATTAGAAAAAAATTCTTGAAATTCGGAAATTTACCCCCCCACCGTAACCTTCACGCCATATTCTTCCACCATTGCCTGGATGCCCTCAATCTGTTCTGGAGAGGGTTCTTCCAGCTCCTTCAGCCCAAAATACAGCCCCAGACGGGCATACTTACCGACACCATAGCGGTGATAGGGGAGGATATCCACCTGTTTGACCGATCCAAGGTCATGCATAAAGTCCATGCGCGCGCGAATGTCCTTTTCATCGTCATTGATCCCTGGCACCACAATCAGGCGGATGTGCAAGGTTACGCCGTGCTGTGCCAACATGCGCACATTCTCAAGGATAAGGTCATTCTCGCGCCCGGTATAGCGGCGGTGTTTTTCCACATCCATGGTCTTGAGGTCAAAAAGCACCAAATCAATAAAGCCCAGCACTTCTTCAAAACGACACCAGGGCACATCGCCGGCGGTATCCAGCGCGGTATGCACATCAGTATCTTTCAACCTGCGCGCAACGCGCGCCACAAATCCGGATTGCCAGAGGGGCTCACCGCCTGAGAATGTCACCCCACCGCCGGAGGTCTGATAAAAGATCTCGTCCTTGAGCAACTCTTTCACCAGCTCATCCACGCCTACCAGCTGACCAATCCTTTCCAGTGCCCGATGCGGGCATGCGTTTGCGCAGTCGCCGCAGCCATTACAACGCTCATGGTCCACCAGAATAAATCCATCTGCGCCAAAAGCAAGCGCACCGTTTGGACACACCTTAATACAGGTGCCGCAGCGTTCGCACTTTTCCCTGGTGTAGAGCAGGTCGGGGACAGGGCGGATCAGCTCGGGGTTGCTGCACCAGAGGCAGCCGAGCGGGCAGCCCTTGAAGAAAACTGTGTCGCGGATGCCCGGACCGTCTTTGGTGGAATACTTCTGAATCGTCGAGATCAGCCCCATTTCGGGGTTGTAGAGCGGCATGGCGTGCTGATTATATCCGCTTTAGTGTTTTAAATTCCCTGCTGCTCGGTGCGCGCGATGATGGCGTCCTGCACCTGCGGAATAAGCGAGGTAAACAGGGCGCAGTAACCAGCCACCCGCACCATCAAATTCTGGTGGCGTTCCGGGTGCAGTTTGGCGTCGCGCAGTTCTGCGGAATCCACGACATTGAACTGGATGTGGAAATTGCCGAGCAGGCGGTTGGCTTCCAGAAAGGCGACGAATTTATCGAGGTTATCCTCGCCTTCCAGCACGCCCGGAGAAAACTTCATATTAAGCAACTGACCGCCCGCCATGCGTTTGTTGGGCAGTTTGGAGACCGACTTAGCCACCGCGGTCGGTCCCTGGCGGTCCGCTCCCAGGCAGGGCGAAGCGCCCTCATTGAGCGGCTGACCTGCGTAGCGCCCGTCGGGCGTCGCACCTACATCCATGCCGGAGGGCACATAGGAGGAAATATTAGAGGTAGACATAGTGTAACCGCACCCGAAAGGACCGCTGCCAGAGCGCTCATTTTGATAACCGGGCAGTAGCTCCAGATAGGATTCGTATATATCCGCAACCAGTTCGTCCACATAATTCTCATCGTTGCCGAATTTTGGTACAGCCAGCGCCATGCGGCGGATGCTCTGGTTCTTTTCGCCCTCCCAGTTGGCATCCAGAGCGTCCACCATCTCCCGGAAAGTAAGCGAGCGGTCCTCGAAGACCAGTTTTTTGATCACCGCCATGGCATCGCCAATGATGGAAGTGCCGATGTTGGACTGACTGACAAAATCGAATTCACCGCCGCCGTTCTTGAGCGTCTTGCCACACTCCATGCATTTGTTGACCAGCGAGGAGGCGAAAGGGTCGGCATCGTGTTTCTTCAGCGAACGGTCGCAGATAAGATCACTTTCCACCGCCAGGTCTGTGTAGAACTTGAGAAACTTTTTCCACGCCTGCCAGACCTCATCGTAGGACGAAAACTCGACTGCACTGCCCGGCCTGCCATTCACAGAAATGAGCTGGATCCCGCTGGCGGGGTCGACGCCGTTGTGAAGCACCAGCTCCAGTATTTTCCCGAAATTGGTGTAGGTCATGCCGGTGGCGCGGTGCCCCCAGCGTCCGGGGATAGCCACCTCCACACAGCCCATCGAGGCGTAATCGCGCGCTACTACATCCGGCAGACCGATGGACATCAGCGCTGGGATAACCGTCTCGTCAGCGAACATGGAGGGCATACCGAAACCCTCGCGGATCAGCCGGGCGGATTCCTCCAATAAGGTGCGGGGAGTTCCCGCCCAGTAGCGCACCGAAAGATTGGGTTCCGGCAGCCGGTTCAGATCCATGGCGCGCAGCGCCAGGTAGCTCAATTCATTGGTGCCGTCCGTTCCATCGGATTTCATGCCGCCGACCATCAAATTGGAATAGAGCGGGTAACCAACGCCGAACTCGGTGTGGTCCCAGGGGCGCACCTTGTTGAGGGAATTCATCTTAATGAAGAACAGCGCAGTCAGCTCAAGCGCCTCGTCCGCAGTCAGGCAACCCGCTTCCACATCGGCGCGGTAATAGGGATAGGTATACTGGTCAAAGCGACCAAAAGAAAAGGAATGACCGTTGCTTTCGATCATCATGATCAAGTGGCAGTAATAAATCACCTGCAGGGCTTCATGGAAAGAGCGCGCGGGTCCTTCAAAGATGCGCGCGTTGATCTCCGCGATGCGCTCCAGTTCCGCGCGTCGCCCGGGGTTCTGCTCATCCGCTGCCATTTTCGCGGCGAGGTCAGAATACCGCCGGGCAAATTGAATGGCGGCTTCCAGGGCAATGACGACCGCTTCGTAGAAGTCACGCTGGTCCGTTCTTATTTGCGTATCCTTCAAATGTGCGCGCGCTTCGTTCTGAATGCCGCGAAACCCCTTGGCCAGCACCTTCTCGTGATGGGGGATAATGTGACCATCTCCGGACATCGAAATGCCGCCGCGGTGGATGACATTCTGTTTCTGGGCGTGCAGGTTCAGCTCGCTAAGGTTAGCGTATACCTCTTCCTGGTGGGTCCTGCCCTTCCAGAATGACAGAATGCCGCGCAGCTTCGCTTTGTTATCTTCACTGATGGCAAACACATCTCCGCTGCGTTTATCAAAGCGGTCCAGTTCATTGATGATCCAGTCGAAGGAATATTCCGGGAATACGGGCGCGGCGCGCGGGGTGCTGGCCTGGGTACCAACGATGAGCTGACCGTCCTCGATGTAGATGCTCATATGGGAAAGAATATGTTCAAGCGCTCTAGCCTTGCGCAGTACCCAGGGCTGACCTTCGGTCTCGCGGTAGGATGCGGTAATGAGCAGGGCGCGTTCCGGGCAGATGGCGGGAATGCTATCGAGCAGGTCCTGTCGCACTTTCTGTACGCGTGGGTAGCCTCTGCTTCCATATTCATAGAGCATATTGCACACGTCCGGTATTGCCTGCGATAATGGGTTGGTTTGCCGAAAGGTCATGCAGTCTCCTGGTGTGAAAAAATGGATAGGACGAATTATATCCAATTTGACTTTTTTTACAATAATATGTGTATAGAAAGATTATTTTCTATAATTCGATTTGTTGACAATAAAGTTCTTACTTTAAAAATCCACATATAGCATGGACACCTGCTTCAGTTTTCAAATACGATTCGAGGATATGAGCGTGCTGGTCTGGAGTAGCACGTCCATTTGCCATACGGAACACGCAGATATGCTCATCTGTCGAGCGGTATCCAACCAAAAGTGGTACAGCAATCTGTTGGGGATCGTTCAACCACGCCTGTCATTCCCAGCCACTGGGATGACCTCTTCCGTCCATTGTGCGAATCGCCGCGTCCCTTTTTCGCACCACCTCGCCTTGCGTTTCCACCCATGGTACGCATTGATCTGGGGGTGTTCGAGCACAAAATCAGACAGGCAAGCCCGAATTGTGATGTGCTGATCCCGGAGCGTTTCAAAGAATATGGATTAGATTATTGAAGGTACATCGACCTTCAAAAATGGACTTCAGTGGTGAATGGTATATTAAGATTAAACAATCCTTTTTAATCTGTGAGATCAGGACAATCCATAATGTCCATCCCCATCATCCTGTTGTACAATCTATATAAACCAGCAGAAGGAACATATCTTGAGAGAGAATTTCAAAATCGCGATACCCATGGCCGGGTTGGGAACGCGCATGCGTCCGCACACCTGGAGCAAACCAAAACCGCTCATCCATCTTGCCGGGCGGACTGTGCTGGATTACGTTCTGGAGCAGTTTAATTCCCTGCCCGGTTTGCCTAACGCCGAATTTATGCTGATCCTCAGTCCCAACCAGGGAGAGCAGGTCATCCCCTATGTGCAGGAGCACCACGCGGACAAGAAAGTGCACTTTTTCACCCAGGGAGCCATGCGCGGGCAATCCGATGCACTCTACCTGACGCGCGAATACCTGCACGGACCCATGCTGATGAGCTTTTCCGATACCCTCATTCAGACCGACCTTTCCTTCCTGGAAAAAGAGTCCATGGACGCAGTGGCATGGGTCAAAGAAGTGCCAGACCCGCGGCGTTTCGGCGTGGCTATCACGAATGAGCGCGGTGAGGTCACACGTCTGATCGAAAAACCCAAGGAGAAAGTTAGCAACCTGGCAGTCGTTGGCTTCTATTATTTCCGCAGCGGGGAGGAGCTGATGCGCGCCATTGAGGAACAATTCCAAAAAAATGTTGTACTAAATGAAGAGTATTTTCTGGCGGATGCGATCAATATCCTCATTCAGAACGGGGCGAGGATGCGCGTGCAGCCGGTAGACGTATGGCTGGATGCGGGCAAACCCAAAGCCCTGCTGGAAACCAACCGCTATCTTCTGGAAAATGGCGCCGACAACAGCGCGCAGGTGGCCGGGCAGAAGGGCGTGACCATCATCCCGCCCGTATACATCCACCCGGAGGCGCGCATCAACGAATGCGTAATCGGTCCGCACGTTTCGGTAGGGAAAGATGTCTACCTGTTTGCATCCATCATAAGAAATTCGATCGTGGAACAGGGCGCTCACATCGAACGCATGGTGCTAGAAGGGTCATTGATCGGGAGAAAAGCCCAGGTAAAAGGGCGTGCCGAGACAATGAATATCGGCGACGACTCCTGGATCAAGATCTAACCATGAGGGTAAAGTGCAGTTCTGATTATTCCATCTGCGACCGGCCAAAATTTTTAGAATGGGAAAATGAATGGTTAGAGGTGAGCAAGGTTCTGTGGGAATGGCGTGAGCCAGGCACCAAGCATTATATGGCGGAAGCCGGCGGAAGGCATTTTAAACTGATATTTTTTGAATCCAGCGGGCACTGGAAAACCATCGAAATCACTATACCATCCCAACCTTAAGGAGCAGGACATGGCTACATCCTATCTTTCCAAACGCGTCACGGAGCTGAAACCTTCAGGCATCCGTAAGTTCTTCGATATCGCGGCAACCATGAAGGATGTTATCTCGCTCGGCATCGGTGAGCCGGATTTTGATTCGCCCAATCCTGTCATTCAGGCGGGCATCCGCTCCCTGGAGAACAGCCAGACGCACTACACAGCCAATCGTGGAATACTTCCGCTGCGGCGCGCGCTGAGCGAGCATCTGGAGAAGCTGTACGATGTATCGTACGACCTGGAGGATGAAGTAGTCATGACAGTGGGCGGTTCCGAAGCGCTGGTGATGGCGCTGATGGCGGTGCTCGATCCCGGCGACGAGGTCATTCTGCCTACCCCGTGCTTCGTGTCCTATCAGGGGGTGATTTCGCTGGCTGGCGGTGTTTCTGTGGAAGTGCCCAGCCGCATGGAAAACCATTTCATGCCCGACTACTCAGAATTGGAGAAAGCCATCACATCGAAAACTAAAGCCATTCTGATCAATTTCCCTTGCAACCCTACCGGCGCGGTGGCGGACAGGGAGACGCTAACTGCCATCGGTACACTGGCGGAAGCGAATGACCTAGTGGTTATTTCTGATGAAATATACGACCGCCTGGTGTATGGCGTGCAGCATCTGTGTTTCGCTGCCCTGCCGGGCATGCGTCAACGCACGATCCTCATTGGCGGTTTCTCCAAAGATTACGCCATGACCGGATGGCGCATTGGCTACGCCTGCGCGCCGCGCGAGGTGCTGGACGGACTGGCACGCGTCCATCAGTACATTATCATGACCGCGCCCACCATGGCACAGTACGGCGCGCTGGAAGGGCTGAGCTGCTGCGAGGATTTTGTGGAAATGATGCGCACAGAATACGATCGCAGGCGGCGGCTGATCGTGGATGGGCTCAATTATATTGGTCTGCCCACTTTTGAACCCAAAGGTGCCTTTTATGCATTTCCCAAAGTGGGTGTGACCGGTCTTGACGACGAGATCTTCGCAGATCGGCTGCTGCATGAGAAGCATGTGGCTGTCATCCCCGGTTCCGCTTTTGGTCCTGGCGGGGAAGGATTTGCGCGCTGCTCCTACGCAACCGCCTTTGACCAGATCGAGGAAGCCCTCGACCGCATCGATCAGTTCGTCCAATCTCTTTAAGGAATATTAAAACCACAGATAAACACAGATTTCTAATTGATATACACAGATAAAAATAAATAATAATGAATACTTATTCATTCAACGATTTAAATAAAATCACCGAAAAAATTAAAAAATGTGCCTTCTTGGTCAGTAATAATTTAGGCACGGCTTTTTCGGAAAGGGTGTATGAAAATGCATTATTTCATGAACTCAAAAAATGTGGCCTTGGGGTTGAAAAACAAGTTCCATTAAAAGTGCAATATGATGAGATTGTAGTTGGTGATTATTTGGCAAACATGCTGGTTGAAAAGGCTGTTCTGGTAGAATTGAAAACCGCTAATAATCTAGACGAGATATATAAAGCGCAATGCATTAATTATTTGAAGGCAACTGGTTTGAAGTTATGTATACTGATAAATTTTTGAAATCGGAAAGTTCAAATAAAAAGAATAATTAATCAATCAAATATCTGAGTGAATCTTTTTTATATCTATGAGTATCTGTGGTAAAAAATAATTTCTATGCGGACATTGGGTTAGAAGTGCATGTGGAGCTGGCGACACGCTCCAAGATGTTCTGCGCTTGCGCGGTGGTGGACTCAACCACAGCAGCACCCAACTCTGCCGTATGCGAAGTCTGTTGCGGCATGCCAGGCGTGCTGCCGGTAATAAATAAACGGGCGGTCGAGCTGGCGGCTAAAGCCGCGCTGGCTCTCAACTGCACAATTGAAGAGACCAGCATTTTCGCGCGCAAAAATTATTTCTATCCGGACCTGCCCAAGGGCTACCAGATCTCCCAATACGAACATCCGCTGGCGGTGAACGGCTACCTGACCATTCAAACCCGAGAAGGCCAGAAAGATATCCGTATCCGCCGCGCACACCTGGAAGAAGATACGGGCAAGCTGACCCATATCACAAAAGGCGGTGAATTGCGCTCGCTGGTGGACCTGAACAGGGCGGGTGTGCCGCTGCTGGAAATCGTCAGCGAGCCAGACATGCACTCGGTCGAAGATGTGCGCGCTTACAGCCGCGAACTGCGTCTGCTGCTGCGCTGGCTGGGCGTGACCAGCGGCGACATGGAAAAAGGCGCCATGCGCTTTGAAGCCAACATCTCCATGCGCCTGGCAGATTCGGATGAACTCGGCACGCGTGTGGAAATCAAAAACCTCAACAGCTTCAAAGCCATGGAGCAGGCTATCGCGCACCAGCTGGAAATCCAGCAGGGTTTGCTGGAAAAAGGCGAAAAAGTGATTCAGCAGACGCTGGGGTGGAGCGAGGGAGAAGGGCGCACCGTCCCGCAGCGTAGCAAGGAAGACGCCAACGATTACCGTTATTTCCCGGAACCCGACCTGCCCCCGCTGATCATGGACAGGGAATGGCTGGAGCAGATCCGCGTGGAACTGCCGGAATTGCCTGACCAAAAACGCGATCATTACCGGGAAGCCCTCGGTCTGGGAAGTGAGGACATCGAGCGGCTGTTGGAAGACAGGGAAACGGACGATTTCTTCGAGGCCTGCCTACAGGCGGCGCCTGAACTGCCGCCGAAAAGCGTGGTCAACTGGATGTTGACCGACCTGTACGCGTGGCACAACCAGAGCGGCGCGGCCATCAGCAACTTGAGGATCAGCCCAGCCGCGTTCACCCAGCTGATCTCGCTGGTTGAGGATGGCACCATCAACCAGAACACCGGCAAGGAGGCGCTTGTTGAGATGCTCGAAACCGGAAAGCAGGCCGATGAAATCATTGAAAGCAAAGGGCTCAAACAGATTTCCGACAGCGGTCTGATCACAGGGCTGGTCGCCAGGGTGCTGGAAGAAAACCTCGCGGAAGTTCAGTCTTATCTAGGCGGAAAAGAAACAGTCGCCAACTGGCTGTTCGGTCAGGTGATGAAAGCCGCCGGGGGAAAAGCTAATCCACAGGTGGTTAAGGAAGAACTCAACCGCCAGCTCGACGCGCTCAAGAAATAAACAGAATGGCGCCCATACTCAATGAGTACAGGTTGTGAGTGGTCTATTAACACTTCACACAGTACAAGCAACAGTGCAGGCCTAACGTCTCCCTGAAGGGAGAGGAATAAAACGCCATCTTGAGGGTGTCACCCTACAGCTGCCGGACGGATCGGGAAAGTGATGCATTGGGAACGCACACAACCGGGCTGTGCAGGGCTTACAATGATAACCGGTAAGGTTAGGTGATGCCTGCTGACTTGCCGATGTTCAGAAAATCGGTTATACTGATATTCAGAAAGGTAAAAAGATTTGAATAATTCCATGAGCATTCATCTGGCACAGCGCGGTTTGGTGACATTGCCCAAGGCGCTGCGCCAGCGATATAATCTGCGTCCCGGCGACACGTTAACCCTGCTGGATCTGGGTGGTGTTTTCGTTCTCAGCCCCCGTAGCTCTGAAGTAGATGCGCTGGCATATGAAATCACTAGCGATCTAATTGAGAGGGGTGAATCACTTGAGAGCATGCTTACTGCGCTGCGCGAAGCCCGCGAACGCTACGACAGCGGAGGTGAATAAATTTCATGCGTCCACGCGCCAGGGTTTTTTTGGATACCAGCGCGCTGTTCATTGCCATCTGGTCTGAATCTGGCGGCGCGCGTATGATCCTAAAGCTGGGCGAGGTAGAAGCCGCGCAGATCGTTATCGGTTCGCGTGTGCTGGCAGAACTGGACATCGTGCTAAGAAGAAAAAACCCGGCAGCATTGGGCGTTCTGGCATTATTACTAGATCGCTGTCATGTGATGGTCAGCCGTGATATGAATGAGGATATATTGACCTGCTGTATCAGCCTGACCGGGTACGCGGGCGACGCGCAGGTTTTAGCCGAGGCCTGGTGCGCGGGGGTGGATTTTTTTGTAACGCATGATCGGAAACATCAGGCTAGAAATATGGCCGTGGTTAAAAAAGCACCTTTTCCAATCGGTTCGCCAGGGGATTTTTTTATATGGTTTCGCGATCATTTATTGCCAATAACTCAATAACTACTGTCTGCAAATCATCTCGTGTCGATTCTCCATCCGGATGCACACCAAACGTTGCGCGTTAGCAATCACCTGTCCTGCGCAAGCGCCCTAACCATTGATGACAGTGTGGAGTAGGTACGCCGGCAGGTTTGCGGGGGCATGGTGCTCCCAATAGGGTATGCCCGCGGACAGTTATCCCGAACCTGCAACTGTGCCATGCAATTCAGTCTCTGAGATACCTCCTTTCAGGATCCTTACAGGAGGCTGTGCGCTGCTCCGCGATCACTACATTCGGCATAACAATTCGGGGACGCGCCCGCGGGTGGGTAGCAGACAAAATTTTAAGTGTAGATACAAGGGCGGGCATCCGCCTGTTCTTGTCAGGGTATGCTCACCGACATGATTGGCGCCCAAGGATGGGCGCCCTACGGCTGATTATTCTCTTACCTGTTCATTTAACTGTTCATTGATACTGAACAGGTTTGTCTCAAGCCTGCGGGCATCGAGCCCTGGGCTTGAGTGCGGAAAAGCTGGATTGTCTCGGAGAGTCATGCTGCAAGCCCATTTTTCGCCCAGAATACGGGCTTAAATCGGCTTTTGCTGACCCCCGCTCGACCAATCCAGAGCGTCGGGGCTCCATGTTGCTGCGCAACCCGGACCCCGACGCTTTGCGCGCCTGACATTTTCCGCACCTTTTGTCAGCCGCGCTGGCAAGCCCTTGTTCTTTATGAATTACGCTATGGAAGGGCTTGCTGAAAAAGAAAAATCATCTGTTAGTTGTTTGATGTGCTTTTCTTTTTGGCCGCTTTCATTTTGTGATTTTCAAGCTGCCTGTGGCTTTGGACGTCAGATCCTGGAAGGGTGTTTTTTATCACACCCTCATCCTTATTTCTCATCCCTCTCCCTTTATCAGGGAGCCACCCGGAATGGCACACTCTCCTCAGTCCGTCAAGGGTTTGCAATGCTACGCACGCGCTACGCTTGCCCTTGACTGGCTGCGGTGAGCGCGCAATAGATACAGATATCAGAGCTAGGAGCTCTGAAAAAAAATTATTAGCAAACCAGAAAGGAGGTGAGTAAAAATGAATTATCAAAAAATAATACTGTTAGGGGAGGTGGTCAATGAGCCAAAAAATATGAAGACCGAAGAAGGTGTGTTCAGCCAGGTGAAGTTTGATCTGGCGGTCAAACATTTTTCTGATGAAGCGGTGGTTTTTCCGGTGGTGGTGACTTACGCGGTGGAGGAAATGAAACAACAGGAGACTTATAAAGGGCAGCAAGTGCTGGTGGAAGGCGTCGTGCTGGTTGATCAGAAAGGCAGTTTTTTTGTGCAGGCGGACTGGATAGAAAACGGTTATCTGGCCACACCATCAGTCGATCGTTCCCAGCTGTTGTTCTAGGTTCGGGGGGCTAAAAACCCCCCGAATATTTTTTGAGTTAAGTAACTCATTTTTTAAAATAGAAAGGAGGTGAGTAAAATGGAAGTAAAAGTTGCAGTGAACATGATCACCATCAAAGACGAGAAGAGCGGAGAGGAATACCGGGTAAAGAGCCTGCGTTCCGCCGCTGAGATCGCCGATTATATCCAGGAAAGCGAGAAAGATGAAATCGTCAGCCGACTGGAAGAAAAGGTGATTGAAGTGCTCAATCAATAGGATCATCATTTTTAAAATTTGTTGTAAGATACTCTTAAATAATGGCGAGGATCGGGTTGCGTGTTTTCACGGAGGGCGCTTAAATGAAAAGGATAAAGTATTTCATTCTATTTGTGATTTTCATTTTGGCAGCTTGTAGTCAAGCTGAAGTTGCACCCCAAGCTGCCACTGCGACGCAGCAAGCCACAGCGACTTGCACGCAGACTGCCACACACACTTCCGAACCAACTCCTACGCCTGAGGTTTCTTATGTTATCAATACCGATCTGCCCACATATGATTTTATTGAAGCAGCCAAAAACTATGATTCCTGGGCAAAGGAGTTTAGCAATGTTACCCTGGAGGATATCACCTCAGGCAGGCTTCTGGAATACGAAAAAGCTTATCTTGAAAAAAACCCTGTTTTTACGGATGAGGTCATCCCTTCCGTTTTTGAGAAAAACTATGTTCAAGCACAAGGAGGTTGGAAAACACCCATAATTATCCCTTCGATATCAAGAGAGATTCCCGAGCAGATTTATAAACCCGACACACGGCCTCTAAAGATCATCTCGTATTATAAATTTCAGGATGAAAAACTGTTTGACCAAATGGGTATGGATCCAAGACAATATGAAGGAATTCCGGAATGGCCAATCTGGATAGCCACCTGGGCGTACAAAAATCCGAGCGGGAATGTTACCATCGGGCATTCGATTATGGAGATTTTTGCTCATGTTCAAACATTGAATAAGCTCAAAGAAGGGGATGTGGATTTTAAACCATATCTTGCTTACAAGTACGAAAATGTAAAAGAAACCTATGAGGAGGCAAAATTATATAATCCTTTTGTTACCTACATCTTGTGGAAAAATCACCCGGATTTACAGCCCGATGAAGACCTGATAGACGAATGGGTCAAAACCGGGGAGATGGATGAAGAACTGCAAAAGGATTTATTCTTTTTACATTGGTATCCTTTGTACTGGTAATAAATGTTAAAAAATATTTTCAGGGGGATATTAGTAATAGGTTTTGTACTTTCCTTTTTTTTGTTGGTACAAAAGAATATTGTCGAAGCATGTGTTCCAGGAGACTCCTGTGCGGCATATTGTCCGCCAAATTGTCCTGGATTTTGTGCCTATTCTACATATAAATGGGAATGTGATGAATGTAAATTTTCCTGCTGTGAATCAAAAACCTGTCCTGCCCAATATGATTGTTCATGTTGTAAGGATGTTCCAAAAGATCCTATGTGCTATTGGGAAAGCCAGTGTATACAAACCAAATGTAACACCCCGTCTTGTACGGACTGGGGGCCTTGGGGCAGCTGAAATATCTTCTGGAATGATGCTGGCTTCATCCATTACATTTTGGGAAACCATAATGGGTACATGCGCTCGAACAGCGATAGCAATCGCGTCGGATGGACGCGAATCAACGCGAATCTCTTCTCCATTTTTACGGATTACCAGTGTCCCGTAAAAAATGTCCTCCTTTAAATCGCTGATGATGATTTGAACTAAATTTGCGCCCAAATTTTCTATCGTGTTCTTCATTAAATCGTGAGTTTGTGGACGCGATATCTCAATTTCCTGCAGGGCGATGGTGATGGCTTCAGCTTCATATGGTCCAATCCAGATTGGTAGATAGCGATCTCCATCCAATTCCTTCAGCACAACAATGCGCTGTTGGTTGGTCAAGCTGACCCTTAAACTGTCAATCTTGACTTCAATGAGTTTATTCATTAGGTCCTACACCTAAATTCTATTTTAACATGTCAGTGACAAAAAGGATGAAAATGCAAGCATTTTTAAGTTAAGATATAATATCTATTAACCCCGATTTTTTAAGAATTCCCAAGAAATTTTTTGAAATGGGAAAGCAAATAATAAATTTGATTGCAGAAGTGAATGGGGTTGTATAATGGTTGTATCGAGATCTGGATTTTAATATTTTCCATGCAGGTGAGTAAAATAACTTAATAAATCATCGGATGAAAAACAAACTGCTTCTTGTTGATGGAAAATGCGCTGACCGACCTTCCTACATGGCTGGATTAAGCAGGAAAGGGTACATTGTGGAATCAGCGCCAAATGGAGCAGCTGCGCTTGATATCCTTGGACAGGACCCCCCCGAATGCGGTTATTGTGGACGCTGCTTCCATGCGAACCTCAGGTGTAAGGATTTGTTCATCTATTCGGCGTGTTTTGGAAAATACACCCATTATCCTGATCATCTCGGAAGTGCAGGAAAATGTTCATCAAGACTGTGCGAATGTTATCCTTCGTTTACCGTTTACCCTACAAAAACTGCTTAATCGTCTATATCCATTTATGTCAATCAACCAAAATAAAAAACTGGATTGCGGTTCAATAACCCTGGACCTTAAAGAACGCTGGGTGTACTGTGAGGGGAAACGCGCGCGCCTTAATCCGCGATTGTTTGTATTATTAGAAACTTTCATGCGCCATCCCGGAGAAATATTTGTTCGCGAAGAACTGTTCAGAAAAATTTGGGAGACGAATTATGTGGGAGATACTCGTTCATTGGATGTGCATATCAGCTGGCTTCGTCAGGCGATAGAAAAAAATCCACGCGATCCAAAAAATATCAAAACCGAGCGTGGAATTGGATATCGCCTGGAAATGGAAAAACCAAAACGACCAACAAAACTAGATAAGAAAGTTTAACTTTCTATCCTTAAATTTCCTCTATATTATTGGATCGAAAGCACCAAGGTTAGAAGCAGGCCACCTGCAATCACGCTGCCTAACTGCCCGGCTGTGTTGGAACCCATAGCGTGCATCAAGATGAAATTTTGGAAATCCTCATCTTGCGCCATTTTGGCTGAAAGTCTCCCCGACATGGGAAAGGCGCTGATTCCGCAGGCGCCAATTAAGGGGTTGATCTTTCCACCCGAGATAACCGCCATCAACTTGCCAAATAGAACTCCAGCAGCTGTGTCCAGAATGAACGCCAGCAGACCCAGTCCTAAAATTTTTAAGGTGTCAAGCTGCAGAAAACTTGCCGCAGTCATGGTGCCGCCAATGGTCAATCCCAAAAAAAGCGTAGCGATGTTGATGATCTCATTTTGTGCAGATTGATTTAATCGCTCCACAACACCCGATTCTTTCAATAAATTTCCAAGCATAAGCGCGGCGATCAATGGGGCTGCGGTGGGAGCCAATAAACTGATGACGATGGTAACCGCGATGGGAAAAATAATCAAAGCTTTTTTGGATACTGGTTTAGGAGCGTATTCCATACGAATCAAGCGTTCCTTGCGAGTGGTTAGCAATTTCATTACCGGAGGCTGTATGATAGGCACCAGACTCATATAGGAATATGCTGCCACAGCGATGGGAGCGAGCATCTCAGGTGCCAATCTGCCTGCAACATAAATGGCTGTGGGACCATCAATGGCTCCGATCACACCGATAGATGCCGCTTGCCTGATATCAAAACCAATAATTGTGGCTAAGATCAGTGTGCCATAAATACCAAATTGCCCGGCGGCGCCTAAAAGGGATAGGTGTGGTTGAGCCAGCAGAGGACTGAAATCAATCATTCCACCCACACCGATAAAAATCAGCAGGGGAAAAAGTTCCGACTGGATGCCCGCTCGATACAGGACGGATAGAAAACCTTCCCCATTCGCCGAAGCGACCATTCCTAAATTTGCTAGGATGCAGCCAAACCCAATTGGAAGCAGGAGCACCGGTTCATATTCCTTCACAATAGCCAGAAAGATCAGCGCCAATCCTATAATGATCATCAATCCATTTCCCCATGTAAAAAATAACTCGCCATTGAAAAGGCTGTTCAAAAAAGAGCTCACATCCACCTCTTATCCTCCCTCTTTGCGGAACGTCATCAGGACCTGGTTCTGAATGACCTGATCGCCGCTGGAGATATGAATGCTGTCGATCACACCGCTTCTCCCAGAACGGATAGCGTTTTTCATTTTCATCGCCTCTAGTACGCAGAGTTCCTTTCCGAATGCAACAGTATCTCCCACCCCCACTTTAACTTCTATGATCACACCAGGAATGGGTGCGCGCACCTGCAAATCCTGATTTGCGTTTTTGATATGTGTTT
>Ga0194112_10005323_pt1 | contig 17329 bp, 16 predicted proteins | sample TA2MahC400mmetaG_FD_146191 | JGI IMG/M metagenome (GOLD analysis project Ga0194112, IMG submission 146191) | Freshwater microbial communities from Lake Tanganyika, Tanzania - TA2015016 Mahale Deep Cast 400m | ecosystem: Environmental > Aquatic > Freshwater > Lake | place: Tanzania: Lake... | reverse complement strand
TCCGTTGCGGGGGCTTGTCCCGCCCTCGAACGGAACGCTGTCGTCGTCCCGGGCATGAAAGACGATGAGCGGCAGCGGGGCCTGAGGCGTCGGCGTCATCCACGGCGGCCGGTCCGATGAGGCTCGGCCGCCCGGGGAGGCGGCCAGGGGCGCGGCCGCCGCCAGGACGGACGTCCGCTCCGCGGCAAAACGGTAGGTCAGCATCCCCCCGTTCGAAAAACCGGCCATATAGACGCGCGCCGGGTCGACGTTGCAGGTCCGGCCGATATCCTGGATGACCCGGAGCAGGAACCCGACATCGTCGACTCCGTCGGCCGCGGCCTTTCCGCAGCAATGGCCGGCGTTCCAATGCCTGAACAGCCCGAACAGCCCGTAGGCCCCTGCGGGATAGGCGGCCAAAAATCCCTCGCGCTCCGCCAGTTCGCTGAACCCCGATTCCCTCTCCATCTGCCGCGGCGTGCTGAAGGCTCCATGGAGGACCACCACCAGGGGCGTCTTTACCCGACGGTCGTAGCCCGCGGGGACATGGAGCCTGTAAAATCGGCGCGCGCCCATGACCCTGATGTCCAGCTTCCGTTCATAGGTTCCGGGCCGGAGGGCTTGGGGCCGCGGAAGGGAGGCGACACATCCCCACAGGACACAGCACAGGACCGGGACGGCCGGGACAAGGATCGACCGCATCTTCAACACGGCTCCATTCGACGCCTAGAAAAACTCCTCGAACGGATCCATCCTTATCCCTCTGGGAGAAAGTCTAACCGCGGGAGAGGAGCCTGTCAAGGAACGCCGCTCGGATAAACGGCAGGCCGGGGGATTTGACCCGCCGCGCTGTGTTTTGATTAAATAGTAACTCATGAAAAAAGAACGCGTTCTCCCGCCCGTCCTCTGCGTCTGCGGACTTATGCTCTTCCTGTCCCTTCCTCAGGACCGTCCGGTCGGCTTGATCAAGATCCTGAAGGACGAGGGTCCGGTCTGGACCGTCCTCCAAAGACTCCAGGTCGATGTCCGGCAGGAGCTCGAAACGTGTTTTTTGGCCCTGGCCGGCGGGGAAGAACAGCTCGGGTTGCTGTGGGCCGGCGCCGACTTCACCGTCATCGAACGGAACGCGAGGTCCAAGGAATTTTTCCTCGTTCCCCTCGATGCGCCCGAAGCGCTCGGCTCACTACGGGATCGGGGTCGGGCCGAGGCCGTAGAGCCCGGGACCGCGGTTTTTTGGACGGAGGACGGGTCTTCGGCCGGAGCCCTGCCCCCCGACCTGCCCCGCAAACCCCTGCCCGTCCGGACGGTGCTGCCGTACCTCGGAACTCCGGTCATCGTCCCCGGGACGTCGTCCGTTCCCTTTTCCTGGGACCCGCTCATCGGACAGATCTCCGGCCGGGCGTCCGAATCCGGGCTGAGGTCGCTCGTCCAGTCCCTCCAGGACTTCCAGACGCGCTACGCCTCCACGCCCAACTGCGAGGCGGCCGGGGATTTCATCCATGACACGTTCTCCTCCCTGGGGCTGGACGAAGTCCGGTTCGAGCCGTTCACCTTCTCCGGCGGATACAAATCCCGCAACGTCATCGCCGAAAAAACGGGGAAGGTCTATCCCCGCGACATCCTCATCATCTGCGGCCACTACGATTCGACCTCGCCGGCCGCCACCCGCCAAACCCTGGCGCCCGGAGCCGACGACAACGCCAGCGGCACGGCCGCGGTCATCGAAGCCGCCCGGGCCCTGTCCCCGTTCCCCCTGGATTTCACGGTCCGTTTCATCGCCTTCTCGGCCGAGGAATGGGGTCTCTACGGGAGCCGCGACTATGCGGATAAAGCGCGGGCGACGGGCGAGAGCATCCTGGGCGTCATCAACCTGGACATGATCGCTTACGCCGACGCCCTGCCCGAGGAGCTCGAGGTCATCGTCAACGCCCCCTCGGAATGGCTGGCCGAGCGCCTGGCGGCCGCCGCCACCCTTTACGCGGACCTGGAAGCCAGGAAAAGGATCGATGCCTCGATCGTCTATTCCGATCATGCCCCCTTCTGGGACCGCGGCTACCATGCTCTCCTGGCCATCGAGGACCACCCGCTTCAAAACCCTTACTACCACAAGACGACGGACACCATCGATAAGCTCCATTTCGGGTTTTTCCTCGCCTCGGCCCGGGCCTCGCTGGCTCTTCTCGCCGAGTTGGCCCAGCCCGTCCGGGAGGGGCATCCCCGGACGCCCGCCGGGCTGACCGCCAAACCGATCGTCTACCGTTCCTTGTTCCAAACCGCCAAAAGCGCCCGGCTGTCCTGGAGCGCCCAGGGCGATGCCGTCGGCTACAACATCTACCGGACGAGCCTCTCCCATGTCGACTACCTGAAGCTGAACCCCACGCTGATAACGGCGACCACGTACACCGACGGCCTCCTGCGGACCGACCTGCCTTATTTCTACGCGGTCACGGCCGTGGGATTTTCGGGGCTGGAAAGCAACCGCTCCAAGGAGGCTTCGGTGGCGCCCGAAAGTCCGGCGCTCACGGTCCCGGCCCAGTGGCCGGGCTCAATTCAGATTCTGAGGGTCCGATGAAAACCCGCCTTCTCCTCGTGCCGGCCCTTCTCCTCGGCCTGACCGCACCGGCGCGGGCCGCGGAGCTTACCCTCTCCGTGTCGGCCGGTGTGTTCCTCCCCCAGCAGCCGTTTTACCGCCAAATCTACGGCTCGAGCATCCCGCTTTCGTTCGAGGCCGGCTGGGAATTCAAGGGAGGGTTCGGTCTCTCCGCCGGATTGACCGCTCTGCGTGACGACGGCCGGGCCGTCGCCGTCTCCGGAGAAGGGGAAGAATATCCGCTGCGGTTCGAACGGCTCACCGTTCCCTTGATGATCCATTTCTCCCCGAAGGTCAAAGGATTTACCCTTCGCCTGGCGGCGGGCCTGGCCGGCCATTTCTACAGGGAGAGATGGAGGACCGTGGACCTCGGTTTCGAGGGCCGGACGATCGGTCCGCGCCTCGGCCTGGCGGTTGGATTTCCGGTTCTCGGACGTCTGTCCCTGTTCGGCTCCCTGATCTATGAGCCTCTCTCCGCAAAAAGCGCGCCTCCCCCGGAAGAAAAGGTCGAGCTGGGGGGAGTTCTCGTCCTGGGCGGAGTGATCCTCAGGGTTCTTTAAACGTTCCGAGCCGGCCCTTGCTGATCGTTCCCGATTTCTGTTTGCTTTTTCCGCTGAGCTGGGCTAGACTGGGTTCACAGAAGCCCTGGAAATGAAATCGTCCTGGAGCCGGGGATGAGAATTCAAGCTAAGATCATTCTTCCCGTCCTTATCTGTCTTTTCGCGGCCGGAGAAGTCCGGGCCCAGTTCACGGCGGCCGAAGTCGCCGAGCGGACCGGCTGGGAGGATTTCCTGAAAACGGCCGAAATCGTCCACTGGGAGGAGATCGGAGAGGGCGTGACCAAACCCCTTCGTCTCACCCTCAGGAAGGACGGCCGGGAGGCCCGGGGCGTATGGAAGAACCCCTCAGGTCATCAGCTCGGATTCCTCGAGGGGTGGCAGTACGAGATCGCCGCCTATGAAGTGGACAAGCTCCTCGGCCTGGGAATGATCCCGCCCACGGTCGAAAGGGAGTTTCAGGGCCGGCGCGGGTCGCTCCAGCTCTGGGTCACGGTCAAGCATTCTTTGCTCAAAGTCATGGAGGAGCGGATCCCCATCCCCGAAACGGCCCGGGAGGCGACGGACAGGATGAAATACATCGTCCGGGCTTTCGACAGCCTGATCGCCAACGACGACCGGACCCAGCAGAACCTTCTCTACACCGAGGATTGGCGGACGATCGCCATCGACCACTCCCGGGCGTTCCGCTCCACCCGGCAGCATGTCCGGAGGCTTCTATACGGCCGGAACGGGATCAAATCCGCCGACGACGGACGCCCGCATCTTTTCCGGCGCCTGCCCAGGACGATGGTCGAAGCCGTGCGGGCGCTGGACCTCCCGAAGCTCGAGAAGGCCGTAGGACCGCTTCTGACGAAAGCCGAGATCGACGCCGTCCTGGCCCGACGGAAGCTGCTCCTCGAGGAAATCGAGCTCATGATCAGGGAGCAGGGAGAGGAGAATGTGCTCTATTGACGGTCCTTTCGGACTTCAATGAATACAGCGGAAGGAGGGCGCTCATGAAAAAGCTGGCCTTGTTGGCGGTTGCGGCCGCCGCCTGTCTCATCCTGGCCGTTCCGGCCCCGACCCAACTCACTCCCGAGGAGACAGCGGAAAGGGCCTCGTGGGAGGAATTCCTCGAACAGGCCGATATCGTCGGCCAGAATCAGATGGTCGGCAGCGAGGCGGTGACGAGCCCCTGGAAGCTGACCCTGAAAAAGGGGGACGTCGAAAGCTTCGCTCTGTGGAAGGGGATCGATGTCCGGGTGAGCCGGCTGACGGACAGTTGGAAATGGGAGGTGGCCGCCTACCGGCTGGACAAGCTCCTGGAGCTCAACATGGTCCCGGCCACGATCGAGAGGCGTTTTCAGGGCAACCGCGGCTCCCTTCAGATCTGGGCCAAGGCGAAAATGAGCCTCAAGGAAAAGGAAGCCAAGAAGATCAAAATGCCCTCTTACAAGGTCTTCCCCTGGAACCGGGCCCTGTATCTCCAGAGGGCCTTCGACAACCTGATCGCCAACGAGGACCGCCACCAGAACAACTTTCTCATCACCGAGGACTGGCGGCTCATCCTCATCGACCACTCCCGGTCCTTCCGCACGTCCAAAAAATTCACCGAAGCCCTGATCTACACCGACAAGCACAAGGAGGGGCCGCGGGAGATGAGGGAGCTGCCGCGGGCTTTCGTGGAGAAGCTTAAGGCCCTGACCGCCGAGAGCGTCACGGAGGCCGTGGGCGAGTACCTGACCGAAGCCGAAGTGGCCGCGGTCATGGCCCGGCGCGACTTGGTCCTCAAGGAGATCGACAGGATCATCGCCGCCGCGGGCGGAGAGGACAAGGTCCTGTACTGAAAGGGCGCTAGGGCGGCGAGAGGCTTTTCCAGAGGGTGAGCACGTTCTCGCCCCCATGGCGGCGGTAATCCACGCCGTCCATGAGCCGGCTGATGAGAAAACAGCCGAACCCGCCGCCCCCGCCGCCGTTCCTGTAGCGCTCCAGGTCGGGCTCCTTGAAATCGCGCGGGTCGAAGGGCGCTCCCGCGTCCCGGATCTCGAAAAAGAGGAGGCTTTCCTCCTGCCAGCACGCGACGCGGAAATCCCCCTCGCCGGCGGCAAACGCGTGCCGGACGATGTTTGTCCAGACTTCGACCAGGGCCAGCTCGACCCGGAAAGCCATATCCTCCGCCAGTTCGAGGCGGGCGGCGACGTCCTTGATGTATGCCCGGGCTCTCTCCACCCCGGAAAGGTCGGCCTTAAAAACTCTAGTTTCCCTGGGGATCACCGCTTGTCCGCCTTTCTGGAAACGAACGGCCGTCAATCGGATATTTTACCAAAAATCCCGATGCGGAGACAGAAAAACTTCCCGGCGCTCCCGCTCGGCGTCCGTTCGATTGTCCGCCTGTGCGGACATTTGACATTTCCGGGGCATTCTAATAAGAGATAGGCAGCGTTTAAGGAGGACCCATGAGCCGAGCGGACTTACCCAACCCCAATGCCCCGGCGGGCCGGATGCACATCGGTTACGCATTCCTCAGGCTGTTCACCGACATCCGCCCGGGAGAGGCGGCCAAGGCTTTTCTCCTGACTCTGAACATCTTCACCCTGCTCCTGGCCTATTACCTCATCAAGCCCGTCCGGGAGGCGCTGCTGCTCGTGGACAAGGACGCCCCCCGCATCAAGAGCTATCTCAGCGGCGCCCAGGCCGTCCTGCTCGTCTTCGTCATCCTGGGGTTCAGCTGGCTGGCCTCCAAGGTCTCCCGGCACAAGCTCATCACCTGGGTGACCCTGTTTTTCATCTCCAACCTGGCGGTGTTCTACATCCTCCACCTGGCCGGCGTGGGCGCCGGGGTGATGGGCATCGTCTTCTTCATCTGGATCGGAATATTCAACCTGCTGGTCGTGGCCCAATTCTGGGGGTTCGCCAACGACCTCTACGACCCCGAGCAGGGCAAGCGCATTTTTCCCCTGATCGCCTTCGGCGCCACCCTGGGCGCCGTGGCCGGCAGCCGCGTGGCCAAGCTCATCATCGGCCCCTTAGGGCTGTACAACATGATGCTCCTCGCCGGCGGGCTGCTCGTGCTCTGCATCTTCCTGGCCGTGACCATCCACGGCCGCGAGATGGCTCGCAGCGGCGGGGAGCCTTCGGGCGCGGCCCGGGTCCAGGACAAGCCCCTCAAGCCCGGAGACGGGTTCAGCCTGGTGGTCAAGACCCGCTACCTGTTGTTCATCGCCCTGGCCATCCTGGTCTACAACTTCATCAACACCTTGGGCGAATACATCATCTCCGACGTCGCCACCCGGGCCGGCCTGGCCGCCGTGGCCCGGGGAGAAGCGGAGAACATGGGGGTGTATATCGGCGGCTTCTTCTCCGACTACCAGTTCCTGACCAACATCCTGGCCCTGGTCATCCAGCTGTTCCTCGTTTCCCGGATCTTCAAGTGGCTGGGGGTGGGCGGCGCCCTGTTCGTCCTGCCCTTCATCGCCCTGGGGGGCTATGCCTTCATCTCCCTGGGCGCCACCCTGGTCCTGGTCAAGTGGGTCAAGTCCCTGGAGAACGGCACGGATTATTCCCTGATGAACACGACCAAAGCCGCCCTGTTCCTGGTCACGCCCCGCGAGGAAAAATACAAGGCCAAGGCGGCCATCGACACCTTCTTCGTCCGGGGCGGCGACGCCCTGGCCGCCCTGGCGGTCTTCGCCGGCACCACCTTCCTGGGGCTGTCCATAGAGAAGTTCGCCGTGCTGAACATCGCCTTCGTCCTGCTCTGGATCGGCCTGAGCGTCCTCATTTACAAGCACTACAAGCTCCGGCGCGGCGGGGCGGGCGGTTTCGCCGCGTCCGGACCGAAATAGGCAAAGGAGCGCCTCATGAAAGTCAAAATCGTTCTCGCTCTATCCCTCTGGCTTGCTTTTTCCGCCTGGGGAATGTTCCTCCCCGGAAGCGGGGAACAGGCCTCGGAGCAATCCCAGCCCCCCGCCAAGTCCGAGCCGGTCCTGAGGCCGGCTTTGCTGGGCCTGCCGTTCCCGCCGCTGGTCCTGCCTTCCACCCAGGGCGACACCATCGACCTGAAAAACCTGAAGGGCAAGAAGGTCGTCCTCATCGTGCCCCGCGTTTACGCCGGCGAGGGCCGCTGGTGCACGATCTGCAACTACCAGTACGCCGAAGCCGCAGCGGCGGCGTCGGCCTTCCGCACCGAACACAACGCCGAGATCCTGTTTCTCTTCCCCTTCGACCGCGATGTCGTCTCCGAGTTCCTGTCGCTCACCCCCTCCCAGCTCGAGAAGATCAGGGGCTGGAAGAACCCCGCCGAGCCGGAAAAGCTCGACGAGCAGGGTCGGCAGCGCCTGGAGCGGATGCGGTCCCTTTTTCCCAAGGACTTGAGCATGAAGGAGGGAGAGGTTCCTACGCCTTTCCCCCTTTTGCTCGACCCCGAACGCCGGATTTCGAAGACCCTGGGCGTTTTCGCTTCGGAATGGGGGGGGAGCAAGGGCGATCAGGGTGTTCCCGCGGTCTTCATCCTGGACGGAGAGGGGATTCTACGGTTCAAGTACATCAGCCAGAGCACGGCCGACCGTCCGGACCTCGCTTACCTGGGCTGGATCCTGAAGAACATCTGAAGCCGGGCGCGCTGTGGCCCGATTTCAATCGGGCGTCGTTCTCGCCCGGTAGTTGAACTCCTGGTAGCGGGCGATGACGTCCAGGATCAGGGTTTCCCTCTCCATTTTCATGATTTCCCGGGGCGAAAGGCCCGGCAGGAACGCGTCCTCCCGGTCCTCGAAGGCCGCCTGCGGGATCCTCCGGCCGCGGACGATCATCTTGAGCCTCATCTCCACCGCGTTCTTGGGCAGGACCAGGATGTAATAAAAGTTCTCCGTTCGCGACCGGGGGAAATTCACGCGGAAATAGAGCATCCGTCTTTTTTTCAAGCGGCCGTAGGAAGCTTTGAGACGGTAGGCCCGCAGCTCGAGCCTCAGGCTCTCGAAAGCCGGCTCGGCGATGAATTCATAGAATTGCTCGAAATTTTCGAGCGTGTCCCTCTTGCATTTCTCCAGGAGGTCGAAATCCCCCAGAACGCTCCTCAGCCGCTCTTTCCAGATATCGTCGTTCATCATCTCTCCGGGAACAGGCTGACGGGAATCATTAAACAGGATTGAAGCGCCGAGGTCAAGCCGGGGAATCCCATCGTTATCTTGAATGGAATGAGATGAATGGAAAATGATATTCACATTAATGTGGATAACCCTGTGAATATCTTGTTTTTTTCAACCCTATGAATTTGAAAACACGAGGGTTATGGCTGTTTGCACTCAATCGTGTGCATCCACCACAGAGAGAATTTTCGGCCACGCGTCATCCAGCCCGATTTCCTCGACGTTGACGGCGCTCATCACCCCGGTCCGGCCGCAAGGTCTCCATAAAATTTCGTTTTCTCTCCTGAAGAGCGCCACAACCGGCGCGCCGCAGGCGGCCGCCAGGTGGCTGACACCGGAATCGTTGCCCAGGTAAAAGCGGCAGCCTGCCAGAAGCCCGGCGAGTCGGATAAGGGGCGGACGTCTCATCCAGGTCCAGCCGTCCGGAAAATGAAATTGTTCGAGCGCGGGCTCCAAGCGCTCTTCGGCTTCTCCCGTGACCAGGAATCCCCCCATCCCCCGTGCGGCCAGACGCAAAACGACCTCCAAAAACCGCTCCAGGGGCCAGCACTTCTCCCGCCCGCCGCTTCCGGGGTGTATGACCGCCGGACGGGCGAGGGTCGACGGCCGGTGAGCCCCCCGCTCTCCCGATAGGGCCAAACGGCAAAAGTCCTCTGGTTTTGCCGCGCCGAGTCCGGGGCGGTTCAAAGCCGCGGCAGTTTCCCTGAAAAAGTATTCGTAGAAAGGACGCGAAAGCCGGCGAGGCGGCGGTCCGATGCAATGGACGGTCCGTACCCCGAGCCGTATCAAGGACCGGGCCAGTTCCGGACCGCTCTCCCGGCCGCTCATCCAACACCAGACCGAGGAGAATCGGCCCAGCCAGGCTCTCAAAGCCGCCTCCCCGGCGCAGGATTCCCGATACAGCCCCGATATCAGGGCCGCGTCGGCCGAAACGACGCCGTCCACGATCCCTGCTTCCCTGAGGAGCAGGCCGTACGCTTCCCGGCAGACGAGCGTGATCTTGCGTCCGGAATAGGCTTCCCGAATGAGGCTCAGCCCCGGCAGCGCGACCAGCAGGTCGCCCAGCCCGCCCAGTCGGAAGGTCAGGATTTCGCCGCTCAAAACTCGGCCTTTCTCATCCCCAAGCCGTCAGCCGAAGGAGCACACGGCCCTCTGCGTGCCGGGCCGCAAGGCGGCGTCTCAACAAGTGAGCTTGATGTTCTTCCGGTCCCTGGTCTCGATGTGGTGCTTGATCGTCTTGCCCTCCACGAGATAAAAAACGGCCTCGCCGATGTTCGTGGCATGGTCGGCGATCCGCTCCAGGTGCCGCCCGATGAGGATCAGGCCCACCGCCCGGGCGATGTTGCCCGAGTCCTGCATCATGTAGGTCAGGAGCTCGCGGAAGATCTGGTCGTTGAGCTCGTCCACCTCGTCATCCCGGCAGCAGACCTCCCGGGCCAATTTTTCGTTCCCGGTGACGAAGGCGCTGATCACGTCCCGGACCATGGCCTGGGCCAGGGCGGCCATGCGGGGGATGTCGATGAGAGGCTTGAGCGGCGGGAGTTTGATGAGCTCCAGCGTCCGCTCGGCGATGTTGACCGCCAGGTCCCCCATGCGCTCCAGCTCCTCCCCGATCTTCATGGCCGAGGTGATGAAGCGCAGGTCCCCGGCCATGGGCTGCTTGAGGGCCAGGAGCCTGAGGCAGGCCCCGTCGACCTCGATGTCCAGGAGGTTGACTTCCTCCTCGCGCTCCAGGACCTGGCGGGCCGCCCGTTCGTCGTTCGCCTTGAGCGCCAGGACGGCCTGGGTGATCGACTCCTCGACCAGCGAAGCCATGCGCATGAGCAGCGCCCTGAGGTTCTTGAGATCCTCGTCGAATTGACGTTCCATGTCGCCTCCTCGGCCGGGGCCGTTTACCCGAACCGTCCGGTGATGTAGTCCTCGGTCAGCTTGTTGGCCGGGTTGGTGAAGATCCTGTCCGTCCGGCCGTACTCGACCATCTCCCCGAGCATCATGAAGGCCGTGAAATCCGAGACGCGGGCCGCCTGCTGCATGTTGTGGGTGACGATGACCACGGTGTAGGTTTCCTTGAGCTTGAAGATGAGCTCCTCGATCTTTGCCGTGGCGATGGGGTCGATGGCCGAGCAGGGCTCGTCGAAGAGGATGACCTCGGGCTCGACGGCCAAAGCCCGGGCGATGCACAGCCGCTGCTGCTGCCCCCCGGAGAGGGAGAAGGCGTTGTCCCGGAGCCTGTCCTTGACCTCCTCCCAGAGGGCCGCGCCCCGGAGGCTCCGCTCCACGACCTCGGCCAGCTTCTGCCTGTCCCGGAGGCCGTTGATGCGCAGCCCGTAAGCGATGTTGTCGAAAATCGACTTGGGGAAGGGGTTGGGCTTCTGGAAGACCATGCCCACGGCGCGCCTCAGCTCGACGACGTCCATCTTCGGCGACAGGACGTCCAGGCCGTCGATCAGCACCCGGCCCGCGGCCCGCGCTCCGGGAATGACGTCGTTCATCCTGTTCAGGGTCCGGATGAGGGTGGACTTGCCGCAGCCCGAGGGGCCGATGATGGCCGTGACGCGCTTCTCGGGGCAGTCGAGGTTCACGCCCTTGAGCGCCTGCTTGGCGCCGTAGTAGAAATCGAGGTTCTCGGTCCGGATCTTCAGCAGTTCACTCATGATCCCATCCTTCTCTTGCGCCTCAGGCGGTAGCGGATGACGACGGCCGTCATGTTCATCCCCAGGACCAGGACGATGAGCACCAGGGCCGTGGCGTAGGCCAGGGGCCGGACCTTGAGGATGTTGTGATGCTGGGTGGCCATGATGTACAGGTGGTAGGGCAGGGCCATGAACTGGTCCCCCAGGGACTTGGGCAGAATGGGCAGGAAGAAGGCCGCGCCGGTGAACATGATGGGCGCCGTCTCGCCCGCCGCCCGGGCCAGCCCCAGCACCGTTCCGGTCAGCATGCCCGGCAGGGCATAGGGCAGGACGTTGGTCCTGATGGACTGCCACTTCGTGGCCCCCAGGGCCAGGGCGCCCTCACGGTAGGAGTTGGGCACGGTCTTGAGGGCCTCCTCGGAGGCGGTGATCGTCCAGGGCAAAGTCAGAAGGCCGAGGGTCAGGCCGGCCGAGAGGATTGAGGTGCCGAAGGCGAAGATGTTGACGAAGAGGATGACGCCGAACAACCCGTAGACGATCGACGGCACGCCCGAGAGGTTCCGGATGGCCAGCCGGAGGAGACGGGTCAGTCGCGTCTGCCGGGCGTACTCGTTGAGGTAGATGGCGGCGAACATGCCCATGGGCACGGCCAGCACGGAGGTGATCATCGTCACCAGGAAGGTGCCGAAGATGGCCGGGAAGATCCCCCCCTCGGTCATACCCCGGCGTGGAGGCTGGCTGAGGAATTCCCAGGAGATCGCTCCCCCGCCCTTGCGGATGATGTCATACAGAAAGAGCAGGAGCACGGCCAGGACGATATAGAGGCAGGTCCGCAGGAGCATGAAACCCAGGAACTGGAAGACCTTGCGCTTCATTGCTCTCTCTCCTGATACTTGCGCAGGACGATGTCCGCGGCCATGTTCACCAGGAAGGTGATGACGAACAGGACCAGGCCGATGGCGAACAGGGCGTAGTAATGCGTGGTGTGGTACGGGACTTCGCCCAGCTCGATGGCGATGTTGGCCGTCATCGTCCTCACGGACTCGAAAATCCCCGTAGGGAACGAGCGGGCGTTGCCCGTGGCCATGAGGACGGTCATCGTCTCGCCGATGGCCCGGCCCATGCCCAGCATGACCGCGGCGATGATGCCCGAGAGCGCCGCCGGGATCTTGACCCGAACGAGGGTCTGCCAGCGCGTGGCCCCCAGGCCGTAGGAGGCCTCGGCGTAGGCCGTAGGCACGGCGTTCAGGGAATCCTCGGAAATGCTGATGATCGTCGGCAGCGACATGATCGCCAGGAGGACGCTGCCGTTCAGGGCGTTCAGGCCGTGGGCAATCCCGAAGATCTTGGCGATGGCCGGCCCGAAGAGCACGATGCCCAGGAAGCCGACCACGACCGAGGGGATGCCGGCCAGGATCTCGACGATGGGCTTGACGATCTCCCGGACGCGCCAGTGAGCCACGTCGGACAGATAGGCGGCCACGCCGATGCCGACGGGTACGGCGATCGCCAGCGCGCCGATGGTGACCAGGAAGGTGCTGGCCAGCATGGACAGGATGCCGTACTCGGCCTTCTCGGGCGAAGTCGGGTCCCAAACGGTATTACCCAGGAATTCCTTCAGGTCGATCTCGCGGAAGGCGGGCACCGAGGTGTAGAGAAGGACCCCGAAAATCCCGAGGAGGACGACGACGGCCGCTATGCCGTTGACGAAGAAGAAGGCCTTGATGGCCGATTCCTTGGCCGCAGCCCATTTTCTTTGAATCGTTCGGGCCGGATCTTTGAGGGGGCTCATGGCTGTCGCGTGTTTGACCTATTATATAGCTTTGGAATTCCAACGGGAAAGAGAAAAGTGAGGAGCCGGGCGGTTGGGGAAGGCCGCCCGGCTCCCGAAAACCGTGCAAACTACCTGAGATTTTTCTCGTTCTCCGCGATGTGCTTGGGGCTGATGGCGAAGAAGCCCTCCCGCTCGACGACCTTCTGGCCCTCGGGGCTCATCTCGTAGCGGATGAAGGCCGCCACGGCCGCGCCGGGCTTGCCGTTCGTGGCCTGGTAGAGGGGCCGGGCCACGGGATAATCGCCGCTGTCCACGGCCGCCTTGTCCGTAGGCATGAAGGCCGGGGACTTGTCGTCCTTGGCGACGGGCACGATCTTCAGACCCTTGCGGATCCGGCCCTCTTCGTCGTACAGGTAACCGACGCCCACGTAGCCGATCGACCCCTCGTCGGCGATGACGCCCTCGATGATCTGGGCGTTGCCGTTCATTTCTTTCATGTCCGTGGAGTAGTTCCTGTTGCCCAGGACGAACTCCTGCATGAAGACGTAAGTGCCGGAATTGGACTGCCGGCCGTAGAGGGAGACCTTCTTGTCCGGCCCGCCCACGGCCTTCCAGTTCTTGACCTCGCCGCGGTAGATCGCGCCCAGCTGGGCCAGGGTCAGCTTCTCCACCGGGTTCTTGGCGTTGACGATGACGCTCAGCCCGTCGACGGCGATGACGAAGATGCGGGGCTTGACGCCCTTTTCCCAAGCCTGGGCGATCTCGGACTGCTTCCACTCCCGGGAGCTGTTGGCCAGGTCGCAGGTCTGGTTGATCAGCCCGGAGATGCCCGTCCCGGACCCGCCGCCCAGCACGGCCAGCATGGCGCCGGGATTCTTGTCCATGTACTCCTCGGCCATAATCTGGACGAGGTTGACCATGGTGTCGGAGCCCTTGACCTGGATCATCTTCGCCCTCTGGGCGAAGAGGCTCCCGGCGGCCGCGACGAGCAGGCCGCTGAGAAGGCCGATGATGAGGACTCTTTTCATATTCATGATATTTCTCCTTTTTTCCTTGTCCCTAGAACGACCAGAAGAAGGTCATGACCGCCACGACGTCGTTCTTCTTGTCGGGATTCTCATACGTGTAATACCACACGTTGGGTTGGATCTTCAGGGCGGCCTTGTCCGTGGGCTGCCACTCGAAACCGGCGATGACCAGGCCGACCTTGTCGTCGCCGACCTTTGTATTGGGCTCGTACTGGTCGTAGCGGCCGAACAGGGTCAGCTTGCCCGGCTTGACGATGTAGCGGCCGAACAGCGACCAGCCCTGCATATCGAAGTGCGTCCCGTCGGCCAGCTTGGATTTGTCGTTGTCGTAGGCGAACCACTCGAAGACTACGGTCAGGTTCTTGACCATCTCGAAGTTGGCGTCGAGCTTGGTGGTCTTGGCTTCTTCGTCCTGGGACAGCTTCTCGTAATCCATGTAGCCCACCAGGGAGAAGCCGGCGAGGGGCACGACCGTGCCCTGGAACATGATCTGTTTGTATTTGTCCTTTTCGACGCTGGTGTAATGGATGCCGTTGGTGACCATGACCCCGTACTTGAAGTACTTGGTCATAGTTCCGGTCAGACTCGCGCCCAGGTCGGCCGAGGTGGCGCTGATGCTCACCCCGGTGACGTCCCGGAAGTTGTCCATGAGGGTCTTGGCCACGCTGCGGAAGCCCCAGCGGTCCTCGGCCGGCTTGAAGGTCAGGGTGTCGGCCATGCCGACCTTGATCGAGGAGTTGGGCAGGAGGTTGTCGTATTGCATGTAGAGGTGTTTCATGTAGGGCCGGAGCTTGCCGTCCGTGCTCGTCGAGGACTTGGCGAAGTTGACCGAAGTGACGTTGGCCGTGTTGTCCGCGTCGTAACGGAAGCGGAAGCGCAAATCGCCCCAACGGTTCTCGTAGGTGAAATAAGCCCGGCGGAAGCTGAACTGGTTGTTCAGGTCGTTCGAGGTTAGGGGCCCGTTGTCCGACAGAAAAAAGACATAATCAAAAAAGATGGTCGTGCCGAAGCTCTGTTGCGCCTGGAGCGGGGTCGCCAGGGCGGCCAGAGCCACGGCCAGCGCGGCCAGGACGGCCGTGAGCGCGGTTCTGTTCACGTGCATTCTCCTTTTTTTTGAGTTTCCATTCGGCCACAGGGTAATTCTTCCCTGTTAAGAAATGATGAAGAGGGGGTAAATTCTCTGTAAATTCCGCTTCGATCTCTCTCTGGGACGGAGCCGTTTCACTCTGGACGGCGCCGGGCTCGACGCCGCCGGCCCGGGCGGAGCGATCCTGGGAACACTCCGCTTCCTGGGCCTCCGGCCCTGGCCGGTCAGGCTTTTCTCCCCGGGGGCCATGGGCTGGTACGCCTTCGCGCCGAACATGGAATGCTATCACGGCGTCCTGAGCTTCGGACACGACCTCGAGGGGCGTTTGGCTCTCGACGGCCGCGAAGTCGATTTCTCGGGCGGCCGGAGCCGCGCTCGCCTCGCCGGTCCAGGGCGCCATGGAGAGGCGTCTCCGCGAGACCCTGTCGGCGGTCGTCGAGGTCGCGCTCGGCCGGAGGGACGGGAGGAGGACTCTCCCCCTGTTTCAGGGAACGGGGAGTTTTGCGGGTCTCGAGGTCGTGGGCGACATGGACGAGCTTCGCTCAGGTTTTTAGGATCGGAAGCGACTCGGCCACCTTTTCCGCCGAGAGGCCGAAGAGGTCATCTATGGGAACGGCCTCGAGCCAGCCGTCGTCCCATGAACCCCTCGTCTCCAGGACGATGTTTTTGATGTGCTCGTACTTCCCCCCCAGGGCCTTGACCCTGGCCCCGAGCGGCACGCGGTCCCGGAAGACGACGTGCAGCAGGAGGAGGAATTCGATCATGTTCGGCCGGGACGGGGAAGGCGACAGCACGGGGACGACCAGGATGCTCAGCCCGTCCTTGCGGCCGCGGCCGATGTAGACATTTCCCTGCCGGACGATGATGCTCTTCGTGCCCTGGAGACGGTTGTCGCTTTCCACGCGGGAGGGAATGTTCCGGAGCGTTCCGCCCTTGCGCCGGACCTCGATCGTCGATCGTTCGGTGGGCTCGCCCAGGAGGTTCAGGCCGTCGATCCAATAAAAGGAGGACCCGGTGATGCCCGCCACGATTGCCTGAAGGTTCTTGAGGACGTGGATGTTCCGGGCGGTGAGCTGCGAGGCGTGCACGCCGTGGTCCTCCAGGGCGTCGAAGAGCAAGCCCTCCAGCCTGTCGCTGATGCGGCTCGTGCCCACGGTCACGGTCTTGGCCTGATGCCGGATGGCGTCCACGGGCCGCGAAAGACGGTTGACGGCCTCGGCCAGCCCGGTCCGGAGCGCCTGTAGCATGTTGAGGGCCGTGCCCTTGACGCCGAAATCGAGTTCGAAGTCCGCGGCGGGCAGCCTACCGGAGAGGTACTTGAGCAGCAGGAGCAGGTCGGCCGGGCGGTCGAAGCCCGAGGCCGTCGGCAGCCGGCCTGCCCTCTCTTTCTTTCTCAGCTCCGCGTAGAAGCCGGTCATGAATTCCCGGAAGGAGAGGTCGACGATCAGGTCGTAAACATCCAGCCCCCGGGCCGCGCTTCTCTCCAGGGCGGCGTCGAGATCCCTCCGGAAATCGTCCAGGAACTTCGCCCCGTCGTTGATGGCCAGGGCGGCGTAGTAGCCCCACAGATGACCGGCCAGGGTCGTCACCACGGGGGCCAGGTGCGCCTCGAGGCGCGGAACGGGAAAGACGTCCTCGGCGTAGGGCGCGAAACGGTCCTCGTCCTCATCGGCGATGACCAGGGGAACGGCCTTGTGCGCCCGGAAGATGGCCGTCTCCTTGACCAGGTCGCAGAGCGCGGTCTCGGGAGCGCCCGCGGCGCAGACGATGATCAGGGGCTCGGAGGAAAGGTCGATGTGCTTTTTGTCCTCGACGTAATCCGAGGAAATGGTCTTGTAGCAGAGCTCGGAGAGCTTGATGCGGATCTCGTCGGCCGCCGCCTTGTTCGGCCCGCTGCCCACCACGGCCCAGTAGGTCCGGCGCAGGGCGGTCCTCCGGGCCGATTCCTCGATCCGTCCCCGGCCGGCGAGCACCCGGCGCATGGCCTCCGGCAGCCCGAGGAGCAGCCCGACCCGGCCGGAGACATATTCCGCGTCGCGCCGACCCGCGAGGCGCGCCAGCTCCGTTCCCAGGAGCGCGCCGGCCACGATCTGGGCGTAGAACGCCTTGGTCGAGGCCACGGACATCTCGACGTCGCGCCCGCTCGAGGTGTAGAGCACCCCCTCGACCTTGAAGGTCAGGTCCGAGTCGCGGCGGTTGACCACGGCCAGGGTGTGGGCGCCGCGCGCGCGGACGAGGTCGATCGTCCGGTTGGTGTCGGCGGTCGTCCCCGACTGGCTGATGGCCACGACGAGCGTGTCCTCGAGACGCGGCGGGTCATCCCGGCGGCCCGGGGCCAGGACGCTCAGCTCCGAGGCTTTCATGGACTGGACCTGGATCGAGGAGTCGTCGAGGCAGCTCCTCAGGATGTCGGCGCAGGCTCGGGCGGCGACTCCGGCCGTGCCCTGACCGATGAAAACGACCCGGCGGATACGGTCCCCGGCCAGGGCGTCCCTCAGGCGGGCCGGGATCACGGATTCGTCGAGCACGACCTCGTAGCGGGGACGCCCGTTCCC
>Ga0194112_10005320_pt1 | contig 17336 bp, 20 predicted proteins | sample TA2MahC400mmetaG_FD_146191 | JGI IMG/M metagenome (GOLD analysis project Ga0194112, IMG submission 146191) | Freshwater microbial communities from Lake Tanganyika, Tanzania - TA2015016 Mahale Deep Cast 400m | ecosystem: Environmental > Aquatic > Freshwater > Lake | place: Tanzania: Lake... | reverse complement strand
AAAAAGCCTGCCAGCGCCACACGCTTCCCCTTAACAGTAAATGCATTTTTCACTATTGCCCTCCTTACCTCTCAATCGTTGCCGGATTTGATGGAACCCTAAATTTTGTGCACATACTGACAATAAACACAGAATTTCACATTCATTCTTACTTAGGATTGTTCTGGAATCTACACCGTTTCATATAACCTGTCAAATGGCGGCGAAGAGAAAACTGCACACAGTATATTTTCATTTATGGTAATTAGGGATACCTCATGTATGATATCTCCTTGAATTATTCCGGTGATCACGAGATAATAAAACACGGAGCTTTTGGAAATCATGCGTTATTCGGCATTCATATATCACAGAAACAATACGAAGGTATTCACCGCCCGATGGAGGCAGCATTGATAGGGAAGCAGTTGATTTGTGAGAAATTATACTATATTAATTGACTATCCAATGGGGGGAGTTTATGGGACCAGCCGATGTGAATAATATCTTGAAGGTCATGGAGGCAATGGCGGAACTCGAGTTGGCGATATCGGAATTTTATAAGACGTGCGGTGAGATATGGCAGGAGGATAAACCTTTCTGGTCAGGTCTTGCTGAGGCGGAAATTTGTCATGTGGAATTTATTAAAAGCATGGCCGGGCGTTTACGTAAAAATCCCGGGATTTTTGAGATCGCGAGACCTATCAACACCGTTGCCATCAATACCGCCATCAATGGTGTAAAAAACAACGTTCAAAAGTTGAAAAAAGGTGATTTCGATAAGAAAAAGGCTTTGTTTATATCCCGCGACACGGAACTCTCCATTCTGGAATCAAAATATGCGGATATGTTGAAAACGACGGACCATGACTTCAAGACATTAGTTACAGAAATTACTGTCCAGACGGAAAATCACCGAAATCTTCTGACTCATAAAATCGAACAGGCGAAGGGTACCTTCAGTTAACCCACCTCATTCTTCAATTCTGGAGACTTCTGAATATCTGATACCGGTAAGAACTGGAGCGTGTGATTCCATGTTTTTCTCAATGTCTTCAGGTATTGGTTTAGTTGAGGTCTGTTGCGGACGAACAATCAGGAACGTAAATACGAATATTTTATGTTTGACTTATGGGGGAAAATTCGCTTTATTGCCTCACGCGGAAATGCAAAATACATTCAGGAGGTACGCCATGAAAGATTCCCTGCAACCCGGTCTGACTGTTGAGTTTAAGTTCAAGGTTCCGGAAAACAAGACTGTACCATACCTTTACCCGGAAATCGAAGAAGGTCAGGTCATGCCAAAGGTATTTGCCACAGGCTTTTTGGTGGGGCTGTACGAGTTTTCCTGTATCAAGGCGCTTAATCCCCATTTAGACTGGCCTAAGGAGCAGACGGTAGGCATCGGCATGAATATGAGTCACACCGCAGCAACCCCTGCGGGAATGACAATCACGGTCAAGGGCAAGCTGGAAAAGATGGAGGGTCGTAAATTGACGTTCTCATTGGAAGCATACGATGATGTTGACAAGATATCCGAGGCGACCCATGAGCGGTTCGTAATCAATGCAGAGAAATTCAACGCCGCCATAGACAGCAAGATCGCGAAAGTGAAATAGCCCTCACTATTTTTTATCTGTACCGTTAATAGATATATTCCGTGAGTACTCAAGAGTCTCCTCTCTTTTGAGGGGGCTCTTGAGTGAGCGGCGATATCGGCCTATTCGGTCTCCTTTTTTTCAGCCGTCACACTATCCTCTCGCCGTTTTAATCTCTTTTTCTGAATATTCCGTGTTCAAGAACGAGGAGGGTAATGAATCCCATCACGAAACCGTTGCTGACGACAGGTTGTAGTGTGTGGGGGACGTTATGAAAGAAGCTGAATGGCATGAAGGCTATTATCGTTGCAACGATGAGGGGTATCCCCACGATCATTCCCTCCCTAAAGGTTATTTTTCCCAGTGTGTCGAATGCCACAATCAGGCTGGCATATACCTGGGTACAGAGAACGTATAACATGACGCTCCCGATCACCACCGGGGGTACAGCTCCCAGAAATCCTATCATCATAGGGGAAAAAGAGATCAGTAAAAGGAAGAGTGCTGCCGGAATAAGGGTGAATCGTGACAGGGAGCCCGTGGCGGTCACAACGCCGACGCTTATGGAATAGTTTACCTGTCCGATTACTCCGAATAAACCGGAAGCAACGTTCGCAAGACCGGTAAAAAAAATGCCGCGGTTGAGCCTGTACACAATGTTCTCAGACTTTGTAAACGCGTTTATTGACTGGATCGAACCGATATCATTGATCGACAGGGCAACAAAGGATACAAGAAAGGAGATAAAGAGTCCCGTGTCGAAAGACAGGTCGATGATCGTATCGCGGAAAAAAGAGGAAAGCGGTTTCAATGCGAATATCGGTCCCGAAGAGAGATTCTCCGGCACGAGTATGAAATAAACAATACTTCCCGCTGCCATTGATAGCAGGATCAGCTGGGATTTCCATATTCCCTTGAAGAACCGGTGGCAAATCAGGGTTGCAGAGATGAGGATGAGGGCATATATGACGTGAGTCTGTGAAGAGGCGTCTTTCGGGCCTGAAATGAGTTTCAGGATGGTCGGCATCAGGGTGAAGGTAATCAACAGGAGAACCACTCCTACAACCCGGCGTGTGAAAAGTGGCTGAAGATAGCCGAAAAGACCTGTGATTCCTGAAAGTGCCAGAATCAGTCCCCCGCTCGCCACTGCCGTGTATATGGTATGTATGTCGAATCCCTGGCTGGATATGATGCCGATGAGAATTATCGCCGACGGTCCCATAACCAGCGGGAAACCATGCCCCAGGAATATTTCAAGAATGAGAAAAGCGGCCATGACGAAGGCGGTTTTCTGTAGGTACACCGTCTGGTATTCCGGGTCGGCTGTGTGAACTGCGCTGGCAACCTTACCGAGGATAATCATGAAGGGTACTGCAAGAGCGCACCACTGCAGACCGACCATCACGGCTTCCCAGAGAGGAGGGCGATCTTCGAGGCCGTACTTAAATTCCATTTATAATCGGGAAGTGACGATGACCATCAGGTTATCAGTTTTTTGCCACCACCGCAAAAACTCGCGATAGGGAAGCATCATTTCACAACCGCACGAAGGTTCTGCGATTACCATTCTTCTGGCGGTGTCGTCATATCCTATTACCACCGCCACGTGCGGACTCCATCCCCGGCCGGCCGGTGCATAATGGAGCCAGATTACGGGTATATTATTATCGATGTATCGTTTGATTTCTTCAATATCGCCTCCGTGCCGGTGTGCAACGTTAAGCATCAGAATCTTCAGCCGATCCAGATATTTTAAGATCGCGCTCAGGGTCATTCCCCGTTCGATTGGCGTGTCGGATTCTATGGATATCTGCATCTGATCGATGTTGTAACCGTAGTATCGGGCAATCATTTCCATACTCGCCAGGGCGCACCATTTCCGTTCCTGTTGAACGATTGTGAAATTTTCAATTTTACGCAAGGTATCAGATTTTCTATCTGATGAACCGGGTGATTTTCTCTTTTTATCCGATGCGGTTTTTCCCCCTGGTGAAATGTCGTCTTGCGGCGAGGGTTTCTGGACCTTGATGGTTTGATGATCCTTTATCCCTTCCGGCTGCTCATCGGAGTAGTGAACGGTTCCCTCTCTGTCAACCCACCTGTACATGTCGCCGGAGAATGCCGGTGTCGATAATCCGAATATGATGAGTATTACTGACAACTTTTTGAGGTTACGCGCTTTATTGATGTTCGGGCTCAACATGATTTCGATTTCCATACCGCAACGGAATGAAGAGGTGACAATAGTTTTAGAAGTAGTGTCTTATATCAATATCACTGACTTCCTGGCAGTATTCCCTCCACAGGTCCCTTCCAAGTTCGTAGAGAGTGTCGATGATAAAGTTTCCCATCCGCTTTCTGAGCATGGCGCTTCGTACCATTATCTCTAAAGCCTCTCCCAGATTGCCGGGTAATTCCTTAACCCCCGTATGGTCCGTGTAGAAGTTCCTGTTGTCACAGGGAGGGAGTTCCAGATCCTCCTCGATACCGGCGAGACCGGCGGAGAGCATTGCCGCAAAAGCAAGATAGGGATTACATTTGGGATCGGGCGAACGGTACTCCACTCTCACCTTTCTTATCCCTTTGGAATGTCCCCTGCACAGGGCCGTTCTGTTGAGCCAATCCCAGGAGATGTAGGTCGGCGCTTCCCGGCCGGGGACGAGGCGCTTGTAGGAGATAGGGAGGGGATTCGTGATGGCCGTAATTTCGCTCGCATATGTGAGAAGTCCGGCGAAATAGTTTCTTCCGGTGTGGGATAGACCATCCTCCGAGGATGCGTCGAAAAACAGATTGACCTCTTTCCCTTCCACGGTAGCCGCCAGATTTTGATGGACGTGCATGCCGCTACCGTTCACCTTTCTGTTGAATTTCGGGATAAATGAGGCTTTGAGCCCATGGGTCTGGGCTACGTTTTCAATGATATATTTTATCGTCATTGTCGCATCGGCAATTTGCAGGACGTTCCCGTGGCCGATACCGATTTCAAACTGAAAGGTGGATACTTCGGTATGGAATTTTTCCTTTTTTAATCCCATCAATCCCAATCCCCTGGTGATTTCCTTCATCACATCGTCTGTTTTTTTCTGCGGTGGCACGAAATAATGGTTATTTTCCAGATTCTGGTCTAAGTGAATTTTTGTCTGATCGTAATCACCGTTGATCAACAGGAACTCAATTTCAGGTGCGAAGTGGGCATGTAGCTTGCCTATTTTTGCCCCGGGAAATATCTGTGCAAGGCGCTTTTTCAGTACGTGATTCATGGAGCGTTCAGCGCTCGACAGGATACTCCTCCCGCAGCCTTCAAAGGGGATCATTTCCTTGTCTTCCTTTTCAGGCGGATAAAAGACATTGCATATAACTCTTGCCGTGTCCTTTGACCATGGAATAGGAATGAGCGTGGAGAAATCGGGCATGAGCAGCATGTCGCTTTCCGTCGGCGGGATAATCTTGCCGAATACGGAAGATCCGTCCACGCTCGTTGTACCGATTCCCCTGATCTGCTCTACGGTCAGGGTAACTTCTCTGATGTTTCCCTGCATGTCCGTGAACTGGTATTTTACAAATTCTATGCCCTTTTTCTTCAGTTCCTTCACTTGAGTCTGAATGGATTTCTCGAGATTTTTGTCCTTTAATTCTACGTGGTTCAATGAATGATTCAAATGTTTCATATTGTCTCCTGTTCGTGAGAAAGAAATATACTCTGTGTAAAATGCCATTACGGTGGAAGAAAATGTCTGGAGGTGAAATATAGGCGAAATTACCCGTCATGTCAACATCGCTTGAATCACGTCGCTTGAATCACGTGTGGGTGGTGGGGAAAAGTGTCGGGAAACATTTTATCGGCGGAAAGAAAAAAATACTTGACAGGAGGAATTCTTAATTTATAATTATTTCAAATTAAGAATGATTATTACATATGATTGACCGAACGAAAAAAGAACCCGCTGCCATGAAAATTACCCCCCAGAGGCTTGCGATTCTTGAATACCTCGAGGGGAGAAAGACTCACCCTTCTGCGTCTGATATCTACAAGGCGGTTTCCGAAAGGTACCCGATGATGTCCGTCGCCACTGTATACAATACCCTTGAAGTGTTAAGGCAAACCGGTCAGGTTCGTGAACTTGTCATTGACCCCGAGAAGAAGCGTTTTGATCCGAACATGAAACCGCATCATCATTTAATATGTCTCCGATGTAAAGAGATTACGGATGTCCACCGGGATTTTAAACTCACGCTGTTGGAAAATGAAAGATGTAATTACGAAATTATCGGAAATCATGTCGATTTTTATGGAATTTGCCCGAAGTGTCAAAAGAAACGGACAGTGAGGTAATGGGGTTGAACACCTTGGTAATTTTTGTATGAATCATGAATACGGATATAAGGAGGTTTGAGGATGGTTAAACTATGGCGATGTATTATATGCGGAGACCCGTATGTGGGGAGCGCTCCCCCGCAGAATTGCCCTTTCTGCGGCGCACATCAGCCCTTCATCAAAGAGGCAAAGGATGCGGTGGTGAGCTTTGACGTGACGCTCAGCGAGAAGGATAAGGCCAATGCTCAGTATGCACTGGGAGTGGAGGTGAGTAATTCTTCCTTTTACTTCTGTGCGGCTGAAAAAACGGATAATAGCGAGGGGAAACTGTTGTTCAAGGCTTTGGGTAAGATTGAAGCGGAACATGCAGCGATATGGAGGAAGATATTGAAGCTTGCGTCCGTTCCTTCGATGAGCGAGGTGTGCCATACTGAGAATGTGGAGAACTTGAAGGAATCACATGCGAGAGAAACGAGGGCTATTGCCTTTTATAAAAAGGCGGCGGGCGAATCTGAGAGTCCCAGGATAAAGCAGATTTTCGAAGCACTGGTGGAAATCGAGACGGACCACCTTCATCTTTCGGAACAGAGACTTAAATAATATACAGGAGGAGTAACAAAATGGCGAAGACGGAACAGTATCTCAAAGAGGCATTTGCGGGCGAATCTCAGGCAAACCGTAAATATCTGGCCTTTGCGGCCAAAGCGGATCAGGAAGGGTATCCGCAGGTAGCCCGTCTCTTCCGGGCGGCGGCGGAGGCCGAAACAATTCACGCTCACAACCATCTGAGGGCGCTTGACGGAATCAAGACGACCAAGGAGAACCTGCAGGAGGCAATTGCCGGCGAGACTCATGAGTTCAAGAGCATGTATCCCGGAATGATTGACACTGCGAAGGGAGAGGGGCAGAAGGTGGCGGAAAGAACCTTCAGGTTTGCGAACGAGGTGGAAAAAGAGCATGCCCGGCTTTATCAGAAACTTCTGGATAATCTGGGAAAACCTCAGGAAAACTATTCTTACTATGTCTGTCCTGTCTGCGGATATACGTCGGAAAAAGAGGCCCCGGGAATCTGTCCGGTGTGCGGTGCAAAAGGAGAAATGTTCCGTCGGATGGATTGACGGATTTTGATTTTTGAACGAATACCGTACCCAGCGAAAGGAGGATCGGACGTGCAGGTCGAATACTTCCCCATATTCCTTGAGAAGAAAAACGGCCTTGAGAATGGGGCGTGGATATATAACGATCCGCAGATCAATGTGAGAATCTTGCCATTGGCACTTACCTCGGATGTCGGCATTATCAGGCTGATTGTGAAGGACTTGAACGCCGCGTCACGTCTTCTCAAGGGAAAGGGATTCATGGTGCGAGAACTTCCCGATGCGGTGGAAGTTGTTCCCGATCGAATGGGTGGACTGGATTACATCCTGGAAGTGTTGAGTGCTCATGGCATTGAGGTGGAGTTGAATTCGATTATCCCCGGAATATACCAGGGGTGATGAGTTAAACGCCCGCCTGTACGGCGGGCTCAGATTGATTGATACAACACTTCTCTATCCTCCCCGTAGTTGTGGCTCTGGCGAAAAGGCAGATGCGGGAATTTCTTCCAATGGCCGCCGGGGCCACACGTTTTCTGTGAGACAGTGAATATACTTGAGGGTAACGAATCCATCGAACCAGCGGTGGAATGCAGAAACCACGGCATCTGCGCTTTTATACTGTCGCTGGAATCGTTCCCATATGACAGGAAACTTCCGGTGTTCCAGGAAGTCTCTGGTGACAGGATACTTCAGGCTGCTCAGTATCGGAGCGGCTTTCTCATGAGGGTGTACGGAAATTGTCGAGAGGAGATCGCGCAGGCAATCAAACACCCGGAAATCGTAGACCGAAAAATCCTTTTTATCATTCAGGAGTGCGTCGGCCATTCGCCTGCCAGTACCGAACGGGACACGCCGGGAGATGCGGGCGGAAGGAAACACCGTGGTGTTTCTTATTTCACAGACGCCGCTTGTCTTCACAAGTTCGTTGATGAAGTAGAAGTCTTCTCCTGCCTTGCAGCGCGCGGGAAATCCGTTCGCGCGGAGATAACCCTCCGCGGTAAAACACAGGCAGGATCCGACTGTATGAAAAGCGTATGGAGAGCTGGCCCAGCGTAACCCGTCCACGTAGTAGTGGAGAAATTTCTCATAGGCATCTATGGCATACTGACCGTCAGCGGTATCCGCCTGCTGGTGCGTGAAAAAAATGATTCCTCCTCCGCACCGGTTTTTGCGAAGTTCGCCTCCGGCGGTTTCCAGGTAATTGGAGGATACCAGGGTGTCCGCATCGAGGCTGAAAATAATTAATTCCCTTAGATTTATTGTCTGATTTGACCTTGTGAGAAACTCGATTGCGCTGTCGCATCCAATCTTGCGGGCAAGGCCGACACCGCTCCGGGGAGGCAGTTCGTTCCCGGGAGAGGATGCGTCGATCCAGGCGAGCGGGAAAGAAATGGACCGGCTTTGTGTTTCGAGCCACTGTAACGTGGCGGCGTTGTCGTCGATGTATGTTTTGAGTTCACCCTGATTCAAGGATACGTCTTTTTTCGGAGATATGTTGTTTACCACGACCAGAACAAGAGTGTCGTTCAAAATGCTCTCCGGTTCATTGCAGAAAATGGATTGCAATGTGAGGGGGAGATACTCCGCCTCGGCAAGCGCCGGAATAACCAGCACCTGCCGGTAGTGCCGGCCGCGGTCGAACCGTCCCATCAGTGGTCTCACCACGCCGCGTTTGTTCAGGTATTTCATCTGAAAATGTCTCTGTTTCTCACAATCATTCACAAAAACCGATAATACAGTCCCGAAAGAATCAATGACGCCGCCAGCACTGTTGCCATTGGTCCTATCAGGTATCCGTAGTTTCTGAACAGGGGCGTTCCAAAATATTCACAGGTCACCACAAAGCAGACGTGAATGGGAGAAAGCATCATTCCCATGTACCCGAAGGCATAGGCGCACACCGTTGTCGCGGCAGTAACGCTGAGGATCGGGTCCTGCCCGATGAGCGCAAAGACAATGGGGAAACTCGCCCCGACAAAGCCGAAGGCAACGCCGGTGGCAAGGCCGGAAATGAAGGGTATCAGCATGATCACGGCTACTATGGGGATACCCTTGCTGATAAACTCATCCCGCATGAGTGTGACGAGGGTTGTATCTGACGCATCGAGCGGTGACTTGATCGTTGAGGAGAAGGCTAAAATACTGATGACAAGAATCACCATCTGCCATGTCCCCGACTTCCTGAGCATTTCCAGTGAAGGATACCACGCTGACGGATTTCCGGAGAACACGACGATGAGAGCGAGAATCAGGCCGATGAGCATGGAGAGAAGACTCGACACCGTGCCCGCAAACCCCATCCCCGGGAGGATGGCCGAGCCCAGGATCGATGTGACCACGAGTATGCCTATGGGAATGAGCGCGGAGAAGGCCGCTTCAGGGTCAAGAGTTCCTTTTTCGGCGTGGCCGTCATTTTCTCTTTTGACCATTTTCAGGATGAAGAGGTATCCGCCTATCAGTGCAGAAAAGGTCAGGGGGATCTGAATCAGAAAGAATGTCACAGCGGGCAGTTCCGAGTACCTGACGGCAAGTATCACCCCCGGGTAGAGGGGCCACCAGTATTCCCAAATGTGTCTGAACCAGTAGTTGATGGCAGTTCTCAGCCTCGCATCAAGCTCTCCCGGATCATCGATTGAGGCAACGAGGGGTGCGGAAAAGAGCGCCCCTCCGGGCATGGGAAGCAGTCCCACCAGGGCCGGCAACCCTACCAGGAGCATTTTTCTGCTTTTGAGCCATGTCTTGAGGGCTGAGATGGTGCGTTCCATTCTTCCCGCTTTCGTGAGGGCCTCGGTGAAGAACAGCAGGAGGAGGATCACGATGGGAAGGAGATAGTTCTCCGGTTTCCCGAAGCTTTCAGCCTGTGTTATAAGTCCCGGCAGTCCTGTTCCCGACCAGAGCGAGAGGAGGACGGAGAAGAGAAGTATGGAAAATCCCAGGGGTATGCCGAACCGGTTAACCAGGAGGATGCCGGCAAAGGAAATTCCCACCTTCACGTAGGCGGGAGCATGTAGGAGTAGTTCCATCATGGTCGTGACGATAACTGATATTTCACTCGGGGGAAAATCGACGCACTAATTATCACGGCGATCCGCATTAAATCAATTGGGTTATTTTGTAAAGATTCTTCTTGACAGTAGAACAAATGTTCTATTACAATAAAATCGTGAAGGCAAAAAAACGTACGGTCGAAACGGTGAAGAGCAAGATCGTGGCCTTTTTCCGGGAGAACAGGCGAATGCCTACCTACGCGGAGATGATGGATATCCTGGATGTGCGTTCAAAGAGCGTCGTCCATTTCTGGATGAACAGGCTCCTGGCTGAAGGTATACTGGAAAAGGATTCCCGGGGATTTTTATTGCCCGACCGTCGTTTTCTCGCCCTGCCCGTGGTCGGAGCCATTGCCGCGGGATTTCCTTCCCCCGCCGAGGAAGAGCTTCGCGACATCATTTCCCTTGATGAGTATCTGATCACACGTCCTGAATCGTCATTTCTCCTGAAGGTCAGCGGAGATTCCATGACCGGAGAAGGCATCATGGAGGGCGACCTTGTGATCGTGGAGAAGGGGAAGGACCCAAAGAATGGCGATATTATCGTTGCCGAAGTCGACGGGGAGTGGACCATAAAATATTTCCGGAAGGAAGGGAAGAACGTAGTCCTCGAAGCGGCAAATCCAAGGTATCGGACAATCAGGCCTAAATCTCAACTGCGGCTCGGAGGGATTGTCACTGCCGTTATCAGGAAGTATCAAAGGTAAATCAAACCGGTTTAAGAACTGTTTGTTTACGTGTCTGTGCGAATCGTGATCAGAATGCTTTTAAAACTTATCCTGGCAATCATCATTGGTTTCACTCTCGGCTGCAGCCTCCTCTATGTCGGTCAGGAGAGCATGATTTTTCATCCTGCATCGCTCCCGAAGAACTTCAAATTCAATTTCCCTGCCCGTTTCGACGAAGTGACCTGGCAGGTCGAAGGTGCTGATCTCCATGCGCTCCATTTCAGGGTGGAGAATCCCAGGGGTGTCATCCTTTACTTCCACGGCAACGCGGGAAACCTTCAAGGCTGGGGAGATGTTGCTCTCGAATTCACCAGGAGAGGGTATGATGTCCTCATGCCGGATTACCGCGGATTCGGAAAGAGTACGGGGAAAATAAAGAACGAAGAAATGCTGCACCGGGATGCGGCAGTGGTCTATGACTACCTTCGGAAGTTCTATGCCGAAAATCAGATCGTGATCTACGGGAGGTCCATCGGTTCCGGCATTGCGGTTCATCTCGCAAAATCGGCGAAACCCCGCGCGCTCATTCTGGAGTCGCCGTTTGTCAGTCTGCGGGATGTTGCGGCGTACCACTATCCTTTCATCCCGGGGACCGTGATCGATTGGATCCTCCGGTATCCGATGCAGAATGATCAGTGGATTGCCGATGTCTCCTGCCCGGTGTATCTCATCCATGGAACGGAGGATGACATTATCCCTTACAGTTCCAGCGAGCGTCTCATGAAGCTGATCACGACAAAGAAAGAGCTGGTTGCCATACCTGGCGGCGGTCATAACGACCTTGATGCATCCAGGCTCTATCATGAGCATATCGACCGCATTCTGAAGTAATGCGCTCCATCCATCGTCCTTTTTCTCTCCCTTCTGCGCCGATTCTCATAAGACCGGTGAGAGGCTTCAATAACTCAAAGGCAGTGACGATTAAGGCGGGTATGTGGATACGATAGAGAGAAGAGACTGTTCGCTACGTCTTTGTGGGTCTTTTCCCCCGGCGTTTTGACACGGGACGGTTGCGGAGAAGGATGTAGGTCGCGCCTGTACCCCCGTCATATGACGGGGCACTTGTGAAGGCCATAACCCACTTACGCCAGTGTCCACTGGTAATCCACTCGCGGACCTTATTCTTTAAGACGGGTTCGCCCGGTGATGAGAGACCGCGTCCATGAATGATTAAAACGGCCCTTTTCCCGGAAATGACCGACTCTCTCAAAAACCGGTTCACCGCATCTTGTGCTTCTTCCACGGAGAAGCCATGGAGATCGATATGGGCCTGAATGGAAAAGTCTCCCCTGTGCAATTTTTTTGCGAATTCCCGAGGAACGTTATCACCGGTTCCCTCCATGTACTCCTGTGTATTTGAGAGAATCAATCCGTCGCCGTGATGCACAAGATTTACGAGCTGCAGCAGGGCTTCGGCTTCTGCATCATGTGTGAGGCCTTCCGGCTGCCTGGTACCGGTCACCTTCTCCTCGGCCAGGTCTTTCTCTATGGGGGTTACATCCTGCATCGCTTCCCGGAAAAGCTCCCTGTCTTCCCGGTGATCAACTGGAAGTTTGCTCTCGTAAAGAGATGTGTGAACGGAAGGTGACGCAGGGTGATGAGATTTCTTGTCAAGGAGTACTTTCAGATTGCCGAATGGGTTGTATGTGAGAGGAGAATCTGAGAACTTCATGCCTGCTTCCTCTTCCTTTAATCAAGGCGCTTCCTGTGAAACCTGACTGCGCCGGTAAAAACGAAAAGTCCAAGTACCGTGAGCGCCACATACTGGGGCCAGAGGACATCCAGACCGACCCCTTTGAGAAATATCCCCCGGATAATGACGAGAAAATACCGCAAAGGGTTCAAATATGTCAACCATTGAACAATCTCAGGCATGTTGGGGATAGGGAAGACAAAACCGCTGAGCATGAAGAAGGGCAGGATAAAGAAGAATGTCGTCATCATGGCCTGTTGCTGTGTTGATGATACGGTGGAGATAAAGAGACCGACCCCCAGAGTGCTCAAAAGGAAGAGACAGGTTGCCAAAAAGAGGAGCATCACGTTTCCGGACAGTGGGATCTGAAACCAGAACACCGCAATGATCGTCACCACGATCATCTGCGCGAGGGAAATAATGATGTAAGGGATGGTTTTACCGACGATGAACTCAACAGGCCTCAGGGGAGTCACAATCAACTGTTCCATCGTGCCCGCCTCTTTTTCCTTGATAATGGCGATTGAGGTGAGAAGAAGAGCGATCAGCATGACCACAAAAGCCACGATCCCGGGAACAAAAAAGTTCTGGCTGTCCATGTTGGGATTGTACCATGTTCTTATTCTGGCGTCGATTTTCCCATAATCCATACGCTGCGGATAAAGTTCCCTGATGAGATCACGGTTCAGTTTATCCAGGATCAGTACGGTATACGCGATACGTATGGAAGCCATGTTGCTCATGCTTCCATCGGCGAGGATCTGAATCTCTGCCGTGTCTTTCTTTCTGATATTCCTGCTGAACTCGGGCCCGATCCTGATGCCTATGTCAACCTCTCCTTTCAGCAGGCTCTGTTCTACATCCTTGGGATTGTGTGCGACTTGAGTAATTCTGAAAATTCTATTGCCGCTGAAGGCATCCATGACCATACGGCTTTCCCGTGTGCGGGATTGATCCAGGAGGGCGACACGAATATGCCTGATGTCGTAATTGACCACATATCCGAAAACCAGTAACATGATGATGGGTGCTACAATCAACACGCGCCTGTTGCGTGTGTCCCTGAAAAGGACAATAAATTCTTTGCGGACAAATTCCCGAATCCTCAGCACGCTCATGTTAGAGTCCTTCCCTTTTTACCAGTGCGTAGTTCAGAGCCGCCAGAATCACGCACATGACCGTCATTACCAGGAAACTTGGCCACAGGTGTGCCAAGCCTAAGTTTCGCAAATAGATTCCGCTTAAGATCTCGATATAGTAGGTAGCCGGGACAATGTACGTCAGGAGTTGAAGGACTTTCGGCATATTGACGATGGGAAACACAAAGTTGGAAAGGAGAAGGGAGGGGAGATAGGTAAGGAGAATCGCTCCCTGGTTCGCAAGCAGTTGCGATTTTGTCACTGTGGAGATCAACAGTCCGAGGGCCAGAGCCACGAATAAATAGATGGACGAGGCTAAGATCATGAGCCAGAAACTGGACTTCATCACCACACCGAACAGCACCTGTCCCATGAGGATGGAGATCAGCACATCGGTGAATCCGATCAGAAAGTAGGGAATTGCCTTTCCCATGAGGAATTCCCCTGCACTGACGGGGAGTGACTTGATGGTTTCCATCGTGCCATTTTCGAATTCCCGGGCAATGACGAGAGAGGTCAACATGGCTGCCGCAATCATGATGATTACGGCAATGATCCCGGGGATGATGAAATTCCGACTCTCCAGGTCTTCATTGAACCATACCCGGATGCGTCCCTCCACGGGAGGTTTGATCTTTTCCATTCCCTGACGGTTGAGAAAATCGCCTAACAGCTTATTGTTGTACTGTTCGATGAAGGCATTGACATATCCACGGGAGATGCTGGCGATGTTGGGATCACTTCCATCAAGGAGAACCTGCAATTGACCCTCCCGGTCGGCACGGATGTCTCTCGTCCAGCCGGAAGGTATTACCACGGCCAGTATTGCCCGGCCGTGGTCCAGATATTCCGTTACCGATTTCGTATCGGGAAGGTGGGCACCCACCCGGAAGTAAGGAGAAGCATCGAGGTGACGGATAAATTCCCGGCTGAGGTCGGTGTTATCATAGTCCACCACGACTGTTTCCACATTATCCACATCGAGGCTGAGGGCGTAGCCGAAAAGAAGAATCAGGAGGAGCGGCAGCGCAAAAGCCAAATAGAGACTCCTGAAATCCCTTATGAGGTGGTAGAACTCCTTGCGTGCAATGGCCCATATATTTCTGAGTTTCAATTGTTACTCCGCGACATGAGTTTCACAAAGGCATCGTTCAGATCCGCCCCGGGACGATCCGGGCATGCTCCATGAATGATTTCCGCGGGACTTCCCGTGGCAACTATTTTCCCTTCGTTGATCATCACAATCCGCCCGCAGTGACGGGCTTCGTCCATGTAGTGGGTGGTCACGAAAACGGTGATCCCCTCACGGGACAGTTGGCCGATGAAATTCCAGAAGTGCTGGCGTGTGATGGGGTCCACACCTGAAGTGGGCTCATCCAGGAAGAGAATCTCCGGCTCGTGGAGAAGGGCACACCCCAGGGCAAGCCGCTGGCGCCACCCCTGCGGCAATTCCCTGGTTTGACGGTGACGGATTTCATGAAGCCGCGTCATTCCTAAAATCCATTCTATCCGGCTTTCCCACCGCTCCTCCGGTACGCTGTAAATACCCAGATAGAAACGGAGGTTTTCCAGAGGAGTCAAATCCTCATACAGGGAAAATTTCTGGGACATGTATCCGATGGATTTCTTGATCGCCTCGGCTTCGGTGAAAATGTCGTAGCCCGCCACCTGACCATGTCCTGATGTGGGGGTGAGAATTCCGCAGAGCATCCGTATCGTGGTCGATTTTCCCGATCCGTTGGGGCCGAGGAAACCGAAGATTTCCCCCCGCGTTACGGTAAATGAGATTCTATCGACCGCCACGAATGTTCCAAAGCGTTTTTCCAGGTCGTTCACCGTGACGACATCAGAATTTGAAGTTGTCATGAATTATCTCCCTGTCCACCTCCTGAATGCGTTGGATCATGGCATCTTCGAGGCTCGGGAATCTGGAACGGATTTCTCCGGGTGTGGCCGAGTCCAGGAGTCGTGATCGATGCATCAGGGCTAAGTGATCACATTTTTCCCCCTCATCGAGATACGCGGTGGACACAAAGATGGTGAGACCATCCTCTCTCATCTGGCTCAGAATATTCCAGAATTCCTGGCGCGAAACGGGATCGACGCCGTTTGTCGGTTCATCGAGAATAAGGAGCCGGGGCTCATGAACAAGGACACAGGCAAGCCCCAACTTTTGTTTCATACCGCCGGAGAGGTTTCCTACCTGCCGGTCAATAAAGGGGAGGAGGTTTGAGAATCCAAGATATTTTTCCTTTCGTCTTTTCCTCTCCGGTCCGGTGATACCAAAGATGTTCATAAAGAAGTCAATATTTTCATCGACGGTGAGATCATGGTACAAACCGAACCGCTGGGGCATATACCCGATCAGATCCTTGACACGCCCCCTGTCCGCCACCACATCAAATCCACCGATGAGAATTCTCCCTTTAGACGGCTTGATCATCGTCGCCACCATTCTCAGCAGGGTTGATTTCCCCGCACCATCGGAACCGACGAGACCGAATATGGTACCCTCGTTCACACTGAGGGATACGTCCCGCACCGCTTCTATGGCGCCGAAGCTCATGGATACATCATGCACGCGAATGTATGTCTTATCGTAACCAGGCATCGGCGGGCATTCCTGTCTTTAGCTCGATATCGGGATTGTCTATGGATACCTTGACGAGGTAAACCAACTTGACCCTTTCCTTGTGAGTCTGGATGATTTTTGGGGTGAATTCTCCTTCAGGTGATATATACGATACAAAGCCGGGAAAGACTTTACCGGGAAAGGTGTCGACCTTGACGTCCACTTTCTGACTTGGTTTCACCTTGCCGATCTCCGTCTCATCTACAAATATTTTCAGATCCACCCGGGTGAGATCCGCCAGTGTGAGAACCTCGCGTCCCGTGGTCACCACCTCTCCGGGTTCCACATTGCGGCTGGTGATGATTCCCCGGAAAGGGGCTTTCAACTGGGTGTAATCCATCTGGATGTTCGCCTGATCCAGAGATGACTTTGCCGCCTTGATCTGCGCCCGGGCGGCTTCAATGTCCTGTTTTGTGGCGTCAATTTTTTTCAAATTGCTCAGAGCCTGTTTCAGAACAGCCTCCCCTTCTGCCACTCTGGTCTTCGCGGTGTCATAGCTCAGTCTCATCGCATCCCGTTCCTTTTGCGACGCCACTCCTCTCTGGAAGAGCTGTTCATACCTCTCATTATTTCTCTGCGCATCTTCCATGACGAATCTGGCGCTGTGAACGCTGGCTTCAGCCCGTGCAACCTCGGCCGGCAGCGTTTTTACATATATGTCCAGCATCGTTTCCAGCTGCTCCTTATATTTCAGGGATTTGTCCAGGTTTGCCTGGGCCTGTTCAAAACGAGACTGAAATTCCGAACGGTCAAGTTCGGCAAGAAGCTGACCTTGCGTTGCAACCTGTCCTTCCCGTACGGTGACGCGAGTCACACGACCGCTTACCTGAAATGCAAGATTCGCCTGGGTTGCTTCAATGGTTCCGGAAAAGTACAATTCCCTGTGTTGCGTTTTCCATTGCCCGTAGTACACAAGGATGCCGACAGCTGAGAGAAAGATGAGAAACGCGACGATGATTTTTTTCTTCAAGACAAGCCTCCTGACGGTAATTTTTTATCGCTGAGTGGACATCGGGTATTTTTCCCTTTCCGGATGAACGCCCATGGCCCTTTCCAGTTTCGCACGACTGATATTCATATCGCCCAGGGCGTTGGTATAGTCCGATTT
>Ga0194112_10005317_pt1 | contig 17339 bp, 14 predicted proteins | sample TA2MahC400mmetaG_FD_146191 | JGI IMG/M metagenome (GOLD analysis project Ga0194112, IMG submission 146191) | Freshwater microbial communities from Lake Tanganyika, Tanzania - TA2015016 Mahale Deep Cast 400m | ecosystem: Environmental > Aquatic > Freshwater > Lake | place: Tanzania: Lake... | reverse complement strand
CAAACCCCTATGGATATTGATGCGGACGAGCATCCGGGAGATTCGCACGCGCGGCTCAAAACGGAAATGTGGGTCCAATCGAAGACGCAATGGACTATCCGGCGCCGTCGAGCAGTCTGCTGGTAGCCGTCGACGCGGCTTTGACGAAGTTTGGCGAAATCGACCCGGAGCGCTGCCGGATCGTGGAACTGCGTTACTTCGGCGGGTTGGACCTTGCCGAGATCGCGGACCTGCTGCGAGTTTCGCGGACGACGGTGAAACGGCACTGGACGGTCGCCCGAATGTGGCTGCATAGGGAGCTCGAGGACAATCGTGATGGACGCGGAACGATGGCGGGAGATTAGCGATCTCGCGGCGCTGGCCGCCGAGACCGATCCTGGGCAACGTGAGACGCTTCTAAGTGCCCACCCTGAACTGCGCGAAGAGGTGGAATCGCTCCTGCGGTATATGGAAGAGGGTTCGGGGCCGCTCGATCGCCTGCCCGTGTCAACAGGGTCCGCCAGTCCCTACCTCAACCGGCGGATTGGGGCTTATCGCGTGGTTCGAGAGCTTGGCCGCGGCGGCATGGGAGTGGTGCTTCTGGTTCAACGCGACGATGGCGCTTTCGAACAACAGGCGGCAGTCAAGTTGGCGCGTGTCTCGTTTCAATCGGAGTACTTCCGCAACCGCTTTTTGGAAGAACGGCGGATTCTGGCGCGCTTGGAACATCCTCATATCGCCAGACTGCTCGATGGAGGACTTACGGAAGATGGCACCCCTTATCTCGTGATGCAGTATGTCGAGGGCGACCCGCTGTTGCGCTGGTGCGACGCCCGGGCTCTCGATGTCGATAGCCGGATCCGGTTGATGCTGCAGATCTTCGATGCCGTCGAATTCGCCCACGAGCAGTTCATTGTGCATCGCGATCTTAAACCGGCCAACATCCTGGTCACCGCGGAAGGGCGGGCGGTCTTGCTCGATTTTGGTATCGCGCGGCTATTGGATTCCGAGGCCGGAGTTGCGGCGGAGACGTCCGTGCCGGTTTTTACGGCGCGTTACGCGAGCCCGGAGCAGGTTCGCGGCATGGCCGCATCGGTTCGCAGCGATGTTTACTCGTTAGGCGTCGTGCTCTACGAACTGTTGACCGGGGCGATCCCCTACCGCGTCGAGGGCGAAAACATCGCTGCGATGCTGCGCGCCGTCAGCGAACAGGATCCGGTCGCGCCCAGCGAGCAGGCCGCGGCCAGCCCGGGTTTGCGCCGGCGCTTGGCGGGAGATCTCGATGCAATCCTCTTGAAGGCGATTGAAAAGGCGCCGGAGCGAAGGTACGGATCCGTCAGAGAGTTCGGGGCGGATCTTCGCCGTGTCTTGGCGGGCGAAGCGGTGGAGGCTCGACGCGCTGGCTGGACTTACCGCGCCGGTAAATTCCTGCGCCGGCACAAATGGCCGGTAGCTGCAGCCGGCATCGTGATCCTGACGCTTGCCGGCGCGACTGGTTACAGCATCCGCCAGGCGCAACTGGCGGAACGGGAGAGAAACAAGGCCGTCCAGGTTTCGATGTTTCTGGAGAACCTGCTTGGCGGTGCCCGTCCCGGTACGCTCTCCCCATTGGCCAGCGGCGGACGCGACGTGCGGATGGTCGATGTAGTGGAGGCGGCGGCGGACAGGATTGGGGAGGAGTTCCGGGGGAATCCCGACATCGAGGCTGGGCTGCGTTCCACGGTGGGAGGTGCACTCGTTCAATTAGGACAAGCCAAGAAAGCGAAACCGCATATAGACCGGGCCGTGGAATTGAGCGAACGCGTGCATGGCGCTGACCATGCGGTCACCGTGCGGGCTCTTACCGCGCGCGCGACCCTGCGTTTGGCAACCGGCGAGTACGAACAGGCACGGGAGGACCTGCTGCGTACGCTGGCATGGCATGAGGCCCGCCAACATCCAGACGCCTCGTTTCAGCATGGTCTGCTGGCTGAGTCCTTTTTCCGCCGCGGCGATTTGGCGAGGGCGCGCCAGCATTGGGAGTCGGCGTTATCTTCCATGCGGGTTCACTTTGGCGAACAACACGTCTCCACGGCGACAATGCTCAACAACCTCGCAAACGTGAGCGCCAACCTAGGCGACATGCCCGCCGCGGAACGGTACTTCGCCGAGGCGGCCGCGGTGATGCGAAAGCTGCCCGGACCGCCCGGCAACCTGGTCTACCCTCTGTTGGGCCTGGCTCGGGCGCACTTCTTTCGGGGCGAATATGCCCAATCCCGCCAGCTATTGGAAGAGGCCTACGCACACTCCAAGAAAACCGGGGGAGACAAGCACCCCAATACCGTCTCCGCGGCGCTGCAATTAGCTCTGGTCCGCGCCTATGCAGGCGATTCGAGCGGAGAGGAACTCGCCCGCGAAACCGTGCCGGTGCTCAGAGCTATCCATCCGCCGGGCCACATGGAAGTGGCCCGAGGCCTGACGGCGTTTGGCCGGATCCTCATCGTAGCGGACAAGGCAGATGCGGCTTTGGCGGTCCTAAACGACGCGTATGCCATCGACCGGAAACTCTATCCACGCAACAACTGGCGGCCGGCGGAAGCGCAACTGTTCCGCGGCGCTACGCTTGCACGCCTCGGCCGGCGCCAGGAGGCGGAGGCCTCCCTGCAGTCCGCGGTAAGGGAAATGAGCGCGGTTCTAGCGGAAGATCATCCGCGGGTACAGGAGGCCCGCCGGATCCAAGACCGGTGTCTTAGACCCGGTTCGAACAGGCGATGCACGCTGCCCTGAAGCTTCGCGGAACGGCCCGGCGGTTCTCTTCGTCGAGACCGGCTACTTGCCTCTTCGCTTCAACCGGCCAAGTACGGCGAATGCAATTCCCGTGAGCAAATAGGTGGAAGGCTCGGGCACTTCACTCGACGGCGCTCCTAAGTCGGCAAACACCTCGAATTCTTGCATACTGAGATTTTGCGAATGCTCCAGTTGCATACGCATCCGGTTGCCCCAGGTGTTAATGCCGCTGAAGGTGGCTTGCACTTCCGGAGCGTCCACCGGAATGCTATTCCCGGTACTGGACCAAACAACCTCGTCGTTCGCGTTGTACAAAAACATCGAGAAGTTGTTGACGCGAGTCCTGCAGCAATCGCGGTTATCCGGAAAAACCCTGGCGAACGTTACGAAGTAGGTGTCATTGAATGTCACTTGGGCCCAGGCGTTGGCTTGAACAATGGTACTGACGGAACTGCTCAGGTTGCCGTCAATCAGGTTTACCGGCTGTGGGAAGGTACCGAGCAACGAACTGAGCTGAGCCGAGCCTCCGTTGCTGAGCAGGGCGACGTTGATAGGACTTGCCCAGGAAGGCAGAGTCAGGAACGTCATCGAGAGAACGAGAAAACGAACCATGTCTAAATACTCCTTTCGAAATCCGGACTTGGTGTCCGGCTAGAGACACGCGCGGCAAACGGCGGAAATGGACCACACGGAAAGGATCGGTATATGCCTGGTACTGGAACGTTTAAGGATGCGCCATCCCGGTATAACCCGGAACCGGTCGCCGGAGCGGCCAGTTAAATTGCGGGTTCTTCCGGGGGCGTTTTGCCGCCAGGGTCCGGACAATCGGAAGCGGCGGAGATCGGGCCGGTTGTACTCCACCGCCGCACCGCTTCCAGGCCGTCCGGAGTGAAATTCTCCGTCAACGACCGCCGCCGGATCTCCTCCACGCTCATCTTCTCGACGAACTCCACCTCTTCCGGCTGCGGCGTCACCGGCCCATCCCACACGCAATGAAACACACGGCCCCACACGCGGCCGCGCTCGTCGCCGAAGTAGAAATCGTAGAGCGTCGTCAACGGAACGCCGCGGATGCCCAACTCCTCGGCCAGTTCCCGCTCGGCCGCCACCTCATAGGACTCGTCGAAAACCACCACGCCGCCCGTACAGGGGTCCCACCATCCGGCGTAGATGTCCTTGCTCGCCGTCCGCTTCTGCACGTACCAGAGGCCTTCGGAATCCGTCACGATGATGTACGTCGCGCGATGCAACAGCAACTCGCTGCGCATCTTCCACCGTGGCGCGCAGCCGGTCACCTCGTTGCGTTCATTCACCAGCGTGACGATCTCGTCGCGCGCGCTCAACCCAGCCCTCTCACCGGCGGCTCCGGACGCCGGCCGAAACCGTTCCGTCCCAAGCCGGATCGCCGATAGCGTTGTACTTGCCCAGCTTGTCCCACGATTCGCGCAGCAGCCCGTTCAAATCCCAATAGAAGCGGCCGTCTTTCATCGTCAACTCCGCCGTCAGACGTTGCTTGCCGTTCATCTTTGCGCCGTACACGTCGACGAAGCCGAACGCTCCGTTCTCCACGCGCAGTACCGCGATATCGGCCGGCGCGCCAACGCTCAAGTGGCCCAAGTCCAGCCGCTTAATCTGCTGCGCCGGGTGCCAAGTGGAAGCGCGCACGACCTGCTCCAGCGTCATGCCCATGTTCAGGAACTTCGACATCACGTTGGTCATGTCCTTCATGCCGCCCACCATCGACGAAGTATGCAGGTCGGTCGAAATCGAATCCGGCAGGAAGCCCTGCTTAATCGCCGGCGCCGCATGCCGGAACACGAAGCTGCCACCGCCGTGGCCGGCGTCGAACTTCACGCCGCGCTTCTTGCCTTCGAACAGATACGGCCGCACCTTTCCCGCGTCGTCGAGCATCGGCACCCAGGCCAGATACGTGTGTGTATACATATCGCCGGGCCGCAATTTCTTGGTGATTAGCTCCTCGTGTGGACGTTCCAGCCGGAAGGCCCCGAAATCCACCATGATTGGCACGTTCGCCAGCTCTCCGGCCTTGATCGCATTGTCGACGGCGATCCACTCCGGGCCGGCGAAGTGCGCGGTCTTCACGCCGACGATGATATCCGGGTGTTTCTTGATCAGGTTCGCCACCGGAGCCGGATCCATGTCGCTCATATTCTGCTCAACGGCTCCACCCATCCCCGCTCCGACGATGTTCAGTAGCACCAGCACGCGCGTGTTATTGCGGTCGATAATACGGCGCTTGAAAACGTCGAAATTCCGCCAGCCGGAAGTGCCCGCGTCCACCACAGTCGTCACGCCGCTGCGAAACGTGTGGGAATCCGGAATCACGCTCAGTTGCCCATCGCTGTAGCTGGGGCCGTCGCCATAAAAGACGTGGACATGCAGGTCGATCAGGCCGGGCATCACGTGCAGGCCTTTGACGTCCACAACCTTCTTCACCTGCGACGCGTCGATCAACGCGGCCACGGCCGCGATCTTTCCGTCCTTCACCGCTACGTCCCGAATCGCGTTGATGTTGTTTTTCGCGTCGATCACGTGGCCGTTCTTCAACAGCACGTCGTAATTCTGGGCTGACAGCGCGGCTGCGGCTGCAACTGCTAGAAAAGTCCTCATGGGCGTATTGTATACGCGCCGTCCACTTCGCTACTACCCGTGGGCGCTCATCTCGAACGCCCAAGCATCCTGAATAATCCGGTCGATCGACGAGCAGGCCGGCTCCCAGCCCAGAGTCGTCCGCAGCTTCTCCGAATTGGCCACCAGCCGCGCCGGGTCTCCTTCGCGGCGCGGGCCCATCGTATAGGGCACCGCCTTACCCGTCGTGCGCTCCACGGCCGCCAAGACTTCCATGACGGAATAGCCTTCACCTGTCCCCACATTGAACACGTCGGATGCGCCGCCCGCCAACAGGTGTCGGACCGCTGCGATATGAGCCGATGCCAGATCCTCGACGTGAATGTAGTCGCGAATACACGTGCCGTCCGGCGTCGCGTAGTCGTCGCCGAAAAGTGTCATCGGCGTGCCCGTCCGAACCGCGCGCAGCAACAACGGAATCAAATGCGTCTCCGGCTCATGGCGTTCACCCAGACCCGCCGATGGATTCGCCCCGCACGCGTTGAAGTACCGCAGCCGCACGCTGCGGAAGCCTTTGCACTCGCCAAGCCAGTGCAGCACGCGTTCTACCATCACCTTCGTCTCGCCGTACGGACTCGCTGGGTCGTATGGCAGGTTCTCCGGAATAGGCGAAACATCGGTGTTGCCGTACACGGCCGCGGTCGAAGAGAACACAACTTTGTTCACCCCAGCGTCGCTCATTGCGGCGAACAGCGCCAAGCTCCCGCTCACGTTGTTATGAAAATACCGTTCCGGCTCGCGGGTCGATTCGCCCACGGCGATGAACGCCGCAAAATGAATCACAGCGTCGATCCGCTCGTTCCGGAGCAATTCGGCCACCTGCTCTCGATCGAAGAGCGAACATACGTGCAGCCGATCGGCTGGCACTGCGCCGGCGTATCCTTTCGACAGGTCGTCTACCACAACCACTTCAAATCCCTCTCGCATCAACCGGTGCGCGGTATGCGAGCCGATGTATCCGGCGCCGCCGGTCAAAAGAATCTTAGGCATGAAAAGTCTTAGTATGACAGAGATGCCTACAGGCGCTGAACTCTTCGTCGACACTGCGATGCAACTGGGCATCGACCGCTTCTTCACTCTTGTCGGGGATCATTTGAACGACGTGCTTTCCGTGGCTGAGCGGCGCGGCGTTGGAATTGTGCACATGCGACATGAGGCTGCTGTGGTCCACGCCGCCGACGCCTGGAGCCGCATGACGCGCCGTCCCGGCCTGGCTCTGGTAACCGGCGGACCCGGCCACACCAATGCGCTCACCGGCATCGCTACGGCAAACGCTAACGGCAGCCCCGTCATCGCCGTCAGCGGCGCGCCCGGCGCCGACATGCGCCATCGAATCGTGTTTCAGGATGTCGACCAGGTGGGTATGGCTGCCCCGGCAACGAAGTTTTCCCATCTCGTTGCCACGCCCGCGCAGGTCCCATTCGCGCTCGGCCGCGCGTTCAATGAGTGCTTTCACGGCCGCTACGGCGCGGCTCACCTTTCAATACCGGTGAGCGTCTTCTCCGGCAAGACCGATGCGCCTTTGCGCATCCCGATTGCCGGCCGGACTACGGCTTCCTCCGCGCCGCCTGCAAAGGCGATGGACCTTCTTCGGAATGCCAAAAAGCCTGTCGTCATCGGCGGCAGCGGCCTCTGGTGGGCCGATGCCGGCGCGGCTCTGAAGAAGTTTCTGAAACTGACTAGCCTCCCGTATTTCGATGTCACCATGGCCCGCGGTATCGTCGCCAATGCTCCCTATGCAGACCCCTCCCTAAACCGCGGTTGCGTGCAGGCGTTTCAGGAGGCCGACGTAGTTCTGGTGCTCGGCAAGCGTATCGACTATCGCCTGGCCATGGGCGGCCCGCGCCTGTTTGCAAAGAACGCCAAATTCATTCAGGTCGATATCCATGCTCCCGAATTCGGCAACACCCGCGACATCGAAATCGGTATCCACTCCGACGTCCGTCTGTTCCTGGAGGAGGCGGCGCCCGCCAAACCTTGGCCACCCCGTACGGCGTGGCTGGGCCAACTTGCCAAGTGGCGCAGGCAGTGGCGCGCCAGCCTCGACACACTCGACACCGCGACGCCGCTCCTCCACCCGGCGGCGTTCTACCGGGAGTTGAAGCGCACGCTGCCCGTCTCCCCGCTTCTAAGTTGGGACGGCGGCGACTTCATTCACTGGGGCCGCGCCATCCTGCCCGCGCTCCATCCCGGCGGGTGGCTGCGCCTTGGACCAATGGCCACCATCGGCGCCGCCCTGCCGAATGCGATGGCCCAACAAATGGCTCGGCCCAAGCAGCCGGTAATGATGATCACCGGCGATGGCTCTCTCGGCTTTTACATCGCCGAGATCGATACGCTGGTCCGCTACGGCCTGCCCGTCGTGATCGTCGTTGGCAACGACGGCGGCTGGGGCCTGGAGCGCGAACTGCAAGGCGCCACGCAAGGCACCACCACCGCCTGCGAATTGCGGCGGACCCGCTACGACATCGTCTGCCAGGGCTTCGGCGGCGGCGGCGAAACCATTGACACGGTCGAACAAGTGGGCCCCGCGCTGGCGCGCGCGTTCGCGTCCAAAGTCCCGTACCTGCTTAACGTCAACATCCAGGGCGTCCGCTCGCCCTTCACCAGTTGGCAATTGGAAGGGAAGAAGGCATGATCCGCGTCGAGCAGGAAGGCTCGATCGACATTCTCACGCTAGCCGGTCCAAAACGAAACGCACTCTCCCTGGCGCTGATGCGCGCGTTGATTGACGCGTTGCAGGCCGCGCGCGGCCGGGTGATCATCCTCGCAGCGGAGGGTCCCGTGTTTTCGGCGGGCCACGATCTGAACGAAATGATCGGCTGTACGGCGCCGCAAGCGGAGGAGATCTTCGGCGTCTGCACGGAGCTGATGCACATCGTGCAGTCCATTCCGCAGCCCGTGATCGCCCAAGTGCAGGGCGGGGCAACCGCTGCGGGATGTCAGTTGGTCGCCACCTGCGATCTTGCCATCGCGGCCACGGATGCCTGGTTTGCCACGCCCGGCGTTAAAATCGGCCTGTTTTGCTCCACTCCGATGGTCGCGCTCACGCGTGCCATTGGCCGCAAGCGTGCCATGGAAATGCTCCTCACAGCCAAGCCGGTGGATGCCGTCACCGCCGCCGAGTGGGGCCTCATCAATCGCGCCGTTCCCGCCTCCGAGTTGGAGCGGGAGACGCGCGAACTGGCTCTTTCCATCGCGCAGGCCGCCGTTTATACTGTCTCCCTCGGCAAGCGGGCTTTCTATGAGCAGATCGATTTGCCGGGCGCGGAAGCCTATGCCTTTACCCGCCAGACCATGGCCGAAAACGCCATGGCCGGTGTGGCGCAGGACAGCATGCGTGCATTTGTTGAAAAGCGCAAGGTAGGCTAATTAGACATGGACCGCAGAGTGTTTCTCGCCAGTTCCGCCGCTTTCACCCAAACCGCTCCGCCTCCGAAGGCGAAGATCACCTCCAGCGTCATGTTGTGGACGCTGAAGGGCACCCTCGAGGAAAAGCTGGAGACCGCCGCGAAGGCGGGCATTCAAAGCGTTCAGTTCGTGGGTGAGCACACCGGCTGGGATGACGTGCGAATCCGGACCGTTAAGAATCTCGTTCGCTCCTTGAAGCTTGGTATCGACACCCTGGGCGTGATGCCCAACTGGGGCCGTGAGAAGCTCAATCTAGTGGACCCCGCGCAGCGCGATCGCCTGCTCGTGGAGGTCGAAAAAAACCTCGTCGCCGCGCAAAAGCTGGAAGTGCCGCTCGGCCTGCTGATGTCGGGCAATACCCTAACGGACCGCACCGTGGAGCAGCAGTTCCAATCGATGATCGACGGCACTAAGAAATGCGGCGAACTTGCCGCGAAGTACGGCGTCACGCTCATCGTGGAGCCGCTCAACACGCGCGTCAACCACAAGGGCTACTTCCTCTCAAATTGTGTCGACGGCCTCCGCCTCGTCCAATCCGTGAACCATCCAAACGTTCGCCTGCTGTTCGATCTCTATCACGAGCAGGTCGAGCGTGGCGACGTCATCCGCTCCGCCCAGGCGGCGATGCCGATGGTCAAGGTCTTCCACGTGGCCGACAACCCCGGCCGCAACGAGCCCGGCACCGGCGAGATGAACTACGCAAACATCTACAAGGCCATCGCGAAGGCCAACTACGAAGGCATCGTCTGCATGGAATATCTCCCGTTAAAGGAACAGGTGTCCAGCCTCAAACAAGCGGTCACGGAAATGCGCGCGTCACTGTAGCAGCGAGTTAATCTCCCTCAACACCTTCAAATCGAACTTGGGTTTCCGGTCATACGTCAGCAGCCCGTTGATCTCCTGCTCCACGTCGGTCAACTGCGTGTAGCAAATTCCCATGATCTGCGGAATCTGCCGGATGCCCATGTACAGGGAGCGCAGCCGTTCCAGGGCCGCCTCGGGCGACTTCTCCACGCCCGCGTACCCCCACGCATCAGCGGGCACCGGCGAGCCGGGCAGGGGATACGCGATACCGCCAAACTCGCTCAGAAACACCGGCGAGCCGTTGTACTGGAATCCAGGCGCGAGTACGGCGCGGCCGTTGTCGGGGAAGTTGAACTTCGATTGCGACAGTACCTTGTATTTTTCCACCAGCTTCTCTCCGCGCGCCGCGTAATCGTGAATACCAAACAGATCCGTCGTGTCGGTGTGTTCCCAGCCGTCGTTGTCGATCACAGGCCGCGTTGGGTCCAGCGACTTCGTCAGGTGGTACAACGCCTTCAAATGCGACGCCTGGCGCGGATCGCTCATGTCGGAGACGCCCCAGCTTTCGTTAATTGGAATCCACATCACGATCGACGGATGATTGATGTCCCGCTCCATGGCCTCAATCCACTCCCGCGTGAATCGTGCTGCGTAGTCTTCGTCGTAGAGATAGGCGTTCGCCATTTCGCTCGAAACCAGAAAGCCCATCTTGTCGGCCCAATACAAATACCGTGGATCTTCCAGCTTCTGGTGCTTGCGCGCGCCGTTGAAGCCCATGTCCATGGTCAGCTTGATGTCGTACTGAATCGCTTCGTCCGACGGCGGCGTGATGGTCGACTCGGGCCAGTAACCCTGGTCCAGCACCATCTTCAAATACGTCGGCCGCGTGTTCACGTAGAATTTACCGTTCTCGACCAGCACGGAGCGGTACCCGTAGTAGCTCGTCACACGGTCCAGCACTTCCGCGCCTCTGCGCAACTCAAACGTCACGTCGTAGAGGTTGCCCTGGCCAACGCCCCATTTCACCGGGTCGTTGACGAATAGGCCGAGGGTCGCTCGCTCGCCAACCACTCCCGCATCGCCCGATGTGATCGCGCGATCTCGAAACTTGATCGCGGCGTACAAAGACAGTCCGGCCTGCGGCCGAGCCACCTTGCCCGCGAACGTGACCCGCCCGTCGTTCGAAGCGTGAATCTTGACCGATCGTAAATAGCTCTCGCCAACCGCTTCCAGCCAAACGGATTGCCATATGCCAGTTGTGCGCGTATAAAAAATTCCCCGAGATTGCGGCAGCCAATACTGTTTGCCGCGCGGAATGTAGCGGTCCTCCGGCGGATCTTCGGCGCGGACCGTTACCATCAATGCGGCGCCCGCCAGTTCCGTCACATCCACCTCGAACGGAACGTGCCCGCCCTCATGGGATCCCGCCAGTTTGCCGTTCACCCAAACCATCGCGCGATAATCCACCGCGCCAAAGTGCAGCAGCAGGCGTTTGCCCTTCCACGCCGATGGAATATTGACGCTGCGCCGGTACCAGACCCATGGATGGAACGACGTGTCGCCGATCCCGCTCTTCTTGGTCTCAAACGCAAACGGCACCAAGATCTTCTTCCCAAACGGGCGCTTTCCGTCGTACCAGCCTTCGCGCAACCCCGCGTTAGCGTCGTCGAACGCGAACTCCCATTCGCCGTTCAGCGTCTGCCAATCGGGCCGCGCGAACTGCGGTTGCGGAACTTCCGGACGGGGAACCTGCGCCCCGAGAGCGAATACTAGAGCCAATGCGACTGGAAGCGATTTCACAGTCCATTAGTCTAATGCATCGCTCTCTCATCCGAAACGCCGCTGTCAATTCTCCACCTGTGTGGCAGCCGCTGGACTGCCACCGTAGACGGCCTGTATGGTGTGTTCCTTCGATCGCGCGCAATGTGAGGGTTGCGGCTGAGGAGGCGTTCCGGCTGCCGTTGGAACGGCACTGCATCGAATTTCCGGCAGGCTTTCATAGCTTGTCGAACATGCCGGACCGCGGCATTCTGCAGGCCAATTCAAAACACGAGGGCTTCGGCAATCCGTTGGGCAAGCGTCGCATTCAGTCCGGTCTCCGGCTACTCTCTCAACTGCGGGCGGGTTTCGCCTTACGCGGTCCCTCGGAGATCCAATTTGGGTGCGCCCCGCAGCCGCGCGGTTTTGAGTCATCCGGCCCAGTTTGGTAGCCGCGCGATATACTGTCAAATCTAGACAGACCTTACAATCGGAGGCGCATGGATGGCGCAATTCCTCTTCGTTCACGGAACCAGCGTTCGTAAAGACGACTATAACGAGACCATCTGGACCATCGAACGGGCCTTGAAGCCGCGTGGGCACACAGTGAGTTCTTGCCTATGGGGCGAGCACTTCGGCGTTCCAGTCGACGGCTGGGGCAAGACGATCCCGAACTTCGAGGCGAAAGCTCCAGTCGATCCCGATCATGCTCTTTGGATCCTCCTGTTTCAAGATCCGTTCTTTCGGATCCGCGACCTGGGCCTTGTTAAACCCGAATGGGATCCGCACGGCGAGCCGGAACCGGGCGCGGCGCTTTGGAACAAATTCCTAACCTGGACGCCAAACGAGGAACTACTCCAACTGATAGAGGCCACTGGCCGATTGCGCTACTGGGAGGAAGAGATCGCCGCGTTGCGGGTCAGCGCAGAATTTGCTGAGATCGTCCGGGCGGTTCCGATCCCTCCGGCCGACGCCTCGGCGGAGGTGGCGCGCGCAATCGTTGCGTCGTTCCTGATTCGCACTGCCGAGGCGGGTGCGCCCGCGCTTGACCACAAAACGCGCGACGAAATTATCGATCGTATGGCTCGGCAGTTCGGAGTCGGAATGGGTCCTTGGGACCCTCCGCTCAGTTTTCTGTTCCGTTCCGCGCGCGGACGGATCACCCGGGGCGTGATGAAGAGCGTCGCGGACATTCTCCTCTATCAATCGCGCGGCGAGGCGATTCGCAACGTCATTCGGGAAAAGCTGGAAGCCGCGCCCGCGCCCATTGTCCTTTTGGCGCACAGCCTGGGAGGTATTGCCGCGGTCGATGTCCTGATTGAGAAGGACTATCGCCAAAAGGTCAGCCACCTGATCACGGCCGGATCCCAAGCGCCGTTCGTCTATGAGTTGAACGCGCTGCACAGTCTGCCGTTGGGCAAGGTGTTGCCGGAGCACTTTCCCGCGAACTGGTTGAACATTTACGACGAAAGCGACATCCTGAGCTTTATGGCCAAACCGGCGTTCACCGCTGAGCGCGTGACGGATTTCGAGAACAAGAGCCGGCAACCCCCTCTGGCGGCCCACTCCGCGTATTGGGATTCGAGCGCTGTTTGGCAACGAATCGAGGACTTTCTCGCGTGAGCGTTCGAGCCATTCTGGTCGCGGTACAGGAGTACGCGGGCGGCGCGAAATGGAACCGGCTGCGGAGTCCCGTGAACGACACGGCGTACTTCGCGAAATGGCTGATTTCGAAAGGCGTGCCCGCCGCCGGTATCCGGGTTCTTCACAGCCCCGTGTCTGCCGCCGGCCGTTTCACCGAACTGGGAATCACCGACATCCATTCGGCGTCGGAAGACGCGATCAAACGAACCTTTAACACCGAGTTACCTGGCTGGCCGGAATCCGAGTTGATCGTCTTCTGGGCGGGGCACGGCTGGTTCGGCGACGGCTCGGTACTTCTGAGTGCGCAGGAAGCCAGCGACGCGGACCTACGGCTGTTGGATTTCGATTCGCTGCTGGCCAGGCTACGTTCCAAGAAGGCGGCCGGATTCCAACGGCAGTCGATCTTCGTCTCCGCGTGCGCGAAGCGCATGCCTGCCAAAATGGGTGCCGCGGCGTTCGATCCGGGAGAACTCGAGAAGAAGACCGAACAGAACAGCTATTTCGCAGCGTCACCCGGCCAAACCGCCGAGGACAAAGATGAAATGGGATGGTTCGGGCCTTCGTTCTGGGAGAAAGCAAGTTGGCCGCTCGACAAGCGTGAACTTCGGGACCTTCTGGAAGACGCCTATGACCAGCGCGACGGAATCATAGAGGCGCAGCCGATGGTCATTGAATGGTCGTTAGGCAAGGCACATAAGCGCAGCCGGCGGGGCGCCCTGGTTCGCGACGATGCGTTGCTCACCTGCGCCAAGCGGGCCGGATTGACGCCGTTGTTGTTGGAACGGCTGGCGGCCAAGTCCGCTGCGTGCCCCAGCTTCGACTTGCCGGAGAGACGCGCACTGCTGGCGCAGCGCCTGTCCAAAACGACCGGGAAGCCCTTTGTCTTGCCGGGCGCCGTTCTGGCCGAGCCGGAGTCCAGTTTTCAAATGCTCTGGGCATATGCCCGTGAGCACAGTATCGAGCAGGCCTTGCTGAACGCCATGAACGAGACCGAGCAAGGGTCAAACGAATACTCCGTGGTGGAGGGATATTTGGACGCCGCCACGGAGATGTTCGAACACTGCAAGCTTCTCCGCACTCTGCAGATCCCGTCCTCCACCTGGCGCGCGTGGTTCGACGCGCATGGATATCCAAGCGACAGCCACGACCTGGAACTCCTGATGGAGCCGCTGTTTGAGAGCAGCGACCGGGCCCGCGCCCATCAACGGTTTCTCGACATCGTCACTCGCGCCTGGCTGTTCAGCGGCAGCGACGAGGTCCGCTGCTGGCTGGAGCCGCAGCTGGGCTGGAAACCGGACCGTCTAAAGAGCGATCCCGCGGGACAACGGCAGATCGTCTACGCCGAGGCCGGGGCGAACGAACGGGACGGGCTGGTCCTTAAATCGGTCCGGTTGTGGAGACCCGTATCGCGAACGTACCAGGCGTTTCCTCTCGAAGAGTTGGACCCCGATGCGCCGTTCCAGGAACAACTGGTGTGGCTGAACCAAGAATTAACCCTTTCCGGAAAAGTGCCGCCCGACGTTGGCGAAATCGTCTTCGAAGTAGCGCTGCCGGCCGAGGCTCTGAATCGGGCCCGGCTGCCGGCGGAGCTTCCGGTGATGGTGCGCTGGTTCGACCGTTTGCACAGCAAGGACCGGAGACTCGGCGCCGCCGAGTGGGCCCGCTTTGGAACGGCTATTCACAAACGGTGCCTGGAGGAGAAACGTCCGCCGCGAGCGAAATGGCTGGAGGTGGACAAGTGCTGCGCCGGCGAGGCCTTGTACCATTTGCGAAGCGAGGGGGCGGAAGCCCGCGAACTCATCGGACTCACCCGCGTGATCGACGAAAGCACCGGGCACCGGAATGAATTGATCGAAATCCTCAAGTCCGGCGCGCCGTTCGCCTGCTGGCATCACGCCGACCCCGGCGACTGGGCCGGCTTCGAGGACGGCGTTCAGAACACGCTAAACACGAAAGGGCTGGAGGGGCTGCCAGGCGACGTTCGAAACAGGCGGTACGGCGAGGAACGGTTACGTTCTCTCGTCCTCTTCTTCGACGATCCGCGCCGGGATCCGTATCCAAAATTTGGAGGCTTGCGATGACCGACAACAACACAGTGTGGCCCATTTTCACCGGGAATCTGGAGCCTTCCGAGCGCTTGAACCACTTGCCGCCCGCACCCCCCTGGAGGCCATTCGCGAAGGGCGAGAGGCCGTCTGGCCCGAAGCCGTTGGGCGGTTCGGACGATCACCAGGCCAAGCTGGAGGCGGAACTCGGCAAGACCTTTCTAGCCGCCCCGGACTTGGTGGACGCCGTGAACGCCGCGCTATTCCTGCGGCGGCCGTTGTTGCTCACAGGACGGCCGGGCGTAGGGAAGAGCTCGCTGATCCGTGCCGTCGCGCGGGAGCTGCAACTTGGCGTGGTGCTCGATTGGTCGATCACCTCCCGTTCGACCTTGAAGGAGGGGATCTACGATTACGACGCGCTAGGCCGCTTGTACGCCAAGAACGCGGGTGAGGAATCCTCGATTGGGAACTTCGTCACGCTGGGCCCGCTGGGCATCGCGATGATGGAGTCCACCTGGCCGCGGGCACTGTTGATCGACGAGATCGACAAGAGTGACCTGGACCTTCCGAACGATTTGCTCAACATTTTCGAAAAGGGCGAGTACACGATTCCCGAACTGAACCGCGCCGGCGTTGGGCCCGTGGAGGTTCGATGCCGGCAAGGGCCACCAACGATGACGATCACTGGAGGCCGGATCCGTTGCACGCAGTTCCCGTTTGTTGTGTTGACCAGCAACGGAGAACGCGAGTTTCCGGGGCCGTTCCTGCGGCGCTGCGTACGGCTGGAGGTCAAGGAGCCGAGCCTGGCGCAACTGGAACAGATCGTTACCCGCCACTTCAATGAAGAGCAAAAGGCGCGGGCGATGGATTTGATCCAGGAGTTCCATGACCGGCGTTTGAAAGGCCAGTTACTTGCGTCGGACCAACTGCTGAACGCCGTGTTCCTGTTGAGCCAAGGGGCTAAGGGGATGACAGACCGAATTTTGGAGCCGCTAGGCTAATCCGTGGCACACGACGCGCTGGCCAAGGAGATTGAGGAACTGATCGCGGGACGCCGGGCTCTCGAAACCGGCGATATCGCGGTCGAGTTGCGCGATCATCTCTGGCTGGCGCAGTTCCTGCCCACGCTTCGCGCAGCCGAAGTACCAGCGCCGCCCGCCGCAGCACCCGCGCCAACTCCTCCGCCGGGCGCGCCACCCGAATCCAAGACGCTCCCGCCCCCGGTTCCCGAGCCAAACACACCGCCGCCAACGCCGCCCAAGCCGGTGAACGACGAACCCAGCGGACTGATGCAGGGAGCGCAAACAACGGCGGGCGGCGAAACGCGTAAAGCTTCGCGCGTGCGGACGCCGTCCGCGGCCGCGCTGCCGGACGCATTGGCCATTGAACGGGCGCTGCGTCCGTTTCGAAAGCGAAAGCCATCCACGCATACGGTAGTGATCGACGAAGAGGAAACAGTCCAGGAACTCGCCGCAGCGCGTGCGGCGGGCCTGCGACTCGCCATGCCGAAGTTCCGGCCCGCGCCGGAGCGGTGGTTCCATGTTGCGCTCATTACTGACGCCGGCACGGAGATGGCGCTGTGGCGGCGTACCATCGCCGATTTCCGGAAGCTTCTTGGCCGCCAGGGGGCCTTCTCCGATGTCCGGCACTCGCGGCTGGTGCCGGCTGGAGGAAGGTTGCAGTTAGAGAACGACGCCGGAGTGCGGCTGCCGCTGCGCTCTCTGATCGACCCGGCTGGCCGGCAGATTGTGTTGTTGCTGACGCAGGGCACTGGTGAACACTGGAGCGACGAAACCTGGATCACCGAGTTGGAGCACGTCGCGAGCAAGAACCCCGTTGGGATCGTGCAACTCCTCCCGGCTGAGTTGTGGCCCCACACGCGACTGGGGCCGCCGCGCCGGGAAGCCACGGCGCGGCGGCCGGGTGAGTGCAACGCCCGCCTGCGGCTCGCAAAAAGCTGGTTGGATCTTCTGGGGCCCGGCCCTCAGCCGCTGCCATTTCCCGTGCTAACGCTGGAACCCAACTCCATTTCACAGTGGGCTCGCACGCTCACGGCGCGGCGCGGCGGACTGGTGCCTTGCGTGTTGCTGGGAACCGCGATGCCACCAGAGGAGATCGAGGAGGAAGATCCCGGCCCAGTGGCGCGGATCGAGCAGTTTCGCGGGCTGACCGCCGGCGGGCCGGCCTTCGATCTACTCCGCCATCTCGCCGCTGTTCCACTTACGCTGCCCGTGATGCGGATAGTGCGCCAGGCGATGGTGCCGGAAGCCTCCTTGGCCGATC
>Ga0194112_10005316_pt1 | contig 17339 bp, 14 predicted proteins | sample TA2MahC400mmetaG_FD_146191 | JGI IMG/M metagenome (GOLD analysis project Ga0194112, IMG submission 146191) | Freshwater microbial communities from Lake Tanganyika, Tanzania - TA2015016 Mahale Deep Cast 400m | ecosystem: Environmental > Aquatic > Freshwater > Lake | place: Tanzania: Lake... | reverse complement strand
GGCCGCGCGCGCCTGCTGCACGAGCGGCGCATCGACGGACACCCCGGGGCTGATCACGAGCAGATCGACCGGCCCGAGCACGTCGAAGTCCGCCACGCCGAAGCGCAGGTCCGCGCCCGCCGCCTCGATCTGCGCCAGGGCCTGCGGATCGAGCGCGGCGGCAGGCTTACTGTCGGCGACGATCACTGACGCTCCCGCCCCACCCAACAGCCGCGCGCAACCGACGCCCGACCGCGCGGCCCCGAGCACCGCGATGCGCCGGCCGGATGCGTCCAGGGGAGGAGGGTTGTGCATCGGTACGCTCACCAGTGGACGTAGCCGAAGTGGGGCTTCGGCGCAGTCAGCAGCCACAGGATGACGATGAGGGCCACGAGGACAGACAGCACCCCTGCGCGCACCACGATGCGCTGCTCGGGCCAGCCGCACTTCTCCAGATGATGGTGGAAGGGCGCCATGCGGAGAATTCGGTTCCCCGTCGCCTGGAACCAGCCGACCTGCGCCACCACGGACAGCGCCTCGATGACGAACGTGAAGGCGATGATGCCATAGATGACCTCCATCCGCAAGGCCACCGCCAGCCCGCTGAGCCCCGCGCCCAGCGTCATCGAGCCCACATCGCCCATGAAGGCTTGCGCCGGGGGACCGTTGATCCACAGGAAGCCTGCCGCCGCGCCGGCGATGATCGCGCCCAGGACGATGAGTTCCGGCGGCTTGCCCAGGATCGCCGCGCAGACCGTCAGCGCCGCGCCGACGATGGCCGTCAAGCCCGCCGCGAGCCCGTCCAGGCCGTCGGTCATGTTCACCGCGTTCGCGCCGCCGATCACGCACAGGCATGCCAGCAGATACGCGCCGAACGGATGCGGCCCGAGCGTCTCCGGCATTGCCATCTGCGTGACACCCACGAACAGCGCGCCGACGATCACCTGCGTCGGCAGCCGGTAGCGCGCGTTCCAGCCGTACGGGCTCTTCTTCACGAACTTCAGGTAGTCGTCGATGAACCCGATCAGCCCGAACACGCACATGAGCACGATGACCGCCACGCCGTGGCGGGTCGTCAGTACCCCCGTCACCGCCGCGACCGCGACGATGGCGACCGCAAAGCCGATCCCCGCCATCGAGGGCGTGCCCTCTTTGGCGAGGTGCGTTTCCGGCCCATCCAGGCGCACGTGCTGGCGCACGCCCACGCGCCGGATCACTTCCGCCGTCACCATCGAGCCGACGACGCTCAGCACGAGCGCGCCCGCCCCGGCGGCCAAGGCCTGGATGGGCAGCGACAGTTCACGCATCGGCGGTCAGCCCTTGCACAACATCCTCGAGATGCATGATACGCGATCCCTTCACGAGCACCACATCGCCGGCCCGCAACCTCCCCGCAAGCGCCGTCAGAGCCTCGACCGCGGAGGTCACGGGCGTCACCTCGACTCCGCGCGCGCCGGCCACGTCGGCCGTCAGCTCCGCGAGACTCCCCACCGTGACCAGCAGCGCCACGCCGCTTTCGGCCACCTGCTCGCCGACGCGACGGTGAGCGTCCGGGCCTTCGTCGCCGAGTTCAGCCATGTCGCCGAAGACGAACACCCGGCGGCCCTCAGTGGAGCCGAGCAACTGCAGCGCCGCCGCGACCGACGCCGGCGAGGCGTTGTAGCAGTCCGCGATGATCGTGACGCCGCCCGGCGCCTCGACCACCAAGCCGCGCATCTCCGTTCCCTGATACGCGGACAGACCCTCCGCGATGGCCGGAAGGTCGATGCCCATCGCATGTGCCGCCGCCGCCGCGGCGAGGGCGTTCCCGACGAAGTGCGCGCCCGGGATGCGCAGCTCAACCGGCGCAGTCGCCTCCCCGATTCGGCAGACGAAGGTGGTCCCCGCAAGCCCGCGCGCCTCGACCCGCTCCGCCCGCACGTCGGCGTCCTCGTGCCGCCCGAAGGACAGCACGCGGGCGCGCGTTTGGGCGCGCAGCTCCTCGAAGAACGCATCTCCCCGGTTGAGCACCGCGGCGCCTGTCTCGGGAAGAAGCGGCAAGACCTCCCCCTTCGCCGCGGCGATGGCCTCCAGCGTGCCGAGCCGCCCGATGTGCGACATCCCGATGTTCGTGATGATCGCCACCTCGGGTTCGGCGATCTCCGCGAGGTACCGGATCTCCCCCGGCCCGCGCATCGCGAACTCGAGCACGCAGAACTCGTGACTGCGGTCAAGCTCGAACAGCGTCAGCGGCACGCCGATCTCGTTGTTGTAGCTGCGTTCGGACACCACGGTGCGCGCGACGCGACGGAGAACCTCCCCGATCATCCCCTTCGTGCTCGTCTTGCCCACCGAGCCCGTGACCGCGACCACGCGCGCCGGCATCCGCCGCCGCCACATCGAGCCCAGCCGCCCCAGCGCGAGCAGCGTGTCATCGACCTCCACCATGCCCAGGCCCTCGCACTCCGGCACCGGACGGCACACCACGGCTGCCGCGGCGCCGCGCTCAGCCGCCTTGTCGACGTACGCATGCCCGTCGGCGCCCTCGCCCTCCCGCGGCAGCAGAGCGAAGAACGCGTCGCCTGCCCTCAGTGTCCGCGTGTCCGTGCTGACGCCCGTGACCGTGCGGCCTTCGCGGACCACCCGGCCGCCCACCACGCGCGCCAACTCCTCGGTCGTCAGGTTCATCAGCGCTTCCGGTCCAGCCGCCCGCGAAGCGCCCGTTGCGCTTCCTCGCGGTCGTCGAAGTGGATCGTCTCGCGGGCGAAGATCTGGTACGTCTCATGCCCCTTCCCGGCGATGACGAGCATGTCTCCGGTCCCGCACAGCGACACACCCAGGTCGATGGCCTTCCGCCGGTCGGGCTCCACGTGCACCTCGGCGCTCCCCTGCGGAATGCCCGCGACGATCCCCTCGATGATCGCCTCGGGCGCTTCGGAGCGCGGGTTGTCGGAGGTGACGACCACCACGTCCGCGAGTTCGGCCGCGATGGCCCCCATGATCGGGCGCTTACTCCGATCGCGGTCTCCTCCGCAGCCGAACACGCACAGCAGCCGGCTCGTCGTCAGCTCCCTCGCGGAAGTCAGGATGTTGCGGACACCCTCGGGCGTGTGCCCGTAATCGATGGCCACGGTGAAGTCCTGGCCCTCGTCCACCTGCTGGAACCGCCCCGCAACCGGCGGCACGGTACCCAGTGCCTGCGCGATGTCCGCCACCCGCATCCCGAGCGCCAGCCCGCACCCCGCCGCGCACAGCGCGTTCAGCACGTTGAACCTGCCGAGCAGCTGCAGCCGAACCGGCGCCGCTTCGCCTCGCGCGCACAACTCGAACCGGGCGCCCTCGCCGGAGCACACGACCGAGCGGGCCGTGACCTCTGGGTTGCCCTCCAGGCCGTAGCTGATCACCGGACACCCCGCGCGCTCCGTCAGGCTGCGCCCGGCCAGGTCGTCCACGTTGATGACCGCCTGCATCCGCTTCTCGGGGGCCGCCAACTCCGCGTACGCCGTGAAGAGCTGCGCCTTGGCCTCGGCGTACTCCGCTATCGAGGCATAGAAGTCGAAGTGGTCTTGCGAGAGGTTCGTGAACGCAACCACGTCGAACTTCATGCCCCACGTCCGGTCGAGCGACAGCGCGTGCGAGGAGACTTCCATCGCCACATGCGTAATCCCGCGATCCCGCAAGCCCGCGAGCGTCGCCTGTAGCTCAACCGAGTCGAGGGTCGTATGCGTGGTCGGCTCGGTCACACCGTCGAGGCTGCGCCCCAGCGTCCCGAGCCCCGCCGAAGCGTACCCTCGACTCCGGCACAGAGCGTCCACGAGAGTAACGCTCGTCGTCTTCCCGTTGGTGCCGGTGACCCCGGTCAGCGTCAGGCTTGTGGAGGGCGAGTCCCACATTGCCACCGACATCACCGCGCAGGCCTTGCGGGCGTTTGGCACCTGAGCCGCCGCGACCGTCGGCGGAATCCTCGCAGCCGCGGTCGGGTCCTCGAACACGATGGCCGCGGCACCCGCGCCGATGGCCGCCGGGATGTAGTCGTGACCATCGCTCTGGAAGCCCCTGATCGCCACGAAGCAGGCTCCGGGCGTCACCTTCCGCGAGTCGCTGGCCACCGCGGCAATCGGCGTCTCCGCGCTCCGCACCGAGACCGGCCGAACTCCCGGGCCGTCGAGCAGGTCGCCGAGGGTCTTAGGCATTCACTCTTGCGGAATTCGGGGACACGATCCCAATTCGGTACGGCCGAATTGGGTCATGTCCCCGAATTCCGGCCTCCGCGGACTTGCACGGTCGGCCGCTCGGCTTCCGCCTGCGCCTCGCTCAGGCGGAGCGCCGCCTCCAGCACCCGCTTGGCGGTCGGCACCGACGTGTCCGAGCCGTGTTCGCCGAACGTGGGTCTGGTCACCCGGACCAGGACAACGAACCTCGGCGCCTCAATGGGCGCCACGGCGATGAAGCTCATGATGTACTGGTCTTCGAGGTGCTTCTGCTGCACAATGTCGTAGATCTGAGCCGTGCCGGTCTTCCCTCCGACCCGCACGCCCTGCATCTTGGCGCCGACCCCCGTCCCGTGCTCGACCGCTCCCTCGAGGAACGACAGCGCGGTCCGCGCCGTCTCCGGCTTGTAGAGCTGACCGGCGAGCAGCGGCTCTCGCCGGCGAATGAGCCGACCGTCCGCCGCCCGCACCTCACGCACGATGTTCGGGTAGTACATGCGCCCGCCGTTGGCGATCGCGCCGTACCACGCGAGCAGGTGCAGGTCGGTCACGTCGATGCCCTGGCCGAAGCCGATGTTCGCAATGCCTCGGATGCGCTGCTCCTTCTTGGGCAGCACGACGCCCGGCCGCTCGCCGTCCAGCCCCGAGTCCATCGTTTCCCGGAGCTGCATCCGGTTGATGAACTCGTACAGCCGGTCCGCCCCCAGGCGCATCGCGATCTGTGCGGCGCAGAGGTTGCAGCTCTTGGCGATGACCTCCGCCGGCGTCAGCGAGCCGTGGCCCCGTGCGCGCCACTCACCCCAGCAGCCGAGCGGCCGGTTCCCGACGACGGTGGTTCCGCCGCAGTAGAAGCGCGAGGTCTGGTCGATCACCCCATAGTCCAGCGCGGCCGCCACGATCACCGTCTTGAGCGTGCTGCCGGGCGAGTACACATCGAAGGCCTGCCGGCACTTGCGCATCTCCGGCATGGCCTGTTTGAGGTCGTTCGGATCGAAGTTCGGGCGCACGCTCAGCGCCAGGATGTCGCCCGTGCGCGGATCGAGCACGGTGCAGGTGGCGCACTCCGGTTGGTGCTTGGCCCAGAGGTCGTCCATCGCGGCCTCGACGACCTTCTGCAGGGGTAGGCGGACCGTCAGGATCACCCGGCAACCCGGTTCGGCCGGGGCGCTCTCGTCCCAGGGGCCCAGGATCGTCCGGCCGGAGTAGTCCTGGTTCACTCGCGAGCCGCCGGTGTGGCCGTCCAGCACGAACTTCCACAGCCCCTCGATTCCCTCCAGGCCCTGGTTGTCCGCGCCGCGACACCCGATCGCGTTCGCCGCCAGCTTGCCGAACGGGTACACGCGGCCGATCTCCGGCAGAATGTGCACTCCCGGCAGGTCCAGGCTCGCGACGCGAGTCATCGTGTCCCGGTCGGCCCGGCGGGTGATGTAGCAGAACCGCCGACCCGGGCGGGAGATCCCCACCAGCACATCCTGGTAGCGCACGCCGGCGGCCGGCGCCAGGAGCTCGGTGATGGACTCCCGCTCGTCCGCCGAATGGTAGGCCGCCGGGTCGGCCCAAATCGTGTAGCGCACGACGCTGTCGGCGAGGTGCTCCCCGCCGAACGCGCAGATCGGCCCCGGGCCGGGATCGAGGCCGGCGGGTGGCGGCACGATCTTGGCCGCCAGCTCCAGCCGCGACTTCCTGAAGTACGTCTGCTCCAGTCCGAGCTTGAGCAGGATCGCCGCACAGAAGAGGCTCGCGAGCACCCGCCCAAAGACCACGCGACGCCTGAACGACAACCCGGGATCGTATGTCATGCCCCACCATCCCTGAGGACTGCCCAAGTCCTGATCCCGCCCCCGCGGGATCAGGACGCAGGACTGCCCATTGTTGCCATCGCCGGCCGCTGCATGGAAGTCCGCGGTATCGATTCTCGGGCGCCATGAATGGCGCCCCTACATGGGCGGGCGCGATGAATCGCGCCCCTACACGGGAACGACCCGGACGAGAATCGCGGACTCCTACTCAGTACGCGCCCATGCCCGCCGGGAGCGCCGTCCCTACCCCCGGGGCTGCGACCCCCTCCGTGTCTGCCCCAACCGCGTCCGGCCTGCACAGCTCTGCGCTCACCACGAGCCGGTCTTCTCCATCGGGCGGGCACAGGCCGCTGCCCTGCGCCCGGTCGAGGTTCGTGGCCGTATCGCTGAGGCTGCTCAACTCGGTCATGTCGGTGGCGATGACCGCGCGGAGCTCCTCGCACTTCGTCTCGAGACGGTGGCACCTAACGTCCACCGCGGAGATCCTCACCAGCAGGCACAGGTACGCCAGCGCCGCCGCCCCGACCAGCCCGATCAGCGTCAGGCCGTGCAGCAGCCGTCGGCGTCTCGGGTCTACCGGCGGTCTCCGGCCCGGAACCCAGTGCAGCCTCTCCTCTTGTGGAGCGGGTGGATGCGGATGCGGAAGTGTCTGTGCCATCGGCGACCCCCCAACCCGATGATGGTGCGCCTCCGCGCCGGCCGAAGCCGGTCGAACCCAAGTGTGCTTCTCAAGCCGAACCGGCGGAAAGGACTGCGCCCGCAGGCCGTTTGCAGTAAGGGAATGCCGTGAGTGTGGTGCGATGTAGTGCTGCGAAGAGTGCTGTGTTGGTTGGTGCGGTCATTGGCCGGATGCTGCTGTGTTGTGAGCCTTGGCCCGGTTGGCTCGTCTCGGGCCTGCGGGCGCCTCCTTTCCCTGCCTGGACCTTCGGCCGTGAGAGACCCCTTGGCCTTGCCTGGACTGTCTGCGGCAGACGGAGGGCGGGCGCTCCTGGCCTCGCAACGGACTTTGCGGTATGCGGTGCTGTGAAGGAGTGCTGCGATCGGTGCGGCGTCCGTTGCTGCGATCGTTGCGGTGGCGACTTCCGCCGGAGACGTGACTGTGCCTGGAGTTTCGTCCGTCTCGGGCCGGTTGGCGCCTCGCCCTCCTTGCCGCTTCGGCTGGTCGAGGCTCCCCGAGTTGCGTGCGGCCTCGGGGGCGTCTGAGCGCAGGCGGGTCATGGGTTCGCCGGACAACGGATCGTCTGTTGCTGCGATGGAAGCTGCGTTCGTTGCTGCGTCCGGCGCCCGGTTGCCTGGCTGAGGCTTGCGGAGAGTCCACGGGGCTGTCGGTGGGTGCTCGTCGGCCCGCTACGCTCCGGTCCCCTCGCTCGGGGAAGCCTCGCCGCCGTCGGGTGGGTCGTTGGGTCCCGCCGATGCCTCCTACATCGGCGTCGTCGTGCGTTCCACGATATGGAGTCGCGCACTGCGTGCCGACTCATTGGCGTCCACCTCTCGCACGGAGGGCGAAAGGGGATCGCGCACGAGGCGTCGAACTACGGATTCCCTGCCGCACGCGCAGACCGGGAGTCCCGGCGGGCACGTGCAGCGGCGTTCGAGCGCCCGGCATGTCTGCCGGACGAGGGCGTGTTCGGTGCCGAAGTACGTCAGGACGCAGAGCCGCCCGCCCTCGCGCAGCGACGCGACAGCTGCGTGGATGCCCTCCTCGAGGGCGGGGAGCTCCCGGTTGACCGCGTTGCGCAGGGAGAGGAACACGCGCGTCGCGGGGTGCCGCGTGCCTCGCCGCAGACCGGCGGCGTCAACCGCGCCCTCAACCAGTTGCGCGAGTTCCGTCGTCCGGGTGAGGGGCGCCCGCGCCCGGCTCCGCTCGATGGCCGACGCGATGACGCGCGCCGTGCGCGCCGACTCCCCCGCGCCCCGGAACAGCGCCGCCAGCTCGCGACCCGACAGCGTCGCGATCAGCTCGCGGGCGGGCGGGCCCGGCGCGGAGGGGTCGAGCTTCATGTTCAGCTCGCCGTCCACGCGGAAGCTCAGGCCCAGAGCGGGGTTCATGAGCTGCTCCCGAGACGTACATCCTGCATCGATGACGATGCCGCCGAGCTTGCCGAACCCGTTCGCGGCCGCGATCGCGGGCAGATCGACATAGGAGCCCCGGACCACGGTGCACCGCTCGCCGAAGCGGTCGAGCCGGCGCGCGGTGGCTGTAACCGCCTCGGCGTCAATGTCAAGGCAGAGGAGGCGACCCGTCGGCCCGATGCACTGGGCCAGCCGCTCGGCGAAGTAGCCGTGCCCGCACGAGCAGTCGGCGTAGGCGCCGCCGTCCCTCGGGTTGAGGAACGAGAGCGTCTCGGCGACGAAGACAGGTCGGTGGGCCGACTCATTCGGACTCATCGTCCTCCGCCGGAGTGTCCAGGTCGGTCTCGGCGATGCCCGTGGCCACATATTCGTGGCGCGCCTCGTCCCAGATGTCGCCGAGGGACGGGCGGGCTTTGTCCGTCTCCTCCTCGTAGAGGTCCGGGTTCCAGACCTCGACGCACTCGCCGACGCCGACGACCATGACCTCGCGCGAGTCGTCATCGGAGGTGATCGACAGTTTCGCCCAATCGAGAATCTCGCGGGGGATGACCAGTCTAGACTGCGGATCGACCTTCGCAGCGACCGCGCTGCCAAGGACGTGCCTGAGGAGAGCGCGATAGCGTCGCGGGCCGCGTTCGGCGGCGGCGACCAGTTTGGCCAGGTATCGCTGCCAGGCGAGGAGAGCGTAGATCTCGAGGAACGTGCCGTGCCCTCGGCACACGTAGACGTCGTTGCCCAGCGCTGTCGCCTGGGTAATGGGAAGTTGGACTCGCCCCTTAGAGTCCACCGTCTTCCGGGCCCGACCTACGGGGAAAGCTGCCCCCACGGCTTTCACCCCAAATCGTTCGCCTGCGGTTGTGGAGCCAAGAGTGTTGTACCATACCTGGTAGGGACGTGTCAACACGATTCCAGAGAAAAGCCCATGCAGATGCAGTTTCATAGGGCTTGTCTATCCTTGAAGACTGGATGAATAATCCTGAACTATGGGATAGACCGATTCGCAGGTAACGGTGCGGAACCGCCCTCGGGGAAGGAGTCGGGCCTGATGTCCGACCGAATCGTGCGCATCCTCCTGGTTGACGATGATGAGGAAGACTACGTCATCACTCGCGACCTGCTGAGTGATGTGGAGAGTGGGTCGCGCTTCCGGCTCGATTGGGTCGGCACCTATGGGGAGGGCCTGGCGGCGCTGCGTCGCGCGGAGCATGACGTCTGTCTGCTCGACTACCGCCTCGGCGCGCGCGATGGCCTGGAACTCCTGCGCGAGGCGCGCCGGACGGGTTGCACCGTCCCGATGATCCTCCTCACCGGCCAGGGGGACCGCGGTGTGGACCTGCAGGCGATGGAGGCGGGGGCCACCGACTACCTCGTGAAGGGCGACCTCAACGCGCCGCTCCTGGAGCGCTCGATCCGCTACGCGCTGGAGCGCGGCCGCGTCGAGCAGTTGCGGCAGAGCCTCGTCGCGCTCGCCTCGCAGGAGCTACGAGGGCCGATGGCGGCGGTGAAGAAGGAGGCCATCGAGCTGCTCCTCCGCGACCGGGGTGAGCTGACCGAGCGCGCCGTGGAGGCCATCGGCCGGGTGATCCAGGTTGCCGATCACTGCGCCCGGCTCCTGGACGGCTTCGTGCACTTGTCCCGCATCGACGTGAGCCGGGCCGTGCGCTCCGAGCCGGAGCTGTTCGACGTGCGCGGCATGGTCGAGGAGGCGGTGGAGATCGCCCGCTTGTCGGCTCCCGGCTGCGCCTTTGAGGTCCGGGTGCAGGACGGCGTCACCGCGCTGAGGGCCGCCCGCTACGAGCTGCTTCTCGTGCTCGTCGATGTCCTGGCCAACGCGGCCGCCTACTCCCCTCCCGACGCCGCCGCGGAGGTCACCGTGGCCGCCGCCGAGGGCATGGTCCGCTTCGCCGTCGCCGATGCCGGCCCGGGCATCCCGCCGAGCGTGATCGAGGACCTGTTCACACCCTTCTACCTCATGAAGGACCCCACGCGGCGCGGCGCGCGCGGGACCGGTCTCGGCCTGTGCCACGGCAAGCAGATCGTCGAGGCTCACCGGGGGAGGATCTGGGTCGAGTCCGGCCCGGAGAAGGGCACGACCGTCTACCTCGAGCTTCCGGGATAGGGGCCACCCCGGGACTCGGAGGACAGGCATTCTTGCCTGTCCGTCGGCCGAGTTGCGGGAGAGGCCCTCGACCCGATAACGGGAGGGTCCCCCATGTCACCGGAGCCCATCCGAGTCCTGCTCCTCGAAGACGACCCCGATGACGCCTTCCTGCTCCGGGACGTCCTCGAAGGGACGGCGCCCGGCCAGTTCGCCATCGAGCACGTGACCCGCTTGGCCGAAGCCATCGAGCGGCTCTCGCCGAGCCCCCCCGATGCGGTGCTGTCGGACCTGAACGTGCTCGACAGCCAGGGCCTCGACACATTCCTGGGCATTCGCAGCGCCCGCAGCGATGTCCCCATCGTGGTGCTGACCGGGGTCGATGACGAGGCGGTCGCCGTCCGCGCCGTGCAGGAGGGCGCCCAGGACTACCTCACCAAGGCCCATCTGGACGGGCCGGTCCTCGTCCGCTCGCTCCGGTACGCGATTGAGCGCCAGAAGGTCAGCCACTACCGCGCCGTCCTGCTCGAACGCGAGCGCTTCGACACCGCCATCGCCCACATGAGCGACGGAATCGTCGTCACCGACGGCGATTGGCGGATCACCACCGCGAACCGCGCCGCGTGCCTGCTGCTGAACTTGCTGCCGGACCAGTGCACCGGCCGTCCGCTTGACGAGGTGCTGTCAGGCTTTCAACTCTCGACGCCTCTGACCGATCTGCGCTCCTCCTCGGACCGCGCCCAGGCCTTCGACATCGCCCGCCCCGACACCGAGCCCCCGCTCTTCCTCGATGCGCGGCTGACGCGGCTGTTCGACGGCGACCGTCCGCTCAGCCTCGTGCTCGCCTTGCGCGACGTCACGGAGGAGCGGAGGGAACAGGAACTCCGCGCCACCTTCTTTATGATGGTCTCCCACAAGCTGCGCACGCCGCTGACGGTCCTGATTGCCTGCCTCGATCTGTGCAAGCGCCTCCCTCCCGACAAGGCCGCCGGGCAGCTGGCCGAGGTCCTGGGCGTGTGCGACCTCGAGGTCCAGCGGCTTGGGCACATCGTCCAGCAGCTGCTCGAGTTCAAGGCCCTCGGCACCCGCGAGCTGCAGCCCGGCAGCGAGACCGCGGACATCGCCGCCGTGCTGTGGGCGAGCAGCCAGGCCGTGCGGCTCCGCCATCGCGACCGCGATGTCTCCGTCACCACCACCATCGCCCCCTCGGCCTCGCACGCCGCCTGCGGGCCCGAGCACCTCTCCCTCGTCCTCGACAAGCTGCTGGATAACGCTGTGAAGTTCTGCGACAAGGAAGCCGTCGAGGTCGCCGTCCGCGTCGAGCCGGCCGAGAGCGGCCGCCTACGCTTCACCGTCCGGGACAACGGTTCGGGAATCCCGCACGAGTACTTCGACCGCATCTTCGAGCCCTTCGTGCAGGTCGAAGACCTCCCCACCGGCCAGGTGTCCGGCATTGGTGTCGGCCTGTCGATGGCCCGTCAAGTGGTGGGAGCCTTCGGGGGGACGATCTCGGTCCAGTCACGCCTCGGGGAGGGCAGCGAGTTCACCTTCACCATGCCCGCCTGGCACCCCGACACCGCCGCGCCCTTCGTCCTGGGCCTCGGCTGACGCCGTTGGAGGGGCCGCATGGCCGAAGGCCATCCGGCCCGCCGTTGGGGGGCTACCGCCTCTTCCCCCTCGCCAGGATCACCACCCCAAGCAGCACGATGACCGCCGACACGATGAGGATGTTCGCAGCCAGGTTGCCCGGCGCGGCGCCGAGGCTGTGGGCGTAGATCAGCGCACCCGCGCCGAGGGCGCACGCGGCGAGGAGGGCGGCGATCCACGTGAGCATCCACCGCATGAGTACGGTGGCGCTCTCGATGTCGAACAGGCCTGCGCCGCGCCGCCGCAGAGCATCGGGGGTATCGTCCAGTCGGCTCTCGTAGTGGGTCGCCAGCTCCGCCAGGATCGTGTCCAACCCACCCTCCAGCTCCCCCTGCCGGACCATGCTGATGAAGAACGGGCTGAAGGTCTGCGGGTACCGGCTGAAGGCCGTTGCCAGCGTGCGCCCCATCTCCAGGTCCTCGCGCACGCTGTCCAGTATCTCCCGCAGGTGGTTGTTGGAGGTCTGCGCGCGCAGCGCCTCGAGGATATCGAGGATGTTCACCTCGGCATGTGCCAGGCTGGAGAACTGCCGGCACATCGCAGCGATCTCGGGGTTGGTCACGGTCGGGCCGTTCTCAGTCATGCGATCGCTCCCAGCAACTCCCGGACTGTTGTGCTTCGCGCCGCCCTACCCCAGGACGCAAACCCCGAACGCCGGACCCCGAACCGCCGTTGCCGTATCACTCCTCGCCCTGTGCCTTCAGCAGCGCCGCCCTCAACGTCGCCACCAGGGCGCGCGCCTGCTTGTGGTCCGGATGCAGCGCCAACTCCATTTCCAGCTCCGCCATCGCGGCCAGCGGACGCCCCTTCTTCTGTTGCGCGATCGCCAGGTTGTAGTGGCAGTCGCGGTGGCGCGGGTCGAGCTCCAGAGCCTTCATCAAGGCCTGGATCGCCTTGTCCACGTGACCCAGCGCATTGCGTGCGGCGCCGATGTTGAGCCAGACCGTCGGGCTGTCCGGTTTCAGCTTCAGGGCCTGCTCGAATCGCTCGATCGCGGGGGTATGTCGACCGGAGGCGTAGTGGACGGCCCCCAGGTTGACGAGCACGGCGTAGTCGTCCGGGTGCTCGCGGCAGTAGCGCTCCAGGAGCGTCGTGGCCTCCTCGGTCTTGCCGCGCAACGCCAGGCCGCGAGCCTGCCGCAGGACGGCGTTCCGCGACGGGGTTTGGGACCGCCCGAAAGGCCACATGCACGTCTCCTGGGGATACGCCGCCATGATAGCAGAGCGCAGAGAAGCCTGTCAATCCGAGCCTGCGCAGCCTGGGTCACCGCCGCCTACAGCACTCAGCCGGTGTGGGCATCCCCGGCATGGGCAGGCGCCGGCAGTCCCTCCGGCGAATCACCGTAAGCCATCGGGCTGTAGCCCGAGCGATCCCTCGCCTTGACGCGAGCCGATTCAGTCGGGGAGACACACCCTCGTGGGGGAGGAAGAGCGATGCGTCGCAGTGCGATCGGGTCGGGCATGAGCGTTCTGCTGGTCGCCGCGGGCGAGGGGCTGTGCGCTGCCGCCCAGACTCTGGAACTGGTCCGGGATGGCCAGCCGACCGCAGCCATCGTGGCGGCCCCGGACCTCGCGGGGCCGGCTGCCGCGCTCCGCGACGGCCTCCGGCAGACCCTCGGCGTCGAGTTCACGGTCGTGGCGCCCGACGAGGTCATGGCGGGCAAGGACTGGCGGCTGAACGACGACTGGCTGGACCGCCCGCTGATCCTGGTGGGCAACGTCGCCAACAACCGCGCCATGTTCGTGCTGTTCAGCCAGTTCCTGGAGGGCGCGAACGGCGTCTACCCGGGCCCGGGACGCTACAGCCTGCGGGTGCTGTTCCAGCCGTTCCGCCGGGGAGTGCACATGCTCTCCGTGGGAGCCTCGGACCCGGCGGGCCTGGACGCCGGGGGGGCCCGGCTGGTGAAGCTGGCCGGCGAGCAGCGCGGGGTGTTCCCGCCCCTCGTCGAGATCGGTGACGCCACTGGCCCGACCTCACAACCCTCGGCGTTCAGCGGCGACTTCATCACGGCGGTCTCGCTTTGGTACTGGCAGGGCGACCGCGGCGCCGGCCAGCGGGCCCGAGAAGTGCTCGTGGCCGAGGCGGCCAAGCCCGACCTCTGGGGGTTCAGGGAGGGCGGGCACTACGACTGGGAACGCCACTATCGCCCCTTGCGCCAACTGCTGGCCTCGGGTCTGCTGAGCGATTCCGAGCGGCAACAGGTCGAGGCGCATCTCGTGGACATCGCCCTGCGCTCCACCGACTGGGCCGGCCTCTCGGCGTTGCGCGCCGCGCCGGGCGCCATGACCAACCTGATGTCGCGGCACCCGATCTCCGGGCTGATCGGCCATTTCATCATCTACGAGTACCTGGCCAACGTCGCCGAGCTACCCCCGGAGCAGCAGGCGGAGGTCGCCAAGGGGTACGCCCTGCTGCGCGATCACATCCGGTCGCTGATCGACGGCGATGGTCGGCGGGAGATCCTGACCTTCACGCTGGCCGAGTGGTTCGCCGCGCACGACCTAGGCGGCGAGCGGCGCTTCGCGGTGGACATCCGGGGCACGATCCATGACGAGGACAGCAGCGGGCTCTGCTCGGGCCGCCCGGCCTGCGTCGCGGCCTGGCGCCCGAACGCGCAGAAGCACCTGGAGTACCTCTTCTTCCCGCACTACACCTGCTATCGGGTGACCGCAATGCCCGAGCTGGGCGTGAGCCGGATCGAGCATCCCGGCGGGAATCGCGGCGGCAAGTTCGCCTTCGCCGTCCCTGATGTAACGGGCGACGGCCGCGAGGAGCTGGCGGTCGTCGGGCTGTACGGGTTCGGCTTCGGCGTGATCCCCTCTGAGACGCCGCTGGAGCAGGGCCAACTGCCCTCCTACCTCGGTCTCGCGGCCTTGACCGGCTACTCAAGCGGCAACCAGGAGTTCCGCCTCTACCACGACGGCGCGGTGGTGCGCGACCGGGACGGGGCCTGGCTCGGGATCGTCGCGCTGAACCCCGGGGGCATCGACTTCTTCGCGCCCACCGACTTCCGCAAGCTCTGGTCGCACTTCAGCCACCCCCCGAACCTGTGCAGCCTGCTGGCCGACCTGGACGATGACGGCAAGCCCGAGATTCTGGTCGGCCGGGAGGACGGCTACGTGGTCGCGTACGAGATTGGGCAGGGGAGGCTCGTCGCCAAGGCGGCGCCTGATGGGCCCGTGCGTTCGCTCGCGCTTCTCGGTGGACCACCCGAGTCGGGGGCGCGCATCGTGGCGGGCACCGGAGGCGGCCTGACCCTCTGGACGCCGCGCTCCGACCTGTGGCTCACCGGGACGGTCCCGTGGAGTCCGTGGGCATCCTGAGGCAAGCGGCAGGCGAGCCGCTGGTCGTCGCGTCACACTCGCCCGGCGAGGTGACCGCCTACCGACTGGCGTCACGCCCGTAGTGGCCTGTCCCGCGTGAATGCGGGCATCTTCTGTCGCCCCTTGCGGGGCTTGGGGGAGGAGGGGGGCCCGGCTCCACGGGCTCACGCCCGTGGCTACTCATCCTCCGCCCCTCACGGGGCGAAAGGCTGTGAACGGCCCCGAAAGGGGCCGAGGATGAATAGCCGTGGGCGACAGCCCACGGATCAAGGCCATCCCCCTCCTCTAGCCCCGATAGGGGCGACAGCTACTCATCCTCCGCCCCTCACGGGGCGAAAGGGCGTGAACGGCCCCGAAAGGGGCCGAGGATGAATAGCCGTGGGCGACAGCCCACGGATCAAGGCCGTCCCCCTCCTCTAGCCCCGATAGGGGCAGCTACTCATCCCCCGCCCCTCACGGGGCGAAAGGCCGTGAACGGCCCCGAAAGGGGCCGAGGATGAATAGCCGTGGGCGACAGCCCACGGATCAAGGCCGTCCCCCTCCTCTAGCCCCGATAGGGGCAGCTACTCATCCCCCGCCCCTCACGGGGCGAAAGGCCGTGAACGGCCCCGAAAGGGGCCGAGGGTGAATAGCCGTGGGCGACAGCCCACGGATCAAGGCCGTCCCCCTCCTCTAGCCCCGATAGGGGCGACAGCTACTCATCCTCCGCCCCTCACGGGGCGAGAGGCTGTGAACGGCCCCGAAAGGGGCCGAGGGTGAATAGCCGTGGGCGACAGCCCACGGATCAAGGCCATCCCCCTCCTCTAGCCCCGATAGGGGCGACAGCTACTCATCCTCCGCCCCTCACGGGGCGAGAGGCTGTGAACGGCCCCGAAAGGGGCCGAGGATGAATAGCCGTGGGCGACAGCCCACGGATCAAGGCCGTCCCCCTCCTCTAGCCCCGATAGGGGCGACAGCTACCCATCCTCCGCCCCTCACGGGGCGAAAGGCTGTGAACGGCCCCGAAAGGGGCCGAGGATGAATAGCCGTGGGCGACAGCCCACGGATCAAGGCCATCCCCCTCCTCTAGCCCCGATAGGGGCGACAGAAGATGCCAACCTTCACGCGAGACAGCACACTACACTTCGTCCACTTCGATGGTGGAGCTGACTCCCGAGGTAGTGGACGAGTACGCGTGCACGCGGACGTAGTGGTAGCCCGTGGCCTTGGCGGTGAAGTTGATGGTGCCCCCTCCCACGGCGGTGGACCTGGCGACGTAGCCGCTGGAGTTCAGCGCATAGAGGTACATGTCGGGATCGCCGTCGCGGGCCGTGAGTTGCAGGGAGTAGTCTCGCCCGGTGAAGGCGTAGAAGCGGTACCAGGCGCTGCTGCCGACGTTGCGCCGGGTGGAGCTGGACAGGCCGCCGACATTCAGCCCAAACACCGAGTGGATGTCGATCTCGAAGTGCTTCCTGGCGGCTCCCGTAGCCACGCCGTAGACGGCCACCTGCGCCGCCGGTCGGCTGGTGATCGTGCCGAGATCGGCGACGACCCAGTCGGGCGCGTACCCCAGGCCGCGGAGTCGGTCGGGCTGGGCGCCGTCCGGCGTGCGCTTGCTGGAGCCGAGACAGCCGGCGCCGTCTCCATACCCGGAGCCGCTGCCCTCCATGATGTACAGGTCGCTGTCTTCGTCGGCGGTCGGCTGCAGCGTCACCACCGTCGGGTAGAGCGTGGTCCAATCCTCCACGTAGAACCAGTTGATGTTCCCCGCCGGGACCCGGGCGGCAAGGGGGACGGGCATGGAGTCGAGTTCGGTCGGCACGCGCGCCGCCTGATCGCCGCTCGGCGTGAGGAACGCCGGCCACGGCTTCAGGCTCCCGCCTCCGTCGCCCACGTACTCCATGAACTTGCCGACGGCTGCCACGTTCCCGCCGGGACCGGGTGACGACCCCGAGCCGCATCCCATGAGCACCAGTAGGACCAACGTGCAGACGGCTCCCAACAGAAGAGTGCCCCAGCGCATGTCGCTCCCTCCGATCTGGTAGCTTCGATTCCGAACGGCTCCTGCTTCGCCCCGCTCCGAACCCGTTCCTTCCGCCGTGCGCGGTGGCGTGAAATGCTGAGCAGGGTCATTGCATAGTCTTGTTTCGGGGGAGGGAGTTGCTGTAGAGTGCTGCCAACCCGGCCGTTCAGGAGGCAGCAGACATGACAGCACGAGCGGGGCGGGAGAGCTTGTTGGAGGCGTTGCGGT
>Ga0194112_10005305_pt1 | contig 17359 bp, 15 predicted proteins | sample TA2MahC400mmetaG_FD_146191 | JGI IMG/M metagenome (GOLD analysis project Ga0194112, IMG submission 146191) | Freshwater microbial communities from Lake Tanganyika, Tanzania - TA2015016 Mahale Deep Cast 400m | ecosystem: Environmental > Aquatic > Freshwater > Lake | place: Tanzania: Lake... | reverse complement strand
GAAACGGAAAGAGACTCTTTCATATACCCGACCAGGTGAACTGCACCGAAACCCGCAGCAACGATCACAAGCACGAGAGAAAGGGATATGACCAGTCTCCTTCTCGTCTTCCTCTGCGCTTCGGCCTGAAACACCGCATCCCTGAGACCCGGTAACACATCCCTTTCCGGTTTTACCTGCTTGATCTTTGAGAGCAAATCCGCAATCAGGCTCATGGTTTTGTGTCCACGTGATATGTGTCTGCGTCGCGCACTCTGAAATAAAGTGAGCTCTCTTTATTTCCTTTTTCAGATAACGATTTGTGCGGAACAGCCGCATTGCGTGCTTTCTCTTTCCTCAGCTCACGGAAGATTTTCCATGAGTAACTGACCCGCTTGTTTCGGCTATTCGCATTGAAACATCCCACGGCCTCCCAGGAATAGCCGTACCTTTCGATACACATCTTGAGTATCCTTGCCCCCGTCATGACATTGTAACAGGGGTCGGAAAGAAGTTTGTCGGCGTTCAGCTCCAGGACGGCAATCCATGCAGAGTTAATCTGCATGACCCCATAATCTCTCGTACCGTTTGCGTTGCTGTTGATCGCTCCGGCATTCATGCCGGATTCAATCCGGGCAATCGACCTGAGCAACCCCTGACTGATACCATGCACGGTTCCCGCCTCTTCAAAACAGAAAGCCCCCCCATTTACGGGCAGGCACAAAAGAAACAGACATATTGCCGTTGAGAGTATCTTGGCCATAATTCTATTCAGGGGGAGCTCAATATTCCCTTCACTCAATTATCTTTATCGCGGCAATACTTGCCGTGTCATCTTCACTTTTGCGAAATTATAATTGCAAAATATTTTAATTTCAAGTAGTTATTCAAACTGCATATTTTTGATCCCGACTATGGTAACGCCATGGCAACCATTCTTCTCGTAGAAGACGATATCGCGTTGAGAAAGCAGATCCGTTTCTCTCTGGAAGACAATTTCAGCGTGCTGGAAGCAGAAACTCAAAAAGAGGCGGTTGATCTTCTCAAAAACAACTCAGTGGATATCATCATTCTCGACCTGGGATTACCGCCGAATGAGGATACGCCGGAAGAAGGATTGCAAATACTCGAGTACGCACTCAAAAGATACAACTGCAAAATGATCATTCTCACGGGCCAGAGAACCGAGGGCATTGCCCTGGAGGCAATCAAGTCTGGCGCCTTTGACTATCTCTTGAAACCTGCCAGCATGGATAAAATTCTCCAGTCGGTGGAGCGGGCCCACCTCTTCAAGGAAACAGAAGATGAACTCGTGAAAATGGGTGTGAGAAAAATTTCCCTGGATTTCGAGATGGGGAAAGGTCTTCAGACATGGAGGGACGAAGCTGACAAAAACATTATCCTTCGTGTGCTGAAAGATACGGACTTCAACGTCTCCCAGTCGGCGAAACTCTTAGGCGTGAAAAGGGAAAGTCTCTACTATTTTCTTAAAAAATTCGGCTTAAAAAGAGATCATGAAGATTGAACTGATTTATCCCTTTTTTATTTTTGCCGGTCTTGTCATTATCATCGTTCTTGTCTACCTCCGTTACCTTTCCCGCAAAACGATACGTTCCTTTCTCGAACTCATCGATCTCAACGCCCGACTCGACTTCGATCTTCACGCCTTCCTCCCGGAAGCTCTTCCCCTTCTCAAAAAAATAAAGATTGAAGACTTTTTCTACGAGATCCACTATCTCGATATAACCGTCAAAAAGGAACAGTCGGAGAAGGGTGCGACCATCGAAAAGAACCTCGAGAGAAACGATTACAGGATTATCCTGGGCATCGTCCCTCGCCACTCGAAAGGAGAACAGTATTACTTCAATCTGATTATACTGGAAATCCTTGCCCTTATCCTGGAAATGGACGTACTCATCAAGATCAAGGTCATCCATGAGGCTTTATATAAATTTTCCAGGCTCCAGGCGTTCGTCCTTCACGACGCCAAGAATCTCGCCCAGTTCATCGAATCCCTCTCATATAATGTACATCGCCTGGAAAACGTCGAGAGGAAAGAAAGCTTCATCAACTATCTGAAGGAAACCCTGACTTTTCAGTCCCGGCGGGGCGCCAAAATAATCAGCCTCCTGGAGATGAAACAAGACACCGATGGTGAATTGTCACTGGAAAAAACGATCAATATGAGATTGCTTCTGGAAAACCTCATACAACAATACAAGCTTCAGTGTACGATCGAGGGGGAGGCATCGATTGTGGCGGAAGAGTACAAGGTGATTTCCATCTTTGACAATATCATCAGAAACATCTACGACAAATCACTCATGGAAAAGGGGATAACCTGCTTGATAGAAATCACGAATGTGGGAAACCTGATAAAAGTGATGATTGCAGATACGGGAAGCCCGGTGGAAGAAGGAGCACGCCTGTTCGAGCCGTTTTATTCCACCAAGTCCGGAGGTCTCGGCATCGGCCTCTTCCAGTCAAAGAACATCGCCGCCACGATGAAGGGAGACATCCGCGCGCTGCCGTGGGAATCCGGGGCCGCATTTGAAGTTGTACTCCCCGTCACCCAGCATATGTAAAATTCTTTTACTCTTGATAATTCAATCGCTTATATCTTAACTATAGAATCACAGGAATACCATTACGCATCATAAGGGAGGTAAGACATGCAGACTTTTCTCAAAATAAGAAGCAAAAAGGGATTCACCCTGGTTGAGCTGGCAATTGTCCTTGTAATCATCGGAATTATCCTTGCCGGTATTATCAAGGGGCAGGAAATGATCACCACCGCAAAGATCAAGAGGGCATACAACGCGCAGAAGGAGGTCGCCGCTGCCATCTACACCTACTATGACCGTTACGGGAAATATCCCGGCGACGACAACACAGCCCAGACCCGCTGGGGAGCGGCAACATACAACGGGAACGGAAACGGAGTGATCGAGGGAGGCACAGCCGGTACGGACGCAGCTCCGGGAACCATGTTCACCTGTGCAGCCGCCACGGCGAGCGAAAGCTGCGCCATCTGGGAACACCTGCGTCTTGCGGGACTCATCTCCGGTACGGCCACGGCGGGATCAGGAAGGCTCAATCCCACGCATCCGTATGGGGGCACTGTTGCCGTGGCAAGCGCTGCCATCTCCGGCCTGACGGTTAACTGGATCGGCATGTCCATGATCCCGCAGAACGTTACCCAGTCCATCGATATCCAGAATGACGACGGGAACGCCACGACCGGTTCCATCCGGGGCAACCAGGCCTTCACCTCACCGATCACCGAAACCCCGGTCTCCCAGTTCTACAAGCTATGATTCGATGATGCGCTTTTGTAGAGAGGGGGGCACCAGCCCCCCTCTTTCTTCAGATAATCCCGGGAAGGAAACGCCACTTCACGGCCCGACAGTAAGACAGGTAATCGGGATCGAGAGACAGGTGCCTCTCCTCCGTCCAGGCCCTCAGCGCATACACAATCACAAAGCCCAGCAGGATAAGCACGCCGAACTGACTGAAAAAAATCCCCTGAATAATCCATATCAGCAGTTTCGCGGTATAGGCAGGATGCCGCACATAACGGTACGGGCCTTCCCTGACAATGCCCCTGTTTGTCAGGTTTGATGCCTTGAACCCCAGTGCGATGGAAGACCACACAAATATTCCCCACAGAAGAGTAATGATGCACGTCAGGACGACGTGGGCCCACACCGGGCATTCCATGCCCGTCCTGATGATGCAGTAATCGAAAGGTCTGAAAGAAAAAATATTGAACGGTGGATAACACCACAGGCACACAAGCCAGCCCAAAAGAGAAGGTTCCACGGATTTGATTTCATTATCCAGCTGCGGCAATTCCACTAAATAGCCCGTGGCGAAAATGACCGTATCAACAAAGATGAACAGCGCAACCAGATACGCGTTCACAAAATAGATATTCCAGTGGAAGGCGAGAGTTGAATTTTTCAGATGAACGAAATTGTTTATCGACCACGATACCATGAGAGGGACAAAAAAAACCTTCACCAGGATTGTCATCAATCCCAGTCGGCTTTCCGCGTTCCAGTGCATTGTCCTCTTTCTAAGCACACCGGGCAAAGACATCAACGTTCTCAGAAGATTTACATACCTGTCCCTGGAAACCGGTATCCTTCTTTCGAGCCAGTAAAGATACGGAAACGTCAGGAACACACAGAATGCAACATACACATCGACAAAGTAGATGAAAAAATTGTAGTAATTCCCGCCATTGAGATTGCCCACGAGTACGGTCACCAGATCATGATAGACATCCCACCGCAAATACCGAAGGGAAAAATGCAACAACACATCTACATTTCTCAGGCACAGATATGAGGCGAGCAGAAAGAACATGCGGCATGCATACTTCGCGACTGCCTCAGAGAATCCGGTGCCCCTCCCCTTCCTGCCGAGGGTAATCACACTCATCAGGAGAAAAATGAAAACGCCGCAGAGAATTACATCCGCTGGTATATTCCCTCTATCCGGTAACATGATATTTTCGGTTTCTCCTCATCTGTCCGTACCCGTAAAGTTTACCTGACTGTCATTATCCGCATCCGCCGTGGCGGCCGTGGCGTAGAGCAGTTGCGCGACCACAGCCCCGCCGCAGGTACCGTTATTTGTGTTATAACGACTTATCGTTTCGCCGGTACCAAGCAACAGCGGGGCGGCAGTAATTTCGCTGCCGTTGGCCACCCTGCGACAGGTTCCATCCACCCTGAAATCCCATCGGGCCCCCGTATTGTTCCAGACACGGTATGCCGTATTCACCGTTGCCGAACAGGTGCTGCTCCCGCTCGCGTTGCTCACCGTAAGCGTAAACGTTGTACTTGTACTCGCCGTGAGGGCCGCAGTAGTACATGACCCTCCCGATGAACCGGAAAAGGTAGTGCAGGTACCGCTTGCAGGAGAGAAAGAGCCGTTCGCAGGTCCGTTGGTAATGCTCCAGGTAAGTGTGGATGTCTGTCCTTTCAAGATTTCCGTCGGACTCGCGGTGAGAGTGCACGTCGGTATCGGTCCCCCGCCGCTGGATGATGACGACGAGCTGCTGGTGCTTCCCGTGCTGCTGGTACTGCTGCCGGGAGGATTCACCGTAACGGCAAAATTTCTCTGGGTGGTACTGCAGGTATCCGCGAGCTGCACCACAAAATTATAGGTGCCCGCAGTGGTGGTTGTACCCGAAATGACGCCGGTAGACGCATTCAATACAAGCCCTGTCGGCAGGGTGCCCGAAGAGATACTCCAGGTATATGAACTCCGCCCCCCGGAACCTGACAGTGTTGTTGAGGCATATGAAGATCCCTCAATACCCGAAGGGAGAGATTGAGTGACAATGGCCAGAGGCTTCGGCCTTACCTGAATTGTGCCGGTGTAATTCACCGCCGGTGATGAAGCCTGGTCGGTCACGGAGGTGGTAACATTAATCGTCTCGGTGCAATTGGAAAGCTCGCCCGCATTCGGCGCCGAAGTCTTATAATTGATAGTCCCCGATATCAAACCTGATGCGGTATTCAAGGTGAGACCGCTCCCGGACCATGCCTGCCATGTATACGGCGACCTCCCTCCTATCGCCTGCAGGGAATATGAGTAAAAGGAATCTTCCTCGCCCTGCAGCAGTGTAGTTGGTGATGTGATCGCCAGAGGCTGCGCACAGCCCATGGCGGCTCTGATTTCATCGAGAGAGATATACTGAACGATATCGTCATACCGGAATTGTGGGTTGGTAGGGTTCGGAACACACCCGGCATCATACCCAAAATCCTGTAATCTTACCGTGTAAGGCGAAGTTGTCCCGGTACATTCTCCATTCACATCAGCTCCCAAACTGTATATCACATACGCCACATTGGTCTTTGTGACACAGGTACCGCTCTGACAGTCATTGACCTGCATCGCCGTCGTATTCACTCCACACGCGTTCCTTCCTGCACCCTCAATCTCATCGGCGGCATAATACATAAGGTTGCTGCCCCATGAATCACTTCTCCTCACTCCGACCTCACAGAAAGGATCGCATGTAGTCCCGACCTGGCAGGATGCATTGATACAGGGAGGGGTGGCCACCGCTTCTTCCCTCGGGAGGAACCCGTTCTTCACCACAAAGCCCAGAAACGCGTCCCTGGCTGTCTTAACCACCTCTCTCGATTCCGTCATTTTCGTTTTTTTTGTCAGGGGTCCTAACAGCGCTGCTCCCAGTGAGATCAGCAAGCCGACAATGACCAGGACAATTGCAATCTCCACGAGGGTAAAACCCTCATCTTTTTGATGTTTTTTCATCATGCGGCCCTCACTTGTTCTTCTCTTCCGAGAAAAAATAGACAAAGCAGGATAAATTTTTTAACAAATACTTTGCGTCATTCTCTTTTTTAAGCTAAAAAACGATAGAACTCGATACGGCTGATACAATGGTACTATTACCTCTTATATCACACAACTCAAAGGAAAGGGGACTGCGGAATAAATTCATTATTATCGGATCCCTCGTGTTCGTCCTGCCGGCCTTATTTCTCTTATATCTCTTTTACCAGAAAAATGTAACGCTTGACAATTATAACCTTATCTTTTTTGCATTAATACTCCTTCTTGTACTTACGGGCCTGATTATCCTCCGGTCTGTCTTCGACAGAATTTTCTTATTCGCGAGATCACTGAAAGAATCGACAGAGTCAGGCGGATTGATCGCATCCGACCTGAAGAAGGATGTCACAGAATTAAATGAAATATCCGATGCATTCAGCGAGCTCCTAACAAAGTTTCAGCAGGTGACGGCCCAGGCGTCACAGAGAGCTCTCGAATTAAACGCGATCAAGGACATCGCCGAAGTCGCCATGAGGAAATCAGACCCCGAAGAATTACTGGACAGGGTGCTCGACAAAGCCCTCAGCGTGACAAACGCCCAGAGAGGCTCATCCTTCGTTGTTGACTCACAATCAGGCAGGCTCCGTCTTATCGGATCGAGAGGCACACAGGGCCTGGAAAAGGGCGCTTATATCAATATCGACGACTCTCTCATAAAACATGTCATCAACGAAAAAAAACCGCTCTTAGTTATGGATATCGAAAATGACCCGCGGACCCGGAAGAAAAACGATCCGAAGTACGGGTCCCCCTCATTTCTCATCATGCCTATCTATATGGGGCAAAGAGACGATGTCACCGCAGTATTGAACCTTTCACACAAAAAAACAGGCGAACACTTTGACGCACACGACGAAAATATTCTTTCCGTCATGCTTTTCGAGATCAGCTTCTCCATAGAAAACGCCATTCTTCATACAAAGCTCGCAGAATACATAAAGGACATCGAAGACCGGAATGTCAGGCTAGAGCGGGAGATTACCATACGCAAGCAGATTGAGGCTTCCCTGAGGATGAGCGAATCACGATTCAGAGAACTTGCAGACCTCTTGCCGCAGCCCGTATTCGAAACTGATCTCACAGGCACGCTCTCATTCGTCAACAGGGCGGCTTTCGAATCGTTCGGTTATTCGCAGGATGATTTCAACCGGGGACTGAATGCGCTTCATATGTTCATTCCCGAAGTGAGGGACAGTGTCCAGAGCGATACTCAAAGGATACTGAACAAAGAATACATCGGGGGAAGAGAATATACGGCACTGAGAAAAGACGGGGCATCATTCCCGGTTATTGTGTATTCCTCCGCCATCATTCATGACGGCAGCGTAGCCGGGCTGCGTGGCATTGCGATAGATATCAGTGACCGGAAAAAGACGAAAGAAATGCAAAACAAACTCAAGGAAGATTTAATGCAGGCCGAAAAGCTTGCCGCCGTTGGCACATGTGCCGCAGGCATTGCCCACGAGGTAAAGAATCCCCTGGCGGTCATCATCCAGGGAGTGGAATATCTGAAAACATGCACGGTATCAGAACCACTTCTCATGGAAGCGTTGGAAAAGATCAAAAAATCGGCACTGAGAGCCGATACAATAGTGAAAGGCCTCCTCAGTTTCACCCGGCAGATGCCAGTCAGGACGGAAGAGGCTGAAATCACGCATCTGATTGAAGAAAGCCTCTCATTCATAGAACACCAGCTTGAATCCATGCAAATAAAGGTAGTCAGACAATATTCTCGGGATGTCCCGATGATGAGAGTTGATCATAACCAGATAAAGCAGATCTTTGTAAATGTTCTCTTAAATTCTGTTGAGGCAATGCAGAAGGGGGGAACTATCACGATCAGCACCCGATTACTGACGAAGGAACCGAATCGACGTGTCTTGCAGATCATCATTTCCGATACGGGATGCGGAATTCCCCGGGATAAAATCCAAAAAGTGTTCGATCCCTTTTTTACCACGAAGAACGCCCCCGAGAATACGGGATTGGGGCTCTCCATCACGAAAGGAATCGTAGATAAACATCACGGGACAATTCATATCGAAAGTGAAGACCAGAAGGGAACGAGTGTCTTTATTCGCTTACCCGTCGCTGATTCCCGTCCGTAGGTGGGTATGATAAATATGGAATTTTTCCGACAGTCCGGGGCTAATCCGAGTATTGTGGAGGAAAAAACAGTATCATGAAAAGAGAAAACAGACTCCTCAAGCAGATTGAGCAAAACGGATTGATTTTGATCGCTTTCTTTATGGTTCTGATTTACTGGGTTTTGGACTCAATGACATCCGATCAGGTGACGACCCGGATCATGATCGCCCTTCTCGTAATCATATATGGAATCTTCACCCAAACACTTATCAATTCGCGCAAAGCGGCTCTTGAAGAGAAGGAACGAACGCAGAAACAACTTATCCAGACAGAGAAGCTCGCCGCGCTGGGCATCGTTGCCGCCGGTATTGCCCACGAGGTGAAGAATCCTCTGGCAATAATCATCCAGGGGGTTGAATTTCTGAAAACGCGTACAGGTTCAGATACGCTCTTGACTGAAGTCGTGACGAGAGTTACGAAATCCGCCCTGAGAGCCGACTCCATTATCAAAGGCCTCCTGAGTTTTACCCGTCAGGTACCGATAAGGACTGAGGACACGGAAATCACACCCATTATCGAGGAAACCCTCTCGTTCGTGGAATTCCAGTTCAAATCGAGGCATATAAAAGTAGTCAAGCAATTTTCCCCGGACATCCCCATGGTAAATGTTGACAGAAACCAGATGAAACAGGTATTTATTAACATACTCTTAAACGCGATCGAAGCAACCCAGGACAACGGAACCATCACCGTCAGCACCGGATCGGTCACGAGTGAATCCGGTCAGCGCTCTCTTCAAATTATTTTTGCCGATACGGGATGCGGAATTCCTGCAGATAAGATTGAAAAGGTTTTCGATCCCTTTTATTCAACAAAGGACGATTCCAAAAATACGGGGTTAGGGCTTTCGATCACGAAAGGAATTATTGACAAGCATCATGGGAGTATCCACATCGAAAGTGAGATAGAGAAGGGAACACGGGTTATGATCGGATTACCCGCAAGCAATATTGGATAGATCATCGTAAACAATACAGCAGACTAATCCACTACGACAGGGGGGGAATCATGAGTGAAGAAATGAAATCCGAGGCGTCATTGAAGAAAAAAATATTGCTCATCGATGATGAAGAAGACTTTTGCTTTTTTGTGAAACTTAACCTCGAACAATCCGGAAAATATGAGGTATTGACCGCGACAAGTGGATCCAGCGGCATCATTCTGGCGTCAAAGGAACACCCCGATTTGATCCTTCTGGATATCATCATGCCGGAAATGAGCGGGGGTCAGGTGGCAGAATTGCTGTTAGAAAACCCGAAAACAAAGAACATCCCTGTTCTCTTTATCACGGCAATCGCATCAAGAAGGGAAGTCCAATCCCAGGAGGGAATCATTGGCGGGCGAAATTTTATCGCCAAACCGGTAACACCGGACGAACTGATGGCCAGACTGGAATCTTTTTTTAAGTATCATAGTCAACAAAGCTAACAAAAGATGCGCTTCCCATTGATAATGAGCGCTTGCATATTTCAGAGAATCAACCATATTTGCTATGGATAATTCTCAATTGAGCTTATCGGAAGAGTCAGTTCAATGAAGACGATCGGCGGGATTTTGTTGGGAATATTTACAATTATCTTCTGGCAAAAGTATTACAGCAACCTCTATGAGTACTGGTCCTCCGTAAAATCAAAACCTGATGAAGCCATGGAGAACAAAGCGATACTGATTAAAAATATCACGATCCAGGTACTCCTGGCGGGTATCGGACTGCTTCTCATTTTCTATACTTTACAATTATTGGAATTAACAAACTCCCGGTGATCTCCATGAAGCGTTGCCCGCACTGTTTGACGGAATTCAATAACGAAAACCTTAAGGACTGTGGTCTCCTGCATGAACTCTGGAGTATATTTCTGGCATGCTCCGTCAATGTGAATATCAATATGCTCTGTCCGGAATGCAGGGAACTCATGGACATGTTCACCCTGTTAAAAGACACACCGAATCAGTGAGGATTTCCCACCATAACGAAGGCGGCCCAGAAGAACGGATTGTTCTTCTTCCGTAACATCCTGAGGTTTGCCTCCCTCAGCGCTTCCGCTTTGGACTTCCCTTTTGCCATGTGATCGTAGAAGTCCGTCATAAGTTCCGTCGTCTCCTGACTCGGGACACTCCACAGGCTCATGACAAGGGTCTTGGCTCCTGAGAGAATGAACGCCCTCTTGAGCCCGAACACCCCTTCACCGCTCTGCACATCCCCGACTCCGGTTTCACAGGCTGACAGCACCACCAGATCCGTCCCTTTCAATCTCAGCCCCATGATCTTCTCCGCACTGAGCAATCCTTCATCCCTTCCTTCCCTGAGGGAGCTGTTCACTCCCGCCAGGGCAATCCCCGAACGCAGCATCGGATTTTCCATGTTGAGTCCTCCACCCTGCCCGATTTCTTCCTTAATCTTGATCGTCACCCCTCTCAAATCGCGGTCTTTCAGTTCCTGTTCCTTCAGGAAATACCCATGTGTGGCCAGGTGCAGGATTTTGGGGTGCTCCGCTCTGTACAGGATATCTTCCACGGCCATCGCACCCTGGTAACTCTTTACCCTGATCTTCAAACGATCCGTCAGGATTTTCCCGATGGCATCCGCTTCCCGCTTGGTATCGGGCAGAGGGTCGAAATGCATCTCAAGAGCGTCTCTGGAGAGTTGCCCGCCGACCCTGATTCCCTTGAAGCCGACCGTTTTGACCACCTCCTGCATATCCTTCATGCCCAGGTTGTAGTCCGGGTCAGCAATGATGACGGATTCTCCTTCTGCGGTGGTCGCGTCTGCAAATCTCAGAATATCCCGTCCGGCGGCGATGTAATCGATCACGTGGTCCTCAACAAGGTATCTGTTCTTCGGGGTAACCAGCACGCCGAAGGGAATCAGGTTAAGGTTGCCGTCGGGGCTTATCAGGAGCATCTTCCTCCCTTTCAGGTAACGTTCTACCGGTTTCATGGTCAGCAGGTAGATCGATCTTGCCTCGGTGTTCAAAATAACCGGGTCAGGGAGCCGCCGGGTGGTTTTCACTTTATTCATTTCCCTGAGGTAGGCACTGACATGCCCATCCAACTCTTCGGCATCCGCAATATCAAACAGCTTAATCACCGGTTTGCCTCCGGGGATCATGAGGAAGATATAGTACCTGAACTTATCCCACGTTCCCTTTTTAAAGTTGTACGGCCTGATTTTTGCGAAATCGATATATATCGAATCCGGAGGTAACAGCTCCATGATTTTTTTTACATCAGCCCTTTCCCCACCGATTCCTTCCAGGCTGTATTCCCTGCTCAGTTTGTTGAGTTCCGCTTCGAGAAACTCCTTCCTCTTTTCCAGCTCTCCGATTTTTGTGAGACGTTCCGCAACAGCGCCTTCATCGCTCTTTGAAAATTGTAATCTGGCTATTTCCCGGCGGACCTGAGCGAGGGTATCGAACATTTTCCGGATATCCTTGCCGCCACCATAGTGCAAAAAGCTGGAATAAAGTACGGCATCAAGGTACCTTCCCTGGGTTTCCGTGACGGCTCCCTTCCAGCGGACCCACATATTGAAGGCGTCCGTAATGGCGGCATCATCGTATTTCATGTAGAGCAACGTATGGGAAATGTAGCTGTATATATCCGATTCGTGTTGCTTGAGGTAATTGAGCTTCTGGCTTTCGGCAAGTATCATGAAATGTTCTTCCCTGGCGGTCTCATGAATGGTTATCCCGCGGAGGAAAAGACGATGGCTCTCACCATGTTTCTCAAGAACCGCATAAAGTCGTGCCATTCCTAAGAGCGTGTCGGCAACATCGGAATGATTTTTACCCATGAGCTTTTCCCGGATAGCCAGGGCCGTATGATAATACGACCCGGCTTCACGATACTTTCCGGTCATCACGTAGATCTCCGCAAGGTTGTAGAGACTCGCCGCTACCTGGGGATGCTCGTTTCCGAAAATTCTCGTGTTAATGTCCAGTATGATCTTTTGTGTCCTTTCGGCTTCCGTAAAATTCCCTGCTCTGTAGTAGAGAAGTGTGATGTTATTCAGGTTCTTGCTGAACAGGTCTCGCAATCTTGCCATATTGCCGTATCGCCTCTCCAGGGCACCGGCATAAATAACGGATGCTCTGGAATGAAGCTGCCTTGCCTCGTTATATCTGCCGGTGTTCGAATAGAGGAGTGCCAGGTTATCGAGTGTTTCCCCTACATCGATATGATCCTTCCCCAGAACTTTTTCTCTGATACCTAAAGCCCGTTTGAACAGCGATTCCGCCTCGACAGATTTCCCCACGGAATCATAGAGAATCCCCATATTGTTGAGAACCTGAGCAGCAATCGTGCCCTGATCAGGGGTTTTTTCCACAATTGCCAGTGCCCTTTTATAGAGTGACTCCGCCTCCGTGTATTTGCCGGTCTTGAAGTTGAGAAAGGCGATGTCTTTGAGGCTTTCTGCCACTTGCAGATGTTCTTTCCCAAATTTCCGTTCCCGGATTTCCAGTAGTCTTTTATAGAGTTTCTCCGCCTCTCCATACTTGCCGAGATCCTGACTGACGTAAGCAAGGTTGTTCAGATATACGTCAATGTCCGGGTTTTGTTTCCCCAGAGTTTTTTCCTTGATTCCCAATACCCGCTCGAACAGTGGTTCCGCATCCCTGTACCTCAGCGTCCAGTAATAGAAGAGCGCCAGATTATTCAAGACCGCGACCGTCGATTGGTGCTCACTTCCCAATGCGTTCTCACGAAGTGTCAATGCCTTCCTGTAATGGGATTCGGTTTCCGCGTGCCTGCCCATCTGGTAGTATATCCGTGCCAGATCATTGTTGATGGATGCAGCATTGATATCGTCACCACCGGACTCGTAAATGGACAGAGCCCTTTTGTAGAGGGACTCCGCCTCACCATATCGTTCCATGTTCCGGCGAATGTGTGCCAGATACCATAAAGTCAGGGCGACTCGAGCATCTCTTTGCCCGAATGCCTTTTCTTTAATCTCCAGTGATCTCTGATAAAACGGCTCCGCCTCTTTATATCTTTCCGCGGAGTAACCGAGCCATCCAAGGGTATCCAGGATCTGCGAGACTTCGGGGTGATCTCTGCCGAATACCTTTTCCCTTATCGCCAGGGCTTTCTTCGCATAGGAAATTGCTTCCTCGTATTTTTTTGTTTTTTTGAACACATCAATCGCCTGATTGTTCAGTGTGATTGCCTCCTCCTTTTCTTTATCCAGAACGGCATCAGCGAAAAGCAATGACGGGAATAAGATCATCGCGAGTATGACAATCATAAGATATTTTTTCATGGATAACTTCCTCTCTTCGAGTCACGCTCATTTCCCTGCAAACTTCTCAGGAACGCGGACGCTGCGACTCTTTTTCAGGCGTGTTTCATTTGTCCGACCGTTGCTCACTGGTATTATATATGATATAAATATTTAATATCAAATGAATTGAAATTTTCCGCAGTAAGGAGACGACAGATGACGAAAAAGATATGGATGCTGACAGGAGTTGCTCTCCTGGCGGTGATAATCCTTCCCGTTTCCGGATGCAAAAAAGCCGAAGAGGCGGGGCCGAAACCTGCTCCTGCCGTGACATCCACACAACCCGCACCGGTTCCGTCTCCTCTACCCCCGACTACAACCGCACCTGCAACAAAAGACCAGCGGGGAGAACCGGTTCCTGAAAAGAAAACAGCCGGGAAGAAAACAACAACCCCAATCTCCTTAGAGAAGGAGGTTGTCAGAAATGAGGCGACCGGCGTGAGCCGGGAATTATCCCGCGAAAAGACTACCGTTGCAAAAGCAACTCCGGCGGAAAAAACCCCTGTAAAGCCAAAACTTCTTCTCGCAGCTCCCTCATTTACACTCAACAATTATGATGGAAATCCCGTAAGCCTCGGCAATCAGAGGGGGAAGGTGGTTCTTATCATGTACACCGCGACATGGTGCCCCCCCTGCAAGAAGATCCTTCCTGAATTAAAGGAACTTTATCAAAGATACCGGGGAAAAGGCTTTGTGCTGCTGTCCATCTTTAGCGAAGAGGTGTCCCAGATCGAATCGTACGTGAAGAAAAACAATTTGCCCTTTTCCGGCCTGGTCGATGACGGCAAAATCGTCCAGAGAAAGTACGGGATAGCAGTGTTGCCCACGTTCGTTGTCATTGACAGGAAGGGTCGTATCGCCAGGCAGGCCCAGTACGGTGCCCTGGCAAATATACTGGAAGAAATGGAAAAAGAGATCGTGGCCCTGTTATAAGTCCGTTTTCCTGTCTTGTAATCATAAGGGGGTCGAAAGGATAAGGCCACTGGAAGGAGGATTTGATGCCTGGAAGCAAGCGGGTTTTCCCGTAGCGTGTTACAACCCTTGATGAGCTCTCATTATCCGATTCGATGTGATGCCAGCGCCCTGTTTCACTTTCTGTCTATGTACCCGCAATCATGCCCACAGCCTTTCCCGCTGCGGCTTTCACTTTCGGGTGATACGGTTTTATGCTGAGAAAACTGCTCTGCCTGCTTACCTCGTTCAGAAAAGGCAATGCCTCTTTATCCCCGATGTTCCCCAGGGCAAGGCATATCTTTTCCTGCAAATCGGCCTTCGCATCAGCCGACAGCGTTGCAGCTTTCGCGTGAAACAGATCAATGAGAGGCTTTACGGCATCGTGGTACTTGAGTGAACCCAACGTGGTGACAATGCCTGCCTTCAGCTGTTCATCACACTTCGGCAGCGCCGCCACCAATATTTCTCCCCTGAGTGCCCCTCCTATCATGTTGACAGTTTTCAGGGCTTCTCTCTGAACACGGATATCATCATATATTAAAAGTGGTGCAAGGGTTTTCGCATCCCCGGGACTTCCCACTCTGCCCAACAGGCGCGCGAGGTTCCGCAAATAGTCCCATGGGGCGTCATCTTTTATCCGTTCAACGATGTGAGGAGCGACATCCTTTCCCATCTCCGCGATCAGGTTCAGGATCATGATAATTTCATTGCTGTCCTCAGTTTCTTTGAGTAGATACAGGAGACGGCCTACTGAATACTCTCGCATCATCACGAGATTCCGCCCCGCTTCATTCCGCTTGCCTTCCCGGTTAGTTCGAATCTCTTCAATGAGAATTTTTAACATCTCTTCTATAGCGATACCGCTCAATATCTCCGTCGCCATACCCCGGATCTCCGCCCCCACCTCATCCTGCCTCGAAATGACATACCTGAATGTTTCAAGCACGGGAAGGCTTTCGGCAAACAGGTGCGCGTGGATCCGGTGCCGAGCGATGTCCTGTAAAAGCACACATACGGCTCTGAGAGCCAGCGATGGATCGTTCTCGGCTTTGACCCATGCGGTTACCTTGTCCAGATAACCGATAATGGAATCACTTCTTTTCTCTAAGGGAAGGCATTCAAGACTTTGCGCCAACGCCTCCGAGATGCGAGACCGCGCAACCGTGTCCCCAACAGCCAGTCTGTCAATAAGGCGGCCAATGACGGTCTCCACGGCATCATGCTCCCCTTCGGAGAAAGCCATCTCTACCATTCCGGCTGAAGATTTTATGACGCTCTCATCCGGAATATCCTTGTCGAGCTCCCTGAGTATGTTATCTCTCTCATTCCTGATGATGCGTATTCGTTTTTCTTTTTCCTCTAATTTACGGTTTTCTTCCTCCTGTTTTTTCTTCTGATATTCCACTCCCTTATCAGAACTCATCATCTGCCGGTACGCCTGCTCAAGAGAGGCTTTGTTCTTCTCATCAATTGTCTCATCCCCGGCGGCCGCATTGAGCATTTCCGAAACCTTTTCCACCACAGCTTCGAACTTCCGGTCATCCATATCCTTAATCACCTGCCCGAAGACATGATTGCCGAGTATGCCCTCAACATTTTTCGTCAAGGTCATGGCAACGAGCTGGGCATCCATACCGGAAATATATTCGGCTACAAGTTTGGCTATTTTCTCTTTATCTTCAGGGTTGGAAACGCTATCGAGCGTACGCAACATATGGAGCATGTTTTCCGAAAGTTTAATATTCTGAACATGTCCTTCTTTATCGGAAAGGCTTTGCATGCCGGATTGAATGATCTTTGAAATCCATGCGGGATCCTTGGCCTTTTCCTTTAACTGCTGGAGATCTTTTACGGCATCAGGATCTTCGGCGGTGATAAACCTGATCACATCTTCATCCTTGATATCGGCACCGGCAATGATCTGGTGCTCCCGGTCTTTCTCAATGTACACTTTCTGATTAATGCGAATGTGGGGCATTAAGCCCGATGAGATGACTTCTGCCAACCCTTTTTCTTTGAAATCCTCGGGCTTTTTACCCAAGAGTTCCAGAAGCGGCATAAGCTCACTTTTTTCCAAACCCTTGAGGAATTCCAGGCTCTTGATGCCCCATTTGATCATCAGCATGAGAAAAATGGCGACCTGAGGCCTCTCCTGATATTTCTGGCTTAACGGTTCACCGCAGACTAAGAGGTTTTTTTCGGCCTCGGCATATATGACAGAGTCAATTTCCTCAAAGGCATTGACAAACGTTTCATACATCCTGTCAACGGTGTTGACGATCATGGCGTTGGTGGGAGGATAGAGACGCAAATTGATAATCGCCGTGTTCATAATCACCAAGGCGTCTATCGCTTTTCCCTGAATATCCTGAACGGCCATCACTCTCTCCCTCAATCCCATTCCACTACGTTGATTATGGTAAAGGTTGACGTGTTTGTGCTCACCTCGTACATCTCTTATATTTATAGCAGATTTATTCTCATCTATAAATCACATCTGTCCAAGATAGATTTAGAAATTGAAAGGGTGCACACAATCAGGTAGAAGTTTCTTTGCAACAAGGAAACGAAAACCTGAAAAGGAGGCACCCTGATGAATAGATTTAGCAGTATTTT
>Ga0194112_10005304_pt1 | contig 17360 bp, 20 predicted proteins | sample TA2MahC400mmetaG_FD_146191 | JGI IMG/M metagenome (GOLD analysis project Ga0194112, IMG submission 146191) | Freshwater microbial communities from Lake Tanganyika, Tanzania - TA2015016 Mahale Deep Cast 400m | ecosystem: Environmental > Aquatic > Freshwater > Lake | place: Tanzania: Lake... | reverse complement strand
CATCGTGATGCCAAGGACAGTGCGGGACGAAACGAATTGGACGAGCCGTAATAGACTGAAAGTCCAACGGCTCACATAACAAATGCACTTCGTTCAACTCACGCTTTGCGGACATGCGGCGGTAGGACGATGACCGCCAGGGCGAAGGTTGTTTCCCGCCGCACGTCGCAAAGTCTTAGTGTTTCACGACCACTTTTTGAGAATATGAAAATCTTGAAGCGCACTAATCGCTTTTACGACACATCTCGTTTCGGACAACCGCAAATCCGCGTCTATCATCGCCAAGGCAGCGGCAAACGCTGTCCGCGCTATACGCTCCGCTGCGGATGCTGCGACCAAAAGGTCGAGATCTACTACGACGCAGATGGCTTGGAAATCGGCGGCGTGAATGGCGCGCTTGACGATTGGCGCGAGATTCTGCTGCCGCTACTCCTGGTCGAACGAAAAGATAGCCAAAGAAAACGAAAATCCAGATAGGGAATAATGAAAAAACGATTCGCGCTTTGCATTGACAACCAAGACTATAAAGTCTCGCTGATCCCCCAAAAAATCTACGGGGTTATTCCCGACGCGCGCGCGGAACAGGATGATTTTATTCGCGTCGTAGACGAAAGCGGCGAAGATTATCTATACCACACGCGCCACTTTGTCTTCATCGAATTGCCCAAGAAAATCGAGCGGGTGTTAGTCGCCGCCTAGCCACTGCCAATGATCAAACTCGCCCCCTCCATCCTCTCCGCCGATTTCGCGCGGCTGGGAGAGCAGGTCAAAGCAGCCGAACGCGCCGGCGCGGATTACATTCACGTGGACGTGATGGACGGACATTTCGTCCCGAACATCACCGTCGGTCCCATCGTCGTCGCCGCGCTGCGCCCGCACACGCGCCTGCCGCTCGATGTGCATCTGATGATCGACGCGCCCGAGCGGTACGTCGGCGATTTTGCGAACGCGGGCGCGGACATTATCACGATCCAACAAGAAGCGTGCGCGCACCTGCATCGCATCGTCGAGCAGATCAAGGGGTTGAATAAAAAGGCAGGCGTCGCGCTCAACCCCGCTACGCCCGTCAGTACGCTCGAAGAGATTTTGCCGTACGTGGATTTGGTGCTCGTGATGACCGTCAATCCCGGCTTTGGCGGACAATCGTTCATTCAGACGATGCCGCAGAAAATCGCGGCACTGCGGCAAATGATCGACGCGCGCGGCTTGACCGCGCAGATCGAACTCGAGGTAGACGGCGGCATCAACGCGACGACCGCGCCGCGCGTCGTCGCGGCAGGCGCGCGCGTCCTCGTCGCCGGGACGGCGATTTACAACGGCAAGACGAGCGTGGCAAAGGCGATGAGAACACTACGCAAGGCGGTGAAATAAAAAAACCAGCGCACCCGTCGTCGAGTCGCTGGCTTGTCTGAACAAGCAACCTAGTCTTGCTTGTTGAGCGTGCGCAAGCATTTAGCGCAGACATTCATCTTTTGCTTTTTGCCTTGATACGTCACGGTTCGCTTGTTGATGTTCGGCATAAAGCGGCGGTTGACAGCATTCATCGCGTGACTGCGCGCGTGACCGTACAGCGGACCCTTGCCGCAAATATCGCATCGTTGAGCCATAAATCATTCACCTCTTTTCAAAATAATTGCACGAATTGAAACGGGCACGATAATACCACAATCGTTCGATTTACGCAAATCCGTTTAGACCTTCGAGGTCTTGGAGACCTCGAAGGTCTGTAAGGGTAACCGAATGGCAGAAGAAAATTACTTGGGACGAATCGAAATTTCACCGAACGCGATCGCGAGTCTCGCCGGACAAGCCGTACTGGAATGTTACGGCGTCGTCGGAATGGCGAACAAAAATCTGCGCGACGGCATCGTCGAAGTGTTGACGCGCGGCAATTTCCGGCGCGGCATTGACGTCAAGGTCGTCGAGCACGAAATCTGCATCGAACTCTACGTCGTGATCCAGTACGGCACGCGCATTTCCGAAGTCGCGCACGGGATTATGAACCGCGTCAAGTTCAGCGTCGAAAAATCATTGGGCTTGCCGGTTGCAAAAGTGAACGTGCGCGTCCAGGGCTTGCACGTAGACGAGCAAGCGTAAAACGCAAGTGTCATTGCGAGCCGCACAGCGGCGAAGCAATCCCCAATTTGCAAATCGGAGATTGCTTCGTCGCACACGACGCTCCTCGCAATGACACGACTCTATGAATTTTTTCTTCGGGGGAAGTTTTGTCAGACGATCAAATCCAATCACCCGCTGAGCCGTTGCCGCCGCTGAAATCCATCGGCGGGCAGGAACTGAAACAATTATTTTCCGCCAGCACCGCCTGGCTCGAACGCCACGCCGCCTACGTCAATTCGCTCAACGTGTTCCCCGTGCCGGACGGCGACTCGGGCACGAATATGCTCTTGACGATGCAAGCCGCGATCAAAGAAGTCGCCACGTCGCCGGAACACGCGGCGGGCGCGATGCTCAAAGCGATTTCACACGGCGCGCTCTTGGGCGCGCGCGGCAATTCCGGCGTGATCCTCTCGCAGATCATTCGCGGCTTTGCGCGCGCGATCGAAAAGAAAGACGCGATCACCGCGAACGATTTCGCCGCCGCGCTCGTCGAAGGCGCGCGCACCGCGTACAAAGGCGTCGTCAAGCCGGTCGAAGGAACGATTCTCACCGTCGCGCGCGAGTCCGGCGACGCCGCGACGCTTGCCGCGACGCAAAGCGATGATCTGCGCGTCGTCTGGGCAAAGACGGTCGAAGCCGCGCGGGTCTCCGTCATCAAAACGCCGATGCTGCTGCCGGTCCTGAAAGAAGCCGGAGTCGTGGACGCGGGCGGTCAGGGCTTGCTGGTTCTGCTCGAAGGCGCACTGAAATATTTGAATGGCGAACCGCTCGAACTCGCGGCGGCAGGGGTCGGCGCGCAAGCGCTGGAACAAATCGCGCGCGAAGAGGGCTGGGGCTTTGACATTCAATTTCACATTCGCGGCTCCGATCTCGACGTGGACGCGATCCGCGACAAAATCGCGAGGATGGGCGAATCTACCCTCGTCGTCGGCGACGCGACGCTGATCAAAGTGCACGTCCACGCGCCCACCCCCGGCGCGATTCTCGATTACGGTTGCTCGGTCGGCGTCATCACCAACGTCATCGTCGAAAATATGCAAGAGCAGTACATTGATTTTATGGCGGGACAGACCGCGCGTCCGCCGATCACTGCGGAAGACATCGCGGGAATGACGACCGTCGCCGTCGTGCCGGGCGCGGGCTTGGTGCGCGTCTACGAATCGCTCGGCGTCGGCAAAATCATTTCCGGCGGGCAAACGATGAATCCCAGCACCCAGGATATTTTACAAGCGATTGACGCGGTCAAAACCGATCAGGTGATCGTTTTGCCGAACAACAAAAACATCATTCCCGCCGCCGAGCAAGCCAAGCTACTCGCGAAAAAACAAGTGGCGATCATCCCCACCCGGACGATTCCGCAAGGGATCGCCGCGCTGCTCGCGTTCAACTTCCAGAGCGATCTCGACACGAACGTCAAAGCGATGACGCGCGCGGCGCAAAACATCCGCACGATCGAAATCACCAAAGCGACGCGCTCGGTCAACCTCGACGGGCTCGCAGTCAAAGAAGGACAATTCATCGGCTTGATTGACGACGATCTGCAAGGCGCAGGCGACGATCGGACTGCGCTCACGTTGGAAATGCTCAAGCAGACGCGCGCCGAAGAATATGAAATCATCACGCTCTACTACGGCGATACGATCAACGCGAACGACGCCGAAATCTTGAGCGAAGCGATTCGCCAAAAATATCCGCCGCAAGAAATCGAAGTGGTCAGCGGCGGACAACCGCATTATCATTTCATTATTTCGGTGGAATGATCATTTGCCGCTTGTCATTGCGAGCCGCGCAGCGGCGAAGCAATCCCCACTCCGCAAGTTGGAGATTGCTTCGTCGCATCCTTCGACTCCGCGACAAAAATCGTCGCTCCGCTCAGGACGCTCCTCGCAATGACAATGAGAACAAAAAATGCCACGCGTAAAAATTCTAACGGACAGCACCGCCGATCTGCCGCCCGGCGTTGCGGAAGAATTAGGCATCACCGTCTTGCCCTTGACGATTCAACTGGGCAACAAGAAACTGCGCGACGGAATTGACGTGACGCCCGCCGATTTCGTCGAGCGGATGGCGCGCGTCTCCACGCCGCCAGCAACCCTTCCGCCGACGGCGAAACAATTCGAAGAGGCGTACGCGGAATTGACGAAAGGCGGCAACGCCGTCGTCGCGATTCACGCGTCGAGCAAACTCAGCCAGACGTTCCGCACCGCCGCGCGCACCGCCGCGCCGCTCCTGGGGCGCCACAAGATCGTCGTGATTGACTCGCAACTCGTCACGGTCGGCTTGGGAATGTTGGTGACGGCGGCGGCGCGCCTTGCCGCCAGCGGCGCGTCGCTCGACGCAGTCGTGCGGCTGACGCGCGGAATGATCCCGCGCATCTACATCGGCTTTTTCGTCGAGACGCTCGACTTTCTCGAACGCGGCGGACGCATCGGCAAAGCGCAAGCCGTGCTGGGGACGATGCTCAACATCAAGCCGCTCTTGATTCTGGAAGAAGGCGAAATCGTCGCGCTGGAAAAAGTTCGCAATCGCGCCAAAGCGATCGAGAAACTCGTCGAGTTCATCACCGAGTTTACGCACATCGAAAAAATGGTGGTGCTGCACGGCAACACGCCGCTCGACGTGCAAGCGCTGATTGAGCAAACGAATTTGGTGATCCCGAACCTGGACATTTCGGTCGATCATTACGGTCCCGCCACCGCGACGCACGTCGGCACGGACGCGCTGGGCGTGGTGATCTACGAGGGAATGTAGGAGCAACCCCTATGGCAAACGTCAAGATTCTCACGGACAGTTTGGCGGACATTCCAGCCGCGATCATCAAAGACCTTGACATCACCGTCGTGCCTTGCACGGTGCGGTTTGGCGCGGAAGAGTACATTGACCGCGTGACGCTGTTTCCGACCGAGTTCTATCACAAACTGGTTGCCAGCCCGATCCTGCCGACGACCGCGTTTCCCTCCAGCCAAATGTTCGAAGAAGCGTACCGTCAACTCACCGACACGACGGATCGCATTTTGGCGATCCATACGATCGCTTCCCTGACCGGAATTTTCAACGCGTCGCGCCTCGCCGCCCAAAATATCCAAAACGCGCGGATCGAATTGATTGATTCGGAACAAGTGAGTATGTCGCTGGGCTGGCTCGTGATTCTCGCCGCGCGCGCGGCGAAAGAAGGCGCAACGCTCGCGCAGGTCAAAGCGCTCGTCGAGAACGCGAAAACGCGCGTCCACATTATCGCGATGCTCGACACACTGGAGTACGCGCAGCGCGGCGGGCGGCTGGGCAAAGGCGCGGCGTTGGTCGGGAGTATGCTCAACGTCAAGCCGCTCGTCTCCGCCGTTCACAGCGAAATCGTGCCGGTGGAAAACGTGCGAACGCAAAAGCGCGCGCTCGAACGGCTGGCGGAGATCGTGCTTGCGTCCGGTCCGATCCAGGAACTCGCGGTCATTCACGCCGATGCGGCGCATCTGGCGCAAACACTTCAAAAAATGCTCGCCAAAACTTTTCCGAACGATCAAATCGTAATGAGCGAAACGGGTCCTGTACTCGGCACGCACACCGGACCAGGCGCGGTGGGAATCGCGTGGCTCACCGGAAGATACTAACAATTGACAATTGACAATTGACAATTGCTAATTGTCAATTGATAGAGGTTGGGATGTCGCTTGCCTTTAAAGACTTGGAACGCATACTCGGCAACGAACAAAAAAAGTGCGACGACCATTTGGTCATTGGCGGACTAGAAAAATTCATTAACAATTTTACGGCGAAACAACAAGGCGCAGAACGCGCGCGCGCCGAACAGGTGGAAGACGCTTTGCGCGGCTACGGCGCGGCGGAGCCGGACGCGCGGCGCGAAATGATCGATCGCGCGCTCGCGGCGTTGCGTGATGAAACCCCGCCCGCGCCTGTCATTGCCGAAGAACCGCCCGGCGCGCCGCCGCCACCCGAACCGCCCGATGAGTTCGAGGACGATGACGCGGGCGAAGAAACAAGACCCGCCGCGAAAAAAGCCGCGCCGCGCGCCAGCGCAGTCTCCGGCTTTGGACTCGACGCGAGCGTGACGCGCCTGCAAAGCATCGGACCCGCGCACGCCAAGAAATTGCAGAAACTCGGCGTCTACACCGTCGGCGACCTGCTCTATCATTTTCCGCATCGCTACGACGATTACAGCCAGCTCAAAACGATCAGCCAACTCGTCTACGGCGAAGAAGTGACCTTGCTCGTGACGGTGTGCGAGGCGCACACGCGCGAAACGCAGCGCGCCGGCTTGACGATCACGACCGTCCTGCTGGCGGACACGACCGGCAAAATCAACGCGACCTTTTTCAATCAGCCGTACTTGCAGCAACAATTCAAGTCCGGACGCCGCATCGTCATCAGCGGACGCGTCGATCAAGACCTGGGGCGGCTCTCGTTCAAGCAACCCGAATGGGAACCGTTCAGCAAAGATTTGTTGCACACCGCGCGCATCGTCCCGGTCTATCCGCTGACCGAAGGCATCACGAATCGCTGGTTGCGCCGCCTGATCAAAGACGTCGTCGAGTACTGGGCGCCGCAAGCCGCCGATACGTTGCCCGCGCCGATGCGCGCGCGCGAAAATTTGCTCGACGCGCCGAGCGCGCTGAGCGAGATCCATTTTCCGACGACGCTCGAAAAAATGAACGCGGCGCGCCGCCGCCTCGCGCTCGACGAGTTTCTGCTGATTCAGTTGGGCGTGTTGCGCCAGCGCAAGCAGTGGCGTGAAAAACCCGGACGCGCGTTGCGCGCCGATGAAAAACTCCAGCGCGATTTTCTCGCGTCGTTGCCGTTTCAACTGACGAACGCGCAGCAACGCGTCTTGAGCGAAATTCTCGGCGACATTCAACGCGCGCAACCGATGAGTCGCCTGCTGCAAGGCGATGTCGGATCGGGCAAGACCGTCGTCGCGGCGGCGGCGATGCTCGCGGCGGTCGCCAACAGCGCGCAAGCCGCGCTCCTCGCGCCGACCGAAATTCTCGCCGAGCAACATTTCAAAACGCTCTCCGCGATTTTTGCGAAACAAGCCCAGCCGCCGCGGATCCGCTTGCTCACCGGCAGTTTGAAAAATCGCGAGAAAGAAAATGCGCGCGCGGAAATCGCGGCAGGCGAAATTGACGTCGCCGTCGGCACACACGCGCTCATCCAGGAAGATGTCGCGTTCAAAAATCTCGCGCTCGCGGTGATTGACGAGCAACATCGCTTTGGCGTGGAGCAGCGCGCGACGATCCGCTCCAAGGGCTACCATCCGCACATTCTCGTGATGAGCGCGACGCCGATTCCGCGCACGCTCGCGCTGACGTTGTACGGCGATCTCGATCTCTCGCTCATTGACGAGATGCCGCCGGGGCGGCAAGCGATCAAAACGAAATGGCTGGAGCCGCGCGAACGCGAGCGCGCGTACGCGTTCATCGCGAATCAGATCGCCAAGGGCCGCCAGGCATTCGTCATCTGTCCGCTGATCGAAGAATCGGAGGCGATTGACGCGAAAGCGGCGGTGGAAGAGTACGAACGGCTGCGCCAAGACGTTTTCCCAAACTTGCGCGTTGGCTTGATTCACGGTAAACTAAAGCCGGGCGAAAAAGACGCGACGATGAACGCGTTTCGCGATCACACGCTCGATATTCTCGTCGCCACATCCGTCGTCGAAGTCGGGATTGACGTGCCGAACGCGACGGTGATGTTGATCGAAGGCGCGGATCGATTTGGCTTGGCGCAGCTGCACCAATTTCGCGGACGCGTCGGACGCGGGGAACATCAGTCGTACTGTTTGTTGCTCGCGGAAAAAAAGGAAAGCATCGCGGACGAACGTTTGCGCGTGATCGAATCCACGCAAGACGGTTTCCGTCTGGCGGAAGAAGATTTAAAGTTGCGCGGTCCCGGCGAATTTTTCGGGACGCGGCAATCGGGCTTGCCGGATCTCAAGGTTGCCAAATTGAGCGACGTGAAAATTCTGGAGGAGGCGCGCCGGATCGCGCAGGAAATTTTCGCGCGCGATCCCGGCTTGACCCAGCCCGAACATCATTTGTTGGCGCAGCGCGTCAGCGCGTTTTGGAAAGTCAAGGGGGACCTAAGTTGACCATCGCCATTTATCCCGGTTCGTTCGACCCGATTCACTTCGGACACATTGACATTGCGACGCGCGCGGCAAAGATTTTCGATACGCTGATCTGGGCGGTGTACGATCGCCCGCTGAAGAATCTGATGTTCAGCGTCGAAGAACGTCTGGAATTTATGCGCCAAGCCGCGCACGATTTTCCGAACATCAAGGTGATGCCGTATCACGGACTCACGGTCGAGTTCGCGCGCAGTCAGAACGCGACGGTGATGGTGCGCGGGTTGCGCGTGACGTACGATTTCGAAATGGAGTACCAAACCGCGCTGGCGAACCGGCAGCTGGCGGCGGACATTGATACGGTCTGCCTGATGACTTCGCTCCAGCACGCGTTCGTCAGTTCGACCAACTTGAAAGAGATTGCATTTTTGGGCGGCGCGATTGACGACATCGTTCCGCCGTACGTCGAAGCCGCCGTGAAAAAACGCCTGGCGCAATTGGGCGACGGCGGCAGCGACAAGGTCAGTTTGGTTTCGTTGCGAGAGTAGTAATTGGTGATTAGTGATTGGTCAATTGGTGACTAGTTGACTAATCACCAATCACTGATCACTAACCCACGAAAGGGGATGATAGCCATAGACGTTCTCTATTTGGTTGACCGCTTGGAAGCCCTGCTCAACAAAGGGTGGCGCGTCCCCATGTCTGCCAAAACGATGATTGACGAGGACGAGTTCCTCGACATCGTGGATCAGATGCGGATCGCGTTTCCCGAAGAGATCAAGCAAGCGAAAAAGATCGTGCAAGAGCGCGAACGGATCGTCGCGCAAGCGCAAGAAGAAGCCAAGCACATCATCGAAACGGCGAAAGAGGACGCGGCGCGCCTGACGAACGACCACGCGATCGTCAAGACGGCGCAAGCGCAAGCCGCGCAAATCGAACGGCAGGCGCAAGCCGAAGCCGCCGCGCGCGAACGCGGCGCGGATCAATACGCGACCCAGCTGCTCAAGGATTTGCACGCGCGGCTGGAACAATTCGCGCAACAAATCGCGCAGATGCAGACGCAGGTGTACAACGGCTTGAACGTCTTGCAAGAACCGCCGCCCGCCGACGCGCCGCCGCCGCGCGAAAATTCTTGACACATTCCCAGACTCGGCTATAATGGGCAACATTGCTCTGAAGGAGTCCTGATGCGCTACAACGTCGCCCAATTGCTGAAAGAACAAAGCGGACACACGCGGCAATACACCTTGCGCGAAGCGATCGACGCGCTCGATCCGGAAATCGCGCCGCTCAGCCCGCTCGCCGGCACGGTGCAGTTGATTCGCACCGCCGATGGTATTTTCGTGCTGGGGAATCTGCACACGTCGCTGGAACTGACGTGCGCGCGTTGTCTCGTGCCGTTCGCGCTGCCGCTGGAATTTTCGCTCGAAGAAGAATTTCGTCCGACGATTGACATTCACACGGGCGCGACCTTGCCGCTGACCGCCGACGACGAAGTTGCGACGCGGATCGACGCGCATCACGAAATCGATCTGAGCGAAGTCGTCCGCCAGGGCATTTTGCTCGCAATTCCGCCCGGTCCGATTTGTCGCTCGAAATGCGCGGGCTTGTGCGCGATATGCGGCAAAAATCTGAACGAGGGTGCGTGCGATTGTAAGCGCGATGAAATCGATCCGCGCTTTGAAAAGTTGAAAGAACTGCTGGACAAAAAATAATCGTCGTGTCATTGCGAGGCGCGCAGCGGCGAAGCAATCCTCAATTTGCTCGACGGAGATTGCTTCGTCGCGAAAAACGCTCCTCGCAATGACACCGACAACAATCACCGAAAGGAATTTTCCGAACTATGCCACCTCTCCCAAAACGAAAATTATCGAAAGGGCGCCGCGACCGCCGCCGCAGTCATCTCGCGATGTCAAGTCCGAATCTGACGCCCTGCCCGAATTGCCACAAGATGCGCCAGCCGCACCACGTCTGCCCACACTGCGGACATTACGCGGGCGAAGAAATTTTCACCGTCGAACAAAAACCCGCCGCGCGCAAAAAGAAATAGCGCGGGCGCGCCAACACATCGCTGCGCGCAGCGAAGAAACGAATGGCGCCACGCGGGCGAAAGGCAATAACAACGAAGATGAGGAGGTCTGGCAATCTTGCGCGCTGGCGCGACACGCCAGACCTCTGTTTGTGATTTCAGATTTCAGATTTGCGATTTTAGATTGCCGCCTTTGCCAATCTGCAATCTGAAATCTAAAATCTGAAATGAGAGGAATTGTGAAAACCGCATTCATCTTCCCAGGACAAGGTTCGCAATACGTCGGGATGGCGCAAGACTTGGTCGCCGCGTATCCGCACGCGCGCGCAATTTTCGATCAGGCGGACGCGACGCTGGGCTTTGCGCTCTCGTCGCTCTGCTTCACCGGTCCCGAAAATGATTTGACCGATACAATCAACGCGCAACCCGCGCTGCTGACGCACAGCATCGCCGCGCTGCGCGTCTTGCAAACGCTCCGCCCGGATTTCGCGCCGGCGTTCGTCGCCGGACATTCGCTCGGCGAGTACTCCGCGCTCGTTGCCGCCGACGCGCTGGACTTTGCCGACGCGCTGAAACTCGTGCGCGAACGCGGGCGCGTGATGAAAGCGGCAGGGCAAAAAACGCCGGGCGCGATGGCGGCACTGATCGGGATTGACACCGCCGCGCTCGAAAGTGTCTGCGCGGAAACCGGCGCGCAGATCGCGAATTATAATGCGCCGGGGCAAATCGTCATCTCCGGCGAAAAGGACGCGCTCACCCGCGCAGTCGAACTGGCAAAGACGCGCGGCGCGAAACGCGCGATTGTGCTCGCAGTCAGCATCGCGTCGCACTCGCGCTTGATGGAAAACGCCGCGCGCGAATTTGCGAACGCAGTCGCCGCCACACCATTCCGCGCGCCGAAAATGCCGGTGGTTTCAAACGTCGCCGCGCAACCGCTCACCACTGTCGAAGAAATCCGGTGCGAACTCGTCGCGCAGTTGACGTCGTCCGTGCAGTGGATCAAGACGATTGAGTACATCGCCGCGCAAGGCGCGACCAAGTTTATCGAGATTGGCCCGAAAGATGTGCTCGCGGGTTTGATCCGCCGTATCGCCAAAGATGTGCACGCGGTTAGCATTGGCGACGTGGCGAGCGTGAAGGGGTTTGGGGAAGCAGTGTAAGCGTATGAAATCGATCGCTTGAGACACCATCAAGCAATCGGTAGCGAGTTCGTGCGTAGTACTCAGTACGTAAGATCTGTTCCTACTGTTATGCACTTCTAAGCACAAGTTCTATCACAAACTCCAAAAAGGAGCGCCATGAAAACAAAAGCGACATCACGAAAGAGAACTGCCAAGAAAGAACATGTCCTACCTAACGCAAACACATCGTCCGGATCGGGCCTGTCAGGCTTGAGCGGAAGATTAGGGGATATGGATATGAGAACCGTTATGGAGAACGTCCGCAAGGCTGAATCTCAACCCGTGATTTGGCCAACATTCACTTCCGTCTCCCCGGGCAATCATCCTAACCTAAACCCCAAACAGCAACCTAGCCGTGCAGAAAGTCAAATGCCAGAAACGCCAAACAGAAATTCTACCTTATTCACACAGTCTTCTCGTCCTCTAAGAATATTCCTTTGTCACTCTGCGGGAGATAAACCGACCGTTAGAGATCTTTACCACCGACTAAAAACCGATAATAATATTGACCCGTGGTTTGACGAGGAAAAACTCTTACCTGGACAGGATTTTAATTTGGAAATTACCAAGGCAGTACACTCGTCTGATATTGTATTAGTCTGCATTTCTCGCGCCTCTGTTAACAAAGCAGGATACGTTCAGAAAGAACTCAAGTACGCTCTTGATGCTGCCGATGAACAACCAGAAGGCACAATCTTTATCATCCCCATAAAACTCGAAGAGTGTGAGGTCCCTGACCGATTACGTCGTTGGCAATGGATCGATTTTTTTAAGGAACACAGTTACGATCTACTAATGCGTTCACTACGACATCGAGCAAAAACACTCGGAATAACTCTTGGTACGACTACATAGATAGAAAGGCGACCTGCAAATCATCTAGCGTCGAATGGGCTCGGCACCGAACATCGCGCCGTGCATCAGGCGAAGTTAGTGTACTGGCGTGTTTGCACAGCGCGCAACGTACTCATCTCCCTGGTGTTGATAGTAATTGGACAGAGGAATAGACGGTTGCTCCAGAAAAATCAGCTTGAAGCCGACTTGCTGTGCAGCGGGACTCGTGAAATAACCAAAATGATCGACGGGAAGAAAATCAAAAGAATCGAACTGGCAGGGCGCGACAAGATTGAATCGCTCGGTGAGTATGTTGATCGAGTCTTGGAAGCGCTCGGTCACCCTGAAGCACTCGTCACAGATGAGTCGCAGGTTTGGGATTTTACTCGCGACACGAACGAATTGAAGAAAATTGCAAAGAAATTGGGATTTGCGATAACCAAGAACGACTATGTTTGGGAATTAGCCGAACGGTGCAAGAATAGAGCGAAGAAATAAATAACCATCTGCAACAAGGCAAGGAGGGTCATCAATGTCTGATCTATCCAACAAAATCGCCGTCGTGACCGGCGGCAGACGCGGCATCGGACGCGCGATCTCGGAACTGCTCGCGCGGCGCGGCGCGGACGTGCTGATCGGCGATTGCACGGAGGATCCCGGCAAGGACACCGCCGCCGAAATCGCCGCCGCGACCGGACGCCGCGTGATCGCGCAGTGCGTTGACGTCGCAAACAGCGCGAGCGCGAAAGCGTTCATCGAGTTCGCGATCGCGCAATTCGGACGCGTGGATATTTTGGTGAACAACGCCGGCATCACGCGCGACAATTTGATTATGCGGATTAGCGACGAAGATTGGGACAGCGTGTTGGACGTTAATCTCAAAGGCGCGTTCAATTGCTGCAAAGCCGTCGCGCGCCAAATGATGAAGCAACGCTCCGGACGCATCGTCAACATCACCTCCGTCGCCGGACTCGCGGGCAACGCCGGGCAGACGAATTACGCGTCGTCCAAAGCCGGACTCGTCGGCTTTACCAAATCGTTGGCAAAAGAGTTGGGCGCGCGCAACATCACCGTCAACGCCGTCGCACCCGGTTTCGTCGGCACTGCGCTGACCGATGTTCTGCCGCAAGAGTTCAAAGACCTCGCGATTAAAATGACGCCGCTCGGCCGCTTTGGCACGCCGGAAGACATCGCGCGCGCCGTTGCGTTCTTCGCCTCCGACGACGCCGCGTTCATCACCGGGCAAGTGTTATCGGTGGATGGCGGAATGGTAATGCAGTGAAATTCCAGTGTTCAGTATTCAGTATCCAGTTTTCAGAAGCAGACTGAACACTGAATACTGAATACTGAACACTGAACACTGAACACTGAACACTGAAATTGGAGTTGAGATGGAAGAAAACCTGGGTAACGTAACGATCGCGCCGGAAGTTTTGCTTTCGCTCGTGCGCTTGACCGCGCTGGCAACCCCGGGAGTCGCGCGCTTGTACGCCGGAATGCCGACCGGCGTCCATCGTTTGTTCAGCGGCAAAACGGCGGAAGGGATCAAGATCGAAATCGAAGATCATACCGTCACGATCGATCTGTACGTCGTCGCCGAGCCAGACGCGCAAATGCTCACGCTGGGACAAACGCTCCAGCGCGAAATCAATCGCGCGATTCACGATGTCGTCGGGATGCCGGTCAAGGAGATCAACGTCCACATCGAAGACGTGACCGACCGCGCGCCCGCCGAAATTCGGGATTAGAGGACGGCGTGAAAATCCGACGCCAAGCGCGCGCGATCGCACTCCAAGCCCTGTACGAAATTGATAGCGCGGGACACGCCGCCGATCCGGTCATTCACTATCTGGCGGAAGACGATCACCTGCCCGGCGAAGGCATCGCGTTCGCGTCCACGCTCGTCCACGGCGTTCTGACGCGCGGCAATGAACTCGACGCGATCATTCGCAAGCACGCGCCCGAATGGCCCGTAGACCAACTCGCGATCGTCGATCGCAATATTTTGCGGATGGCGTTGTACGAATTGCAGCACAACCCGGACGTGCCGATCAAAGTCGCGGTCAACGAAGCGGTCGAACTTGCCAAAGCGTTTGGCAGTGACACCGCGCCGCGTTTCGTCAACGGCGTGCTCGGCGCGTTCTTGCAAGAACATCCGGCGGGCGAGTTGCGAAAATGAGCACCGCTACTCACCGCGCGGCGGAAGAACATTTTCGACGCGGCAATCAGTACGACGAAAACGACCAGAGCGATCGGGCGATCCGAGAATGGCAGCGCGCAGTGCGCCTGGATCCCGATCACGCGGAAGCGCATTTCAATCTGGGCTTGGCGTATGCCGATGCGGGCGATCATTCACTCGCGATCGAGGAGTTGAGCGAGACCCTGCGCGTGCGCCCGTCCGACCCGGACGCGTTGCGCGAACTCGGCGGAATTTTTCTGGAAGCCGGTTACGCCGCCGACGCGATCGCGCAGTTGCGCCTCGCCCTGGAGCGCGCACCGCGCGATGGTCAAGCCGCGCGCCTTTTGACCGAAGCGTATCTCACGCAAGGCAATTGGGCGGACGCGACCCGCACGTTCGACGCCGCGCCAAAATCGGCGGACGACGCAGAGTGGCTGTTCGATCTGGGAAAATATTTCGAACGCGCGCAACGACGCGAGCAGGCGTTGTGGGCGTACGAACGCGCGACGACCGCCGATCCCAGGCATCGCGATGCGATCCTGGGAATCGAACGCTTGACGCGCGCCGATCCAGGTTCCGCTAGCGCGCTCGCCGCTACGCATTTGCAGCGCGGCAATCAATTCGACGCGAACGGCGACAGCCAACGCGCCATCGCAGAATGGCAGGAAGCGCTCGCGCTCGATCCGGATTGCGTCGAGGCGCACTACAATCTCGGCATCGCGTACGCCGACGAAGGAAATTTCGATCCGGCGATCATAGAACTGCGCGAGGTCATTCGTCTGGCGCCACTCGATCTGGACGCGCGGCGCGAACTCGCCCAAATCTATTGGGACGCGGAACGTCCTGATGACGCGATGGACGAACTGCGCCAGCTCTTGAACCTCGCGCCGGACGCGCGCGCCGCGCATCTCCTCGCGCAGACCTATTTCGATCTGGAACGCTGGGACGAAGCGGCAGGCGCGCTCGAAGCCGGAGGAATGTCCGAGGCAGACGCAGACTTGTGGTTCGAATTGGGTAAGGTGTACGAATCGCAACCGCACCGGTTGGACGACGCGATTCTGGCGTATCGGCGCGCGCTGATCGCCAATCCGGATCAACGCGACGCGCGCGCCGCGTTGCAACGTCTGCGCGTGCCAATCGAAGAGCCACCGGATCCGGCGGAAGGCGAAGAATAATCCGCGCAGGTTTGTGTCATTGCGAGCCGCGCAGCGGCGAAGCAATCTCCATAGCACAACTCGGAAATTGCTTCGGCGCAAAAAACGCGCCTCGCAATGACACGATAACATTTTTCAACGCGACGCACCAACGACGGTGCGTCGTACTTGTGAAAATGGAGGCACAATGAACAAAGACCAGGTCGTCATTATGGGCGCGGCGGGACGCGACTTTCACAATTTCAACGTCTACTTTCGCGACAATCCCGCGTATCACGTGATCGCGTTTACCGCGACGCAAATTCCAAACATCGAAGGACGCACGTATCCCGCCGCGCTCGCCGGGGCGCTTTATCCGAACGGCATCCTGATTTTTCCTGAAAGTGATTTATCCAAAATCATCCAGGAAAACCAGGTCACTCAAGTCGTCTTTTCGTACAGCGATATTTCGCACGAAACAGTGATGCATCGCGCGTCGGTCGCGCTGGCGGCGGGCGCGGATTTTCGCTTGCTCGGTCCGCGCGCGACGATGCTCAAGTCGTCCAAGCCGGTCGTCGCCGTGTGCGCCGTCCGCACCGGCTCCGGCAAATCGCAAACGACGCGCGCGGTGGCGAACGCGTTGCGCGCGCTCGGCAAGCGCGTCGTCGCGATCCGACATCCGATGCCATATGGCGATCTCACCAAGCAGATCGTCCAACGCTTTGCGACGCTCGACGATCTGATCGCGCATCAGACGACGATTGAAGAGTGCGAAGAGTACGAGCCGCACATCGTGCAAGGGACGATTGTCTACGCGGGCGTGGATTACGAAAAAATTCTGCGCCAAGCCGAAACCGAAGCCGACGTGATTTTGTGGGACGGCGGCAACAACGATTTTCCGTTCTACCAACCCGATCTGATGATCGTGATCGTTGACCCGCATCGCGCCGGACACGAATTGCTCTATCACCCCGGCGAAATGAATTTGCGAATGGCGGACGTGATCATCATCAACAAAGTGGACACCGCGAACGCGGAAGACGTGAATCGCGTCCGCGCGAACGTGCATTTTGCGAACCCGCGCGCCACGGTGCTGGAAGCCGCCTCGCCGATTTCCGTGGACGACCCCGGCGCAATTCGCGGCAAGCGCGTCCTGATCGTCGAAGATGGTCCCACGGTGACGCACGGCGGAATGGCGTATGGAGCGGGCGTCGTCGCCGCGAATAAACTGGGCGCGCGCGAAATCGTTGACCCGCGCCCGTATGCCGCCGGTTCGATCAAAGAAACGTACGCGAAATATCCCAGCACCGGTGCCGTCTTGCCCGCGATGGGGTACAGCGATAAACAGATCCAAGAACTCGAAACGACGATCAACGCGACGCCGGTCGATCTGGTTTTGATCGCGACGCCGATTGATTTGCGCCGCATCGTCCACATCCAACACCCTTCGGATCGCGTGCGGTACGAACTGCAAGAGATCGGTCAGCCGACGCTGGCGGATCTGTTGAAACAAAAGTTTGGCGAATAATTCGATTGTCATTGCGAGCGGAGCGAAGCAATCGCCCTATCCCAATTTGGGGATTGCTTGCTTCGGCTTTGCTCAGCACCGCAAAAACCGCGCCTCGCAATGACACGAGAAACTATGTCCTCAGTCACTCGCTCATTCGCCACCAAAAATTATCGGCGCAATTTTACTCTGGGAACCGATTATGCGAAATTAGGCGAACAGTTCTTTGACCGCTAACAGGTTGCGCCCCAGCAGTGCATTCAGATAAATGCCTAGCGTGAAGGCAGTGATAATCCCGACAACGCG
>Ga0194112_10005299_pt1 | contig 17367 bp, 18 predicted proteins | sample TA2MahC400mmetaG_FD_146191 | JGI IMG/M metagenome (GOLD analysis project Ga0194112, IMG submission 146191) | Freshwater microbial communities from Lake Tanganyika, Tanzania - TA2015016 Mahale Deep Cast 400m | ecosystem: Environmental > Aquatic > Freshwater > Lake | place: Tanzania: Lake... | reverse complement strand
GAGCCTATGAGGCTAACTTCCGCCGTCATACCTATTTGCAGGTTATCTACATGGTAGTTAATGCTTGTAATGTAACTTTCGTGGTAGGCAATTATGCCTATTTCTTGCCGCAGGTAGTCGGTTGAGTCTGCTTCCAGGGTTGATGACCAGGTTCTCAAGATGTATGATAGAGACAGCTAGGAACCGAGGTGGGCAAATGGGTAAGATTAAGATATTGATAGCGGATGACCACGCTGTGGTGCGAGAGGGTACCCGGCAGATTTTGGAGCAGGCGGAGGACCTGGTTTGTGTCGGCGAGGCTTGTGATGGTGAGGAAGCAATCAGGTTAACCGGTAGCGCCAGACCGGATGTGGCCATAATCGACGTCAATATGCCCAGGGTTGATGGCGTCGAAGCCACCAAGCAAATCAAGAAGTTGTATCCAAACACTGCTATATTGATTCTCACTGCCTACGATGATGACCAGTTTGTCTTCAGTCTGCTGGAGGCGGGGGCGGCAGGCTACTTGCTAAAAAGCGTTCGTGGACGTGAGCTTGTTGAAGCCGTGAGACGGGTTTACTCGGGAGAGTCAGTGCTGCATCCGGCAGTTGCCCGCAAAGTGTTGAACCGTTTCGTGTCTAGCTCAGGAAAACCTGCGGGAGAAGAATTGTCAGGTGTACTCAGCGCGCGAGAGATGGAAGTCCTTCGGTTGGCAGCCAAAGGGCTTAGTAATCAGGACATTGCTAACGAGCTGTGCCTCAGCCTGAGGACGGTGCAGGGCCACCTTGGGCATGTCTTCAACAAGCTGCAGGTCAGCTCGCGGACAGAGGCTGTGGTGCGTGCTATCAAGGAGGGCTGGGTCACGGTGGACGATTTAGGTTGATAGCCATAGCCTCTGCCATAACTATCGGACGGAAAATGTGGCGCAGAATTCGACAATAGTCTGGCTGCGAAAAATCATTCAGACTCCAGGTTTCTGGTTCATTCTTGTTCTGTTGGTATTTCTAACTGTCATTCATTATCACGAATACCAGGCATATCCCAGATTCCTGAGCGGCGTGGCATCCAACCTTGGATTGAGTCGCCATGCCTTTGAGAGAATCCTGTATTTAGCTCCTATTGTCTGGGCTGGTTTTCTCGCTGGATGGCAGGGCGCTCTGTTTACGTCCTTAGTTGCTCTAGCCTGTATGTTGCCCCGTGCCATCTTCATCTCAACTATCCCCTCAGACGCCGTCTTTGAAACGTTTGCCGTGTTTATCATGGGGAATGTTGTGGCCATCAGCTTCACATCCCTCAGCAAAGAGCGGCAATATCGCCGTCGGTTAGAGACAGCTCAGCAGGGTCTTCAGGCATCTGAGCAGAGATATCGGCAGCTATTTGAGAATGCTCAGGATGCCATCTGGCTCCATGACCTGAAAGGGAACATAACAGTTGCCAATGCAGCGGCATCCAGGCTTACCGGATATCCTATCGAAGAATGGGCCGCCATGAACGTTAAGGACTTTCTGTCTCCGGAGGGTCTGGAACTGGCCCGCAAGGTGCGCAAGAACCTATTGGCGAGTGAACCGGTGGAGCTACCCTACGAGCAAAGGTTCACAAAGAAAGACGGCAGCGAGGCGTTCGTCCAATTGGCCACCAGCGTAGTATTCAGTGACGGTGTCCCGGTGGCATTCCAGCATATTGCCAGGGATATAACCGAGCAGAAGAAGATGCAGGAGAATCTGCGGTTTTACCTGGCGCAAATCACCAGAGCTCAGGAGGAAGAAAGGAAGCGCATCTCTCACGAGCTGCATGACGAAACCATCCAGGACCTGGTTGCGCTTTCCCGCAAGCTGGACGCTCTTGCCAGCAGTGATTTGCAACTGCCCGTAAAACATCGCACCGAGTTGGAAAAATTGTGGAAGCAGGTTAATGATATAGTAGCTGATTTGAGACGGTTAAGCCAGGACTTGCGCCCGGCGGCAATAGACCGTCTGGGCCTGTTGCCGGCATTGGAATGGCTCGCTGCCGATGTGGGTAGGTACTCCGGGATAAAGATCGGAGTCAAAGTGCTGGGAAAAGAGCGTCGGTTGCCGGCGGAGGTGGAATTAGTGCTCTTCCGCATCGCCCAGGAGGCGTTGAGAAACGTGTGGAAACACGCACAGGCAACCGAAGCTGAGATTACTGTTGAATTCAGAGAAGATACAACAGCGATAACCATCGGTGATGACGGCAGAGGGTTTACACCTCCTCAGAAAATCGGCAGTTTGGCCAGGGATGGGAAGCTCGGTATGGCAGGGATGCAGGAAAGGGCTCAGCTAGTCGGCGGCAATCTGACAGTACAGTCTGAACCGGGAAGGGGAACCAGCATCACCATAGAGCTGCCGGTGTAAGCAGAATCTTCAGGGCATTCCAGTCAGTTATCCTTGTTGTCTGAGGTGGGACCTCATAAATGCGTGTTCTGTGGCGTCAGATATGCAATTCGATGATGTCGCCGTCTTTGAGGACATGCTCAGGGCCAACTCGCTGGCCATCGAATTTGCCTGAGCCCCAGACTACGGCGTATTTCAGTTTTGCCTTGAAGTCCTTGTGTACATCTTCAGCAGCCTTCTTGATGGTGCTTCCTTTCTTGAGGATTATGGGGTCGGTCATGTCTGGTTTCGTCCCAGGTGTCTTGGTATAGGCCCGCATTATCTCCAGGGCGTCGAAAATCGTCCTCTTCAGTTCCTCCACACCGATGCCAAAAGCGGCGGAAATCGATGCCAAGGGGAACCGTGTATCATATCTTGAACTAAGCAGTTTAACATTGTCACCAGAATCGTCGGCATCGCTCTTGTTGGCGATAATCATTATCTTGCGCTGGCGGCGGCCGACGGTGGATTCATCTGATACATCTGTCTCCGGTATTATGCCCATGCTCTCCAGTTCTTGAAGTACGGCCTCTACCTGTTGCACTGGCTCGTAACTCAAGTCCACGATGATTGCTATGAGGTCAGCATTGCGGGCGATATTGTTTATCCAGACGCGGGACTCTTTGCCTGTGACCGGCGGTGTGTCTATCATCTGAATCTGGATATTCTGGAACTTCATCATGCCTACTGTTGGTCTCTGTGTAGTGAAGGGGTAATCTCCGATTTCCGGCGTAGCCTCGGTGAGCGAGGCCAGTAGCTGGGACTTGCCGGTGTTGGGCAAGCCAATCAATGCCACCTGGCCAGCGCCTTCCTTCCTGATGTGGAAGCTAGTGCGGCTGGTGGCGTATCTTCTCTCTGCTTCCTCAGTGAACTTGGCAATCTTCCTGCGCAGCTCGGCGTGGAGCTTGTCCGTGCCTTTGTGCTTGGGCATGATAGCCAGCATGGTCTCCAGCGCCTCGATTTTTTCTTCGGACGTTTTAGCCTCGCGGAAGCGTTTTTCGGCTTCAAAGTATTGAGGTGGCAAATTGGCTGGCATGGCTTTCTTGCAGGTTCAATTTTAGCATACTACACAGCTATGTGGTGAACTGCTATACTCAATGGGCAAAAAATGAGTTCTAATCTGAAAAAAGCCTTGAGTGGTTTTCTGAAAGCTGAAGACGCTCAGAAACTGGCATTGCTTCTGGAAGAGGCGTTAAGGAAGGGGAAGATTTCCTATGAGGAGGCTACCGCATTGGTTGGTGGTGATGCTGAGGACATCCTGATTTTAGCTTATGGTTGGCGGTTGTTGTTGCCGGCGAGGGCGGCTCATGCTGGCGACTGGGAAGACCGGATGCTGTTGCCCAGGGCAGGCGAAATCTACCGGATTCCTAACGTGGCAAGACACCTGGTGGAGAATGCCATGCAAACAGACCGCTGGGAGCCGGAGAAGGCTATCCGTGAGGTATTTCAGGAGATAGGGGAGCCGGAGACAGATAAATTGCTGTCGCTGGTGGAGAGGATGGCTTCGGAGTTGAGGGGCAGGCGTATTTATGGTGTTGACATAAAGCGACTATGCGCTGAGCTTGGCCTCAAGGATAGGGTTGACCCCATAGTGTCCGAGCTGAAGGGCTGTGGCATTGTGAGCCACAAGATGGCATCCTTTACCGATGCCGCCAGAGAAGGGTCACCAATTTATGAGTTCAATCCTTCGCTGCTTGTGGGAGAATGAAAGTGAAAGTTGCAGGTTGCAAGATGCGAGACACAAAGAGAATGAGACAGTTGTTGCTAATCTGTGTGGTGGCTGTGTTGGTGGTTGCAGGGTGCGGGCAGCCGGCGGGTAAAGCTGGCTCTGGGCAGCTTCCAGATGAGCCGCAGGTGGAGCATAAGTTCGTCGAAGCTGGTGGTGTAAGCTGGCACTACGTGGAGGCAGGCAATGGCGAGCCAGTTGTCTTCCTCCACGGCTTGCCGGAAAGCTGGTTTTCCTGGCATTACCAGATTGAAGAAGTCAGCCAGAAGTATCGGGTGATAGCTGTTGACCTCAAGGGTTATGGCCAATCTGACAAGAGGGACGGCGATTATAGTCTCCCCGCAGTGTCTAAGGAGCTGATTGCGCTGTTCGATGCCATCGGGCTGGAGAAGTTTTCGCTGGTGACCCATGATTGGGGCTCAATTATCGGCGACTATGTCGCCAGTGCAGTCCCTGACCGCGTCATCAAGTATATTCGGATGCAAGCGCCGGTGCTGGAGACTGATGCTGCCAGGCATCCGCAGTTTCAGCTATTCAAGAACCAGTTTTTTGCCAGCAATATGATGTCAGATGCCAGGTCTTTCGTCACCAGGGTTTATGAGCCTCGTACGGTGCAGAAGATAAGCGAAAGCGACATGGAAGGGATTATCCGCGAGTTCGGGCGGCCCGGCGTTGCTGAAGCTGTGCCCCGATATTTCCGCGACTTCGTCTGGGAAGATGAGGACGCTCGAAGGGCGATGTTTCAGAAGATGACATTCCCTGTGCTGGTGTTGCAAGGTGAGAAGGACCCGGCACAGCCGCTATGGTATTATGAGGGAATCGAGACTGTTTTTCCAGATGTGAAGTTCCAGGTAATCACGGATGCAGGTCATTTCACGGAATTGGAGAAACCGCAGGAAGTCAGCAAAGCTATACTGGATTTTTTGAGTCAATAGTTCAATTAAGAGGAATTTGTCGAGATAAAATGATAATCATTACCTTGGAGGTGTGTAATGGGCTCTGCCAAATGGAATGACATTTTTAAGCTGTGCCTGAGCGTTCTGGTTTGTCTTGGCGCTGGCTGGGTCGGTTCTATATTTACCCGGCCGGCAATTGCAACCTGGTATGCGGCGCTTGAGAAACCGGCTTTCACTCCGCCGAACTGGGTCTTTGGGCCTGTTTGGACGCTGCTATATATCCTCATGGGGGTAGCAGCGTTCCTGGTCTGGCGCAAGGGGTGGGGACTCAGAGAGGTCAGGATAGGGCTGGTTACCTTCCTGGTTCAACTGGTATTGAATGTCACCTGGTCTATTGTCTTTTTTGGGCTGAAGTCCCCTCTTGCCGGCGTGATAGTAATCGTGGGGTTGTGGGTGGTGCTGCTGTTCACCATATTGAGGTTCTTCAAACTATCAACCGCAGCCGGCTGGCTTCTGGTGCCCTACATACTGTGGGTCAGCTTCGCTGCCGCGTTGAACATGGCAGTCTGGGCGTTGAATCCGCAGGGATAGGTCCGGGCGAATTCGGCCCTAACCCATGCGGGCGAACATCACCTCGCCGCCTTCCAGGATGACGTTCATAGAACGGCCGCAGTGGGGGCAGGGCAGTGGGCCCTTGTAGTTAGCCTTATCGGGTCCCACGGGTATTTTCCTGCCGCAGCCGATACAGGTAACGCCTGGGGTGGGGTCCACCGGGCGGCGGGGCTGGTGCTGAGATTTGTGTGCCATCCACTCTTCGGCGGTGGCAAACTCGATACCGCATTGTGTGCAGGTGAAACGCATTTCTAATTTCCTCCTGGGCAAGTCGTGTTGCCGACGAACTTGCCTTAATGATTACAGGGTGTGGTGAAGTTGTCAATTGTTGGGCTGGCATGCCTATTGTCTCCTGCCTGTTGCCTGCCGACTGCCTACTGCTGACTTGCAACTTGAAACTTGCATCTTGCAACTACGGCTGCGCCGCCTGGCCACCTACATGCAGCCACCATCCGCAATCTTGCCACAATCGAATATGCTATAATTTACTTTACCACGGAGGGTACATCGCATTGACTAGTGGAAAGCAGAAGTTAGTAGAAAAGAATAAAGACATCGAGAAGCGATACAAGGCTCTGGAGGCGATACGAGCCGTTAGACAAAAAATCGCCCAGGCTCACGGAAGCTTCCCCGAAATCAATTCATTAATCCGCCGAATGCGAGAGGATAGCACCGTCGCACGGTGACTAAGGTAGTTGTAGACGCCAGCTTAGCACTTCGCTGGGTACTAAAAGACGAGAAGGAGCCTAGCGCAGACGCTCTACTGCAGCAATGGATAGTCTCTTCTATTGAGATACTTGTTCCTCCGCTATTTCTTGCAGAGATAACCAACGCTCTCTATCTTTCTTTCAAGAGAAAGCGCCTCACATTGGACGAAGCCGGATTGGCTCTGCGCAGCATCCTCGAACTGGGAATACAAGTGGCGGAGCCGCCAAGACTATACCTGCAAAGCCTACAGGTTGCTGCCGAATACAGCCTTACCAATGCCTATGATGCGCAGTATGTCGCCCTGGCCCAGATTGAAGACTGCCAACTGTGGACAGCAGACGAACGCCTGGTATCTAACATTCAGCCATCGCCATCGTGGCTCAAGCTCGTCTAATCCCACCGCCTACCGCGTCTCATCCTCTTGCATCTTGAAGCTTGCATCTTGCAGCTATCGCCGAGTCCCGAGCGACGAGCAACGAGTCCCGCCTATTGACTATCGCCCTATAGCTCGCTGTTCACGCCCGCATCCGTGGGGAATGCCTGGAATTTCCGTGCCCTCAGATAAAGCCAGTTTGCACAAAAGTCAGGAGAGTGTAATGCAGGTAAATCAAAAATCAGCAAATTTGCTAATCTCCAAACTCCTGCGTATTCTGCTAGTCAGGCTCCTCATCGTTTCCGAGCCTCACACGCATCACTAGTCACTTCAAGGAAAGATCTATCTCGACGGTGGGCTGATAGAGTTGTAGTTTCAAAGAGAGTTTGGGTGAGAGAGTTGCCTAGAAAGCTATCGATTCATTGCCTAATGTAGGCTCAACTTGGGTTTCCACCCACATATAGGATATCGCCAACACCTCCAAGAGTCTTTATTGCTGATGCGTAGACATTCTCTAGTTTGCCAACTTCTATTGTCGTATTAATCAGTTGCTGAGGACTAATACTTTCGAAATAGCTTTGCGCTATGAATTCACCATTCATAGTAATTAAGCCGGTCTGAAGATCTTTAAGTGGTAAAGAACCATTGTTAAGGATAGACAATGAGATATCGCTTTCGTTTTGTGAGAATCTTGCTATCTTTAGCGAATATACCGTTGCTTTCGATCCCCACGACAGTTTAATCAGCTTATTGGGCAATAATGAGCCAATAAAATTATTAATATGAGGAGCGGCCAGAATCAAAGTGGCCCCATATTTATATGCGACTTTCCTTATACCCCTTGCAACAATCGCAGCCATTTCTGGATTGAGTGTTGAAACAAATTCATCTGCAATCCATAGCGGTTTTTTTGAATCACAAAGTCTCGCAATTGCAAATCTATATCTCTGTCCATCGGATATTTGGTTCGGCCTCTTTATATAGAGATATGCTTCTGTTAAACCTACTGAATTTAGGAGTTCGATTGCCTCTTTTATATTACTGTCAGTTTTCACTTGATCCACAAGTGACTTAGATAATTCGAATCGGGTATTTAAAAGTTCAACTGAATTAGCAGAGAATCTAGGAAAGTTGCCAGACCATTGTAAGGTTTTTCTCAAAATGTCCCGTTTTACTGTCAGTAACTTAAGGAGAGTACTTTTACCGCTTCCGGAGGCTCCTGTAATTAATACTACGTCTCCTGGCTCTATAATCAGCGAAAAATCTTCCACTACAGGTGAAAAAGCGTGTTCAGAGTCAACCCCAAAAGCCTCTTTAATGACATGACTCCTTTCAGTAGAACCATTCTCGATCTTGTACTTAAGCGATATATCATGAAAAACTAATGGTTTCTTTAATTTGGGCAGTTTGGGCAAGAAGTGTCTTAATACAGAATTGGTATAAGGTTTTACCTTTTCTTCAATATCCGGATGTAGCGGATATACGAGGTAAGGCTTTTGCTTTTGATTCTCCATAAAACTATACTGAGTCGGGTTTCTTGGTGCAAAGCTACCGGTTCCGTACTTTGGGATAATTGCCTTACCTTTATAACCTTTAGTATATCCAACTCTTACAAACCCGGCTTTTTCAAAAAAACTATGATATTCAGTCATCGCTGCCATGACTTCTACCATTGTGGGTGCATAGTGATTGATGTCCCAATATTCTTTTGCATAGTCAACTAAGTGCCTAGCCATTAGCACGCCCAGATTCACTCCCCTAAATTCCGGATGAATGACAATCCTTGGTATCCGAATTATTTGATTGATGAGTCCACTGCTCATTAGGTCAGTGAAGTTAGTATTCAATAGCTTAAAACGTGGTGATGAAATTGCGACCGAAGCAGAGAGAATGCCAAATCCAACTATGCCAAATTCCTTTATTTCTGCAAGTAGAACCGTCCTTCTTCCTACTATCTTATTCAAGCCTTTACCGCGATAATGGAAATTCTCCAGGTACTTAACACTTTCCCAGTCTTCCGAGTCTTTTCTTTCACGAAATGTTATTTCGAATTGATGAGGAGGTAGATAGATTGTCTCTTTCTTTTCATAGGGTGGGTGTAATCTCACCTTTTTGAGCTCTCCAGTTGCTCTGTCTTCAAACACCTTATATATTTCCTTGAAGCCACTGAGTGACGGAGCAAACTCAAGAACGTCAGTAGGTTTTACATAAGCAAAGGGGCGTAATTGCATATCAATGTCGCCTCGCAACCATATTTTAGTATAGTTAGGGCTACTTCTAGCACGTTCTATAATAAACTGGTTTTCATTCATATGGGCTCTGTAAAAACCAGATAAGCAATCCTCCCCTTACCATCGACATGGTATTTAATATTGGAGGGATGCTCTTTCCTAATACGGGCAAAAAAATCTTCTACATGTCGCCTTTCTACTATAACATTGTGTTTAGATAGCATCTTTATACAGTTCCACTCGATTAGCGCATCCATATCTGCCATGAGAGTAACGCTATTTCGCATAACACTGTACCCATATGAAATAGTCTCCCTGAGCAAATCACTATGCTTTTCCGAATAGTGAATAGGTACTAAGCCATAAAGCTCTGCAATCAAAGGGAAATAATCGTGGTTGCAGAACATGTGCTCCATGTTTTGAATGTTCTTCAACCTACTATGGATAATGGAGAATGACGAACTCGCTCCAACGCTAACTGGATCAAAAGTGTATCCCACATCTGTTTTCTCGACGGATAAGATGCCTAGGTCGGCTAGCGCTTGAATATGGGGTTTTATTTTATGTGCTAGAGTACTCTCATCATAAGGGCGTTTTAACTTCATTCCTCCAAACGTTTCTTTGATTCTACTACGTACCCTGAAATCAGGAGCGATGTCAATATACTCCTGATATATTTCCTTAAAAATGTTCTGTATATCATCTTTAAGGTATTGATAAGACAGCTCTCCGGTCCTGCAAAATCTTTCTGCCAGCTTCAGAATAATTGCCCCTTCAGTTTCTAAGAAGAAGCGTAGATAACAAATCTTTTCTATATTTGTTAACTCGGCAAAGGCAGGAAAGTCATTGTTTTCCTTTTTATTTAAAAAATGAAGTACCGTATTTATTACGTAACCTTTCCAACTCCAAATCATATTGTCTAATAGAAAACCGAAGCCGCGATTCTTAGAGGTTGCCGACAGTACGGTATATTTGGCAATAGATGAGACCTCTTTGCCTTTTTTGCTAGGGAAAAATTGCGTCAAGCTTTTCTCAACAGTTTCTGGATAAGCACTCCGGTCAGGTGAAGTACACTTAGCAATCAGGACAGAATAGTTCCCTGGCCTTAAAGACTCAGTATGAGTCTTTAAAATCAAGCGCGGTTCCACTAATACTCTACTCCGCCGTGAACGGTTATCCTTGGCCTAATCTTCGCCACAAATACCCTATTAGCTCTATCATTTGATACTAGCGCATATCCCAACGGTAAACTTCGGACTAGTTGTTCAAAAACTCTTGATGACACCTTTTCTGATCTAAATTCGAAAGAATCTGGAAGAAAAGTATTTATCATACCATCAGCAGTTGATATATCATCTCTCATGCTCATAGAATGAATAATTAATATATCCGCATTTCGTCGAATAGATGGATCCAATGCCGAAGGGTTTTGTGTTGCCACAACTATTGACAAGCCGAGATTTCTACCTTCACTTACATATTTCTTCAGGGGCTCTCCTGAAGGCGTTATTCCCTTCGCTGGCATATAATTATGCGCCTCATCTATTATGACCCAGCCCCGTGGTAAACCGTCCTGCAGTTCTTTTAAGTATTTCTGATACTTAATATGCTCCTCTTTTGCTTCCTCATATTGATTTTGTGCTTCCAACGCCTTGGAATGTTCCAAGTGAACCGCCGCAAGCCTTTCATATTTATCTGATATACTTCGCAATTCTATTAATTTTTTTACAAGAGTTCCCACTAAAAGCGACCTAAGCTCTTGTCCTAGATCTCGAAGCAAAAGAACAGAGATTTGTCCTGGACTAAAAACTTCCTTGAGATTTACGCCTGTTGTTGAAAAAATTGGAAGCCTTTTTATAGCCTTAAGCCTTGTACGGACTGCACGGATTGTATCCGGGTGATATCCACTATTTATAGCTTGGCAGTTATCAATACAGACAAGGAGGTCATCAATCGAGTATTCCAAATTTGCGCTTATACGATTCCCCTTCAAGTCTTCATACCCTTCTAGTACAACCCTTTCATAAAGGTCAGAAATAAGTTGACCCATTGGGTCACTATAAGTATCTACGCCAAAAAGAGCCGCCCAATCGTCCCCTGACAAGTCGGCAGGCCTGATAGCAATTTCTCTTGTTATTCCTTCAGGTGGTGGAGCAGTCCCTCTAGGATAAAAGAGAACGATATTATAATTCTCCTTCTCTAAGCCCCACTTTTTTAATTCAGCAGAATATTTGCTGCTGCTTCCATAGACATCTTCAATATTATGAGGCATTGTAATAAAGACGTTCATAGTATCAAGTAAAACCATTGCCTGCTTATTTGCCCCCTGTCTAATCCAACTACTTGAAGCGAGCCCCTCTAAAAGCACGCCTAAAGTATAGGTTTTACCCGACCGTCTTTTGCCCATTACGTAGATTGCATGCGCACCTTCGTAATCGATCCATACGTTCTTCCCTCTTGTGTGCTCAGCAACTTTACCTAAAAAAAATGCTTGTAATTCTGAACCAGCAGGCAGGCCACCGACTATAATATTTTGAGAAACAAACTCTGGTGACGATAATTCTTGCGGACATGTATAGCCTGGCTCAATCCTAAAAGTCAAGTTAGGAATTGCATTTGTCATCTCAGCCTCCAATGATGTCGCTGGTTATGAAAGGTTTTTTCAATAGGAAAGCTTTACCGGCAGCGTCCGACATCCTTTGCGTAATCTCTCGCGGAGTCATCGTACCTCTTAAGGTTCCCTTCAAAGCTTCGATTGCCTCTTTTGTAAACGGAAAAGTGTCAACGTCCAGTGTTTCTTTCATATCTTTTTGAGATTCTCCTATTTTCTTATGTGCAATACTTCTATTCACGCTGTGCTCCAAGATCCGGTTGATGAAAATATCTACGTCGTTGGCTGATATCTCAGTAATCGATATGATATTTTGCGAGCCTATCCGTGATAAGATAGGACCTGCTTCCAGGCCAATAATATCTGGTAGTTCCCTCGTATTTACTGCTGAGCACCCGAGTATTAGAGCAACATCTCTTTGATTCTCATCTACCAGTTTCCGGAGTGCCTCTTCATACGTTGAAATTCCATATTCATCTGTTACATTCTTAAGCCTATCTAACTCATCCAATATTAATACAAGGGTTTTTCCCTTCGTTATCTTGACTACTCTACCTATGATTATCACAATATTCGCTAATCTAGACGGTATGGTATCAACGAGAGCCTGGGTCAAGTTCAACTCTGCGAGATCTCTCGCCGGAACACTTACGCCAGATATATACCTCCAGAAAGCTAGTTCTTTTTCAGGACGTGCGCCTAACAGATTGGCGACGGCGCGAGAGAGCTCCTCATCTTCTAGTACTTCTTTTAGTTTGCTTAGCAACTCATCGTATTTTACCGTTCCTATTGAAGCAATCAAGTCCTTGAACATTTCCATTACAAAGTCTTGCCCCATACTCGCCATAATACCATCGTGATAAAGATGAATAAACGTGGATTTCCTCGGAACACTAGGGCATTCAACATAAACAGGATAAATCTGCAAAAACTTCTCTAATTGCCGGCTTATGTGAAAAAGGGTATGGGTTTTACCGCCTCCGTATATACCCCAAAAGAATCTTTTAGGGGGCCGCTCAGTAACTAGATTCACCTGTATCCCTTCAATTAATTTGGGGATATCAACCCCTGTCCTGGGTGCGTAGAAATCCGCATCTTCTTTTGGATCCAAAATAAAGTTCGACCTTTTTAGCCCAAACCATCCAGCAACAGTATTGGTCATAACCACACCTCCTTTAATGGATTAGACCTTTCCTTGATTTCGTCGAAATACAAATTGAGTTTTCTAAGAATTTCATTATCATGTTCTATTCGTATGGCTAATTCTATATTTCCCCTCCCAGTTAGATTCTCGGATCCTAAGATGGCATAGTGAGATCCTCCCTGAGGACCAGGTTCGCTGATATAAAGTTTTGTGTGTAGACTAGCATTAGTGACTATTTCAGCTCCTAGACTCTTTAACGTTTCGAATGTTTTTATTGAAGCTCCCCAATTATTGTATCCTTTTTTTGGTTTCGTTATTACGAGAATCTGCAGGTTATGGTACATTTGAGATGCTTTAGCTGCAGCCGATATAAGTCTTTCTAAATGTGTATCACACAGCCTAATCCATGGTGAACAAATACGAATCCTTATGAAATCGCAGTGTCTATCCATGCTTTCAATAAAATAATCGGTAATACTTTCAGTAATAAGTTCATAAGGCCTTAATTCCGGCTGTAAAGAGTTCAATTCATTGAATACGTCAATGATAGTGCTATCGCTATTGATGCCTTTTAATAAAACGACAATTTTTCTCCCTAGCGTTGAGATATAGAATCCTTCGTCTGTAGGAATAAAAAGCCCTGCATTTGCGAGTTCAGAAAACAACAAACCATTCATATCAGACTGGGCTATCAACTCGTCCAATTTTGTATTTGTAACTACATCTCCAATTTGAGATATCTTGTTAAGGAAGGGGTATACCCCTTTTTGCCCAACTATTTCGCTTACTATAGGTGCCACTAATCCTCCTCTGTTAGGCTTATGCCATGTAATACGTTGGATACAAAATCACCATCTATTATTTTTAACGCACCGCGTTCAATCAGAGGCTCTGCTTCCTGCAAAACCAAGTTGGAAAAATGCATTATGGTTCGGGGCTTGGGTTCATCCTGTCGCTTGCCTTTCTTGGTTTGTATCATCTTTACTATGGCGTAGGCAGATTCCTCTGTAAAAGGGAAACACGCTTCTGAAATAGTCGAAGAAGGATTCCTAAAATGCTCCAATATATCCTTGATAAACACCAACGCTTCGTCTTCTGATAACGGCGGAAGTAGTAATGGTTTCTTATCAAGGCGATCCCTTATCTCTGGTGATAGCCAGGCGGGAAGTCTGTTACCTTCCGGATATCCGGAAAAGGATATTATCAATGAAAAACCATTTGGGCATCTGTTAAAAATCGAATGCAAGCATCCGTTTACTTCGTCCATGGATGGCTTTCTAAGCCCTCCCGCACGTTGATACTCATCCAACATGAACAGAACCCTGCAAATTTCACCAGAAGATGCACCACCCATGTTTATGATGCGAATTATCCAAGTGATTATCCTAATAGCATCCTCAACTGTCTGAATTGGTTTAGAGATCCCTATACTTTTTAGAACTTGCTTCTCCCTGCATTCAGTTCGCAACCATTTGATAGCTGTCTCCTGTTGTTCACTATTCCCTGAATAGAGAAACATCAATGCATTGGACAAATCGTGAAAATCGAGGTTCAACTCCTTTGATATTTTGTCTTTGACAGGACTCGTGAATACCTCAAGATAGGCATTGCTAAGTACCTCCAAGTCGATGCCTGTAATGAACGTTCTGTAGATATCTAGAAAATTCCTTGCTGATTTTGGAAATTCAACATATATTGGCGTGATATTGACAAATTCCTTATGACACAAATACTCGATATGCCTTAGAGCATGGGTCTTGCCAGATCCAAACCATGCCCACATCAAATGCATACTAGATATCGGTTGACGAGATAGATTTCTCAACAGAGCTTTTATCTCCGTGGCTAGGCGAGTTCTATCAGCCATAAAAGAGCAAGAACTCTCATCAGGAACTACACGGAAAGGCCAATCTATCAGGTGAAGATGTGGATATCTTACTGGTGTGCTCATTCTTATTTTAGTTCCTGATTTACTTTCCTCTTTCTCTTGCCCCGCCTAGGATCGGTGTAAGTAGCTGCAAAACACTCAAGTTTATCCTTACGAATAAGCCAAGTGTTATGGACTTTCTCCGCTGGAATACGCCCCTCGCGGCACAATCTCTTTACAGTCTCCCAGTGAATACCGAGAATAATAGCAGCCTCAGCTACATTAACATAATCATCAAGCAATGACATATATTCCTCTCCTTAAGCATAGGAACCAGAGAGTTGCGCTGTCGCAATAGTAGCACTGAAATATTTTAGAAGTCAACATTGTTGTGTCGAGAGACTATGCATACTTCTAATCTTTCAAACTTTCCGTCATTCTGTTCAGCGAGGGGGGCGTGTTTGTGTGAGTTGACTACGGTGGACAGGCGATGGGCAGCAAGCAGCAGTTGCAGGTTTGAAAACCCACTACGGGAATGGCGTTGTTCTGGGGTTTGGGGACAGCCTTAAATCTTGAGTTTTAGAATGCGCTGGGCGTTCTTGTAGAGCACCTTCTCCACGACCTCCGGCTTGTAGCCGCCGCTTTCGAATTCCTGGAGCCAGCGCTTCGGGGGAATCTCCGGGTAGTCAGAGCCGAACATGAATTTGTCCTGCAATCGTCCGTTTACCTCTCTGCGGATGACTTCGGGGAAGTATTTTGGCGCCCAGCCGGAGAGGTCGGCATAGACGTTGCCCTTGTGAAGCAGGACAGCGATTTGCTCTTCATACCAGGGCCAGGCGGGGTGAATCATGATGATGGTCAGTTCGGGGAAGTCCGCAGCCACATCGTCTATGTAGATGGGCCGGGTGTATTTCAATTTTATCCCGCCGCCACCGGGCATCCCAGCCCCGGCGCCGGTGGTGCCGGTGTGGAAGGAGACAGGTATGTTCAGCTCCACGCATTTTTCGTAGAGCGGGTAAAAGCGCCTGTTATCGGGGAAGAAAGCCTGGAGGGCGCCCTGGAATTTCAAGCCCATCAGCCCCAGCTCTTTCACGCACCTTTCCAATTCGTTTATGGCTGCTTTCCCTTTCCAAGGGTCAATCATAGCCCAGCCGCCGATAAAGACATCGGGGAACTTTTTAATCAGCCTGGCAACTTCGTCATTGGTGCTGCTGGTATCCATGCCGGTGACGCTCTCCGTGTCCCAGCCTATGAGGAGAGCCTTCAGGTCAAGCTCCCTGAAGTCCTGCGCCATCTCTTCATCTGTTTTCACCTGGTACTCGACGCCGTAATACCTGGAGATGTACTCCGTAACCTCTGCTCCCCACATGCGCTTACGGTCGAAAGCGGCAGTGCTGGGGTGAACATGCGTATCAATAGCTTTCATGTGAGATAGCCTCCTTATATCATAGTGTAGCCACCGCTGACGCTGATGGTCTGCCCCGTTATGAAGCTTGCCCTATCAGATGCCAGGAAGACAACCATGCTGGCGACATCTTCCGGCTTGCCTATGCGTCGCAGGGGGTAAGCCCTGGCTGCCTTCTCCCTGAGCTCAGGGGTAAACGCCTGAGCCATCGGGCCTTTCCACATGCTGAGCTCGCCGGTTTGCTCAGGGCTTTCGGGGACGGTAAGGCCGGGGCAGACGACGTTTATGTTTATGCCAAACCGTCCCAGCTCCCGCGCCAGCGATTTGGACATGGCGATAATGCCGCCCTTGCATCCGGCATAGACAGCCTCCCTGTACTCGCCCATCCTGCCGGCATCGGAGCCGATGCTGATAATCTTGCCGTATTTCCGTTCGACCATGTGGTCCAGCACAGCCCTGGTGGTGTTTATGAAGCCCCAGAAATTGAGTTTGACGTCCTTTTCCATGTCGGCTCTGGGTTTTTCAATAAATAGCTGGTCTACGGTGCCACCCACGTTATTGACCAGGACGTCTATCTTGCCGAACTCCTTCAGTGATTTCTTGACCATGGCAGCCACTGATTCGGGGTCGGTAACATCGGTTTTCATGGCAAGGGCTTTGCCGCCCAGGGCATCCGCTTCTCTGGCTACCTTTTGACCCTGGGCTGAGTCCATATCAGCAATCACGATATTTGCCGCTTCGGCGGCGAAGGTGAGGACAATGGAGCGGCCGATGTTAGAGCCTCCGCCGGTGACGATAACGGTTTTGCCAGCCAGATTTAAGTCCATAATTCAGCCCCCCTGCGTTTCATTCATATGGGTCGTGCACCGACCGTCGATTTTGCCCTCCAGCTTACGCCGGTTAGCCAGCTCCGACCAGGTAGCCTTGCGGCACCCGGAGTAAAGCTACTTACCGCTGCTTCCTTCCGGACCTGACGGGGTTTGTAGCCCTCCGCCGCGCAAGACCCAGCCCTCAACGCCACTTGACCGGAGCAGTCCTGAAAGACAAAAACCTCTAAATCGGAATTCAACCCCGCTATAGCGGATCTCGGGTACAGGGCACCGCTAGTTCCCCGTCTAGCACGACCCAGGCTCAATACTACTATGCAGCGCTATGGTTTTCAAGATGCATTGGGCAGGTAAGGCTGTTGCTGCGGAAGCGTTAGCCCTAAACCATTTGCTCCTTTTGGCGTTCTTTCTTTTAGAAATGCCCCTAAGGAGGAGAGCGATGAGAACACACCGAATTGCCCTGGTTGCCCTGGCTGCTATGCTGGCAGTGGCCTCGCTGGCAGTTATGGCGGGGACAGCCTTTGCCCAGAATCCGCAGCCGCCCAGCGACCCCGACCAGGCCTGGAATCCGCCGGAAGAAGGCGGACAGCCCATGATG
>Ga0194112_10005298_pt1 | contig 17368 bp, 11 predicted proteins | sample TA2MahC400mmetaG_FD_146191 | JGI IMG/M metagenome (GOLD analysis project Ga0194112, IMG submission 146191) | Freshwater microbial communities from Lake Tanganyika, Tanzania - TA2015016 Mahale Deep Cast 400m | ecosystem: Environmental > Aquatic > Freshwater > Lake | place: Tanzania: Lake... | reverse complement strand
AGTCGTTAGGGCGGCCACGCTGAATTCCACGGGTATCATCCCAAAGGGTTCGTCGGCCGCCCGGACCCGGAATCACGCTCGCTAAAGCGAGCGGGCGGTTTATTAGGCTTTCAGGGCCGCTGAACCCCGAACCCTGCCCCCTGAACCCTCGCCGTCCCGTCGTGCCCCGCACCCTGCTCCCCGCTCCCCGCTCCTTTTTTCCCCGTCCGAAAGTGTTTTAAAAGGCCAACGTATTCAAAGCCCCACTCGAAGGGGCCAAAGAATGGTGAGCCAGAGGTGGAAGCTGCGCTGGGCGAACTTCAAGCTCGCAATCCGCGACTGGACCCACGTCATCAGCGGGGCGGGCCTGGCGTTCGGCGCGATACTGACGGTCCTGGCAGTTCTGGCCATCTGGTTCCCCGATGCGCTAAGCGAGGAGTTCAAGGAGGACTTCATGGAGACCTCCGGCCGGCTGGACATCTGCTCCGCCGGCGGCGGCCTGCTCCTTCTCATATTCGCCGGGTACTACTTCGCCGACAACATGAACAACCGGCGCAAGTTCAACCGGCTGTTCCACATCGCCAGCAAGGAGAAGTTCATCAAAAACCGCGACAAGCTCGAGGAGCTCGCCTTCTTCATATCGACCAGGCACGAGCGGATGGTCCAAAAGAAGATAAAGGAAATGAAGCTCCGGTAGGTGCCAAAATGAACCTTGTCCGCAAGGGGAAGGTCAAGGAGGTCTACGAGGACTCGGCCGACACCCTGCGCTTCGTGTTCACGGACCAGATCTCCGTGTTCGACAAGATCATCCCCACCCTCGTGCCTTTCAAGGGCGAGACCCTCAACCGGACCTCGGCCCACTGGTTCACCATCGTCGAGCAGATGGGGGTGCTGACGCACTACCTGGAGATGCCCTCGGCGAGCGAGATGCGCGTGAAGCGGGTGGAGGTCATCACGGACTACTCCAAGATGGACATCTGCACCAAGGGCTACCTCATACCGCTGGAGTTCATCTGCCGGCACTACGTCGCCGGCTCCCTGCTGGACCGCGTCAAGTCCGGCAAGCTCCCGCCCGAGGAGCTGGGATTCCCCAGGGGCCATATCCCAAAGCACGGGGAGAGGCTCCCCCAGCCCTTCTTCGAGGTGACGACCAAGCTCGAGAAGGTCGACCGCGGCCTGGGGCTGGACGAGGCGCTCAAGATCTCGGGGCTGACCCGGGAGGAGTACGAGGGCGTCAAGGAGACCGTCCTCAAGATAGACGACCGGATAGCCACGGACCTCAAACAGCGAGGCCTCATCCACGCCGACGGCAAGAAGGAGTTCGCGTTCGACAGCAACCGGGACCTGATGATAATCGACACGTTCGGCACGGCCGACGAGGACCGCTTCTGGGACGCAAAGGCCTACGACGAGGGGAGGCTCGTCGAGCTGAGCAAGGAGTTCGTGCGCCAGCACTACCGCCGGACCGGCTACCTCGAGAGGCTGGAGGCCGCCCGCGGCTCGAAAAAGCCGGAGCCCCCCATACCGCCCCTCCCCGACGACCTGCGCGACCAGGTCAGCCGGATATACATAGACATCTTCGAGAGGCTGACGGGGCAGAAGTTCGGGTGATGGGGAAGGCGCAAGGCGCAAGGCGCAAGGCTTGAGGGTCAAGGCGCTGGGGTCAAGGGGGAGGGAGCAAGGCAGCAAGGCAGCAAGGCAGCAAGGGAGAAAGGGAGAAAGAGAGGAAGGCACCATATACCCTTTCTGCCTTTCTGCCTTCCTGCCTTTCTGCCTTCCTGCCTTTCTGCCTTCCTGCCTTTCTGCCTTCCTGCCTTTCTGCCTTCCTGCCTTTCTGCCTTTCCCCCTCGCGCCTTGTCCCTCGCGCCTTAAGCCTCGCGCCTTGCGCCCTGTGCCATGAAATTGATTGGGGAAACGATAACAAACGCGGCGCCGCCGGGACGGCGCCGTTCACTCCCATCTGACGGGCTGGTCCGGCCGGTTCCCGGCCGGCGGCTCCTTCTTCCGGCCGCGGGCGGCCGCGGCGATGCCGCCGCCGACCGCGGCCAGGAGCACGACCAGCGTCAGGAGGAAGAGCGGGTTGGAGAGGCTCAGGAAGGGCTCCTTGTGGCCGGGCGGGATGGGGGTGACCGGGGTCCTGATGTTGAACGAGGAGCCGGTCCCGTGATCGCCCCAGTTGCCTGCGCCGTCGCGCGCCTTCACGCGCCAGTGGTAGGAGCCCTCCGGGAGCGGGGGCAGCACGTGGCCCGTCTGGTCCACCACGCCCTCCCACTCCAATGACGAGTAGTCGGCGTCGTCGTCCACCTGGACCAGGTAGCCCTTCACCCCGCTGAGCGCGTCGGCGGCCCCGCTCCAGGAGAGCGCCACCTGGTCGGAGGGGGCAAAATCCCAATTGTCGAGGGGAAGGTCCGTCCGGGGGGGCTTTGGCCCTTCGAGGTCCACGCGGAAGGAATACTCCATCGGCAGGCCGCAGTTGCCCGCCCCGTCGATGGCCCGGACCATGAAGAACCAGCGGCCCTCGCCCGGGACGGGCAGCCGGAGGCTCCGGCCGGAGAGCTGGACGGAGTACCCGGGCTCGTCGTCGCGCTCGGGCGTTACTATCCAGGCGTAGCCGGCGATGCCGCTCTCGTCGGGGGGCGCCTGCCACACGAACTCCGCCTCCGCGAGGTTGTACCAGGTGTCGGTCCCGGGATGGGTGGACGAGCTCACCACCGGCTTCCCAGGGGGCGTGGTGTCCAGCCGGAGCTCGAGCCTCGCCGCCGGCCCGATGTTGCCGGCCTCGTCGCGCGTTTGGACATGGACCTCCTTGAGACCGTCCGTGCCGGGGAGCTCGTAATCGAGCAGCGACCCGTAGGGTTGCCACTGCCCCCAGACCTCTCCATCGCCGCCGAGCCTCGCCTGCACGACACGCGAGAGTGCGTCGGATGCGACCACCTCGAGCGTCAATCGCCGGTCGGCCGTGAAGGCGGAACCGCCCGGCCGCCCGAACGAGACGATGTCGGGCCCGGCGGTGTCCAGCACTATCGAGCCGCCGGCCGGCGCCGCCCCGTTGCCGGCGAGGTCGCGCGCCTGGAAGCGGACGGTCCTGGTCCCGTCGGCGCCGGTCAACCGGAGCTCCCGGCTTTCCGCGAACGGCTCCCAGTCGGACCACTCGCCGCCGTCCTGCGCAAGGCGCATCTCGGAGACCCCCGACACCGCGTCGCGGGCCCAGAGCGCCAGCCGGACCGTCCGCTGGCCGGTGAGCGCCGCGCCCGAGTCTATCACCAATCGCAGGTCGCGGGGCGGCGAGAGGTCCACGAGGACCCCGCCCGAGAGCTCCCCGAACTGCCCGGCGTTGCCGACCGCGTCCACTGCCCGGACCTGGAGATGGTAGGTCCATCCGTCAAGCGCCTTCGTGTGTGCATACGAGGTCGAGAACGTCGTGTCCCGGACGCCCTCCTCCGGCCGCGCCGGGTCGGTCACTATCCAAACGATGTAGTAGGCGACCCCCGAGCCGACGTCATCGGCCGGGTCCCAGGTCCAGCGGACCGAGCGCTCGTTGGTCAGGGCCCGGGCGGCGACGGCGTCCGGGGCCGACGGGGCGGAGAGGTCTATCATGAACGGGCCGACCGTGTAGACCCCGCCCGCCCAGTTGCCGGCGACGTCCACGGCCCGGATGTGCAGGTAGCGCACGCCTTCCTGGTTCGACTCGTCGTACCCGGCGCCCAGGACGTCCGCGGTCAGGTCCGTCGTCCCGGCCGGGTCCCCGTCCCAGCTGAAGGAGAAGCCCGCCACCCCGCTCAGCGCGTCATTCTGGCCGGACCAGGAGACCCTGACCAGCCGCTCGGCCGACCAGGTCCCCACCACCTGGCGCGAGAGCACCGAGAACGAGTCGGGATTGGAGGGGGGCGTGGTGTCGATGTCGAAGGGCCCGAGGTGGAACGCGGTCAGGTTCCAGTTGCCCACAGAGTCCCGGACCCGGACATGGAAGTACCACCCGGCCGAGTCCCCGCGGGGCGCGCTGGTCAGGGTGGAGACCCCGGAGCCGACGGTGGCGGTCCCGTCGGGCACCGTGTCCGGCTGGAGGTCCCAGGCGTAGGCGAAGGCCCCCACGCCGCTGCCCCCGTCGGCCGCGCCCCACCACTGGACCGAGATGGTGTTCTGGGGGGACCACCGGCCGACGGTGTGGCTGCTGCTCGAGGCGCCCTGCACGCCGCCGGGCGGCGAAAGGTCGATCTTGAAGGGGCCCAGGTGGACCGCGGCCGGGGCCCAGTTGCCGACCTTGTCCACCGAGCGGATGTGGAAGTAGTAGCTCCCGTCCGGGAACGAGGCGCTCGTCGCAGAGGAGATATCCGGGGCGCAGTCACGTGTCGCGTCGGGGAGGGTGTTGGCGGCCTGGTCCCAGACATATGAGTACCCGTCAAGGCCCGAGTCGGCGTCGGAGGCGCCGCTCCACTGCACCTGCACCACCGAGATGTTGCTCCAGGAGTCGACCGTGTGGGTGGGGCTCGTGAGCGAGCCCGGGTTGGCCGGCGCGACGTTGTCGAAGTACAGGTAGGCCGCCCGCCGGTTGGTGTGGTTGACGTTGCCCACGCCGTCCTTGAGCCACACATAGATCGTGTGGTTGCCGGCGCTCCCGACCGTTATGCCGGTCATCGGCTTGGAGGCGACCCAGGTGCCGTCCGTGGCGCCGGTCGGCGCGGTGTCGAGCTTGTAGTAAGCCCCGTTGGCGATGCCCGAGGTGCCGGTCTCGGAGGGCGCGGTCCAGTCGATGGAGAAGGAGTTTTCGGCGGTCCAGCCGGAGGGCGTCGCCGAGAGCGCGGTGGGGGCGGCCGGGGCGGTGAGGTCGATGTTGAACGACCGGCCGGCGTTGTAGCTGCCCCACAGGCCCCCGCCGTCACGGGTGCGGACGCGCCAGTACCACTTCCCCTCGGAAAGGCCCGCCCCGACGGTGCAGTAGGGGTTGGAGCTCGCCACATCCCCGGAGTCCCAGTCCACCGAGCCGAATGCGCCGTCGCCGTCCACCTGGACGCGGTAGGCGGCCTGGGTGTCGCCCGTGTCCGGATCGGAGTAGGACCAGTTGAGCGTCGGCGAGGACACGCCGAGCCAGGCCCCGTCCCCCGGCGCCGTGGGGGAGGGCGCGTGGGGGGCGGTGTTGCCAAGGTCCACGTCGAAGTACATGGTCGCCCCGCTCCCGCTGATGTTGAATATCCTGATGTCGGTCCTCTTCCCGGAGTAGTCGTTCGAGTTGGGCGCGGAGGTCGGCGTGAAGCCCGTCGAGTTGCTCCTCCAGGCGTCGTTCGCGTTGGCTGCGTTGTTGTTGTTGTCCCACTCCTCGAGGTCGACCAGCCGGAAGCTGTCCCGCTTGTTGCCCGGGGCGCTCTCGTTTATGTGCCATATGAGCAGCCCGCTGCCGGGGAGGTAGCTGTCCCAGCCGGTCTGCTGGCGGTTCTCGACCAGGAAGTACTCGTTGTTCGAGTTGTTGGCCCATATCTTGAACGCGGTCTGGTTGTCGAACACCCGCTTTGCGGCCAGGCCGGCGGTGTCGGCGTTGACCACTTCCGGTTTGAGCCAGCCCAGCTCCTGGCGGCACCAGGCCGAGAGCATGGAGGGCGACTTGCCGGCGTTGTTCCAGGAGCCCGAGGCCATGACCTCCCAGCGGCCGCAGCCGCCGTCCGACGAGTAGTCGGTGTCGTAGAGGTCGGGGAGCCCCAGGTCGTGGCCGAACTCGTGCACGAACACGCCCACGGGGTCGTCCTCGGAGAGCATCGTGTAGGCGTTAATCCAGACGCCGTCCAGCTTGACCGCCAGCGCGTTGAGGCCCCAGGCGTGGGACCAGATGTCGGTGGAGACGCCCGTGGAGGCCTGGTCCCCGCCGGCATGGATGATTACGAGGTGGTCGAGGTAGCCGTCCTTGTCCTGGTCGTAGTCGGAGTAGTTTATGTCGGAGTCGGCGGCCATCACGGCGTCGTAGGTCAGGTTCTGGGAGTTGCCGTAGCCGCCGGGCGGGGGGGACGACGTCTCGTAGGTGCCGTAGTAGGCGAGGGTGTTGCTCATCGCGTAGAACTTCGTGGTCACGTTGCCGGTGACGTTGAAGAGGTTGTACGAGTTGTCCCGGAAGAACTTGTTCATGCTGCTTGCGCTGGCGTTGTAGAGCAGGTCCTCGAAGAACTTGGGGGTGTGGGCGCTGGAGTTGCTCTTGTCCGAAAACGAGACGAGGATGGCAAGCACCTTGGCCTCGCCCGTGACGGTGAGGGGGGAGCGATCGGGATGCCGCGAGCGGTCCAGTGCGGAAAAGGGCCCCGGGTCGGCCTGGGTGTTCCAGGGGGCGGGGGGCACCAGGTCCCGGGGTCCGTCGGAGCCGGCGACCTCCCGGGCGGGCGCTGGATTGGGAGCGGGCGGGATGGAAACGGCCCGGGCCGGAGACGGGGAGACCCCCGCAAGGGCCGCCATCCCGCCGGTCAGCATCAAAAGACAGGCTAGAAGTACCGCCACGTTGCGCATTATGACACCATCTCTGTACGCGTAACGACCTGAACCTATTATAAAGTTTTATTGGAGAATCGAGTGTTGGATTTCGACACTGCGGATGGTGTTGCGGTCAGGAAGCCCGCCCCGGCCCCCCGGATGAACACGGGAAACCGGCTCCCGGCCGGCACAGTCTCATCGAGCATCACCGGCAAATAGCCGTCCGTCCGCCCCATCACGCCGCCCTTGCGGGCCATTTCCGTCACGAGCACCTCCTGAACGGTCCCGGGGAGGCGGCGATTGTTCGCAAGCGAGACGCGCCGGCGCAGGCGCCGGAGGCTCGCGATGCGCCTTTGGACCTCGGCCCTCCCGGGCGCGCCCTTCATGCGGCAGGCGCGGGTGCCCGGCCGGGGCGAGAAGGCCTTGATGTTGACGATGTCGGGGCGGGCCCGCCCGATGAGGTCCAGCGTGCCCCGGAAGGCGGCCCGGTCCTCGCCCGGGAAGCCGACGATGATGTCCGTGGCCAGGACCCCGAGGGGGAATGCCTCCCTGAAAGCCCCCGCCGCCCTCTCGAAATCGCCGGCGGTGTGTCCCCGGCCCATCGCCTCCAGGACGGCGTCGTCGCCGCTCTGCACCGGCAGGTGGAGGAACTTGAAGAGCTTCGGATGCGCCATCGCCGCCATCAGGGCGCGCGCCCTGGGCAGGAGGCTCTCCGGGTTCATCATGCCCGCGCGCAGGCGGAAATCGCCCGCGACGGCGCAAAGGCGCGCCAGCAGGGCCAGAAACCCGGCGTAGTCACGCGGGCCCAGGAGCACGGCCTCCGGGAACGCCCTGCGGACGGTCCCGGCCCGGGCGCTCGCCATGCAGCCGGCGACCACCGCCCGCATGCCGCTCTCCCGGAGCGCCCGCAGCCGGGCGAGCATCCGGTTCTCGGTCGGCTGGACCACCGAGCAGGTCACGAGGACCACAATATCGGCATCGGCCGCAGCCGCGCCCGTGGCGTAGCCTGCCCCCGCCGCCGCCTCCTCGAGCTCCCGGGCCTGTCCCCGGTTGAGGGCGCAGCCGTACGATTCGAACCTAAGCCTCATTCGGCGGACGGTATGCAGGAGCGCCCGAATAACCTTTATGACCGGAGGGCCATGCGGGTGCAATGGCGGCCGGGCCGGCGAAAAAGGACGGGAAAACCTCGCACCTCCTGTGGCCCCTCTACGCCGCCACATTCCTGATACGGTTCTCATTTTCGCTCATGATAATGGTGTTCCCGCTGTACCTGCACCACCTGGACCGGGTGCTCTACGGCTTCGTGTGGGCCGCCTCTCCGGCGGCGGAGCTCGTCACGGTCATATTCATGGGGGCATTCATCGACCGCTACGGCCGCAAGATCGTGCTCAACTACGGCCTTTTGATCGGGACCGTGATGATGTTCTGCATAGCCCTCACGCGCGATCCGCTGGTCATCGGCGTTTTCAACGCGTTCCACGGGATATCGGCCGGGATGATCCTGTCGTCGTCGCTGGCCCTCCTCGCGGACTACGCCCCCAAGGACTCCCGGGGTGCGGAGATGGGCACTTTCGACGGAGCCAACCTCAGCGGCTGGGGGGCGGGCTTCCTGATGGGCGGGTTCATCAACGAGCGGCTGGCCTCCGACCTCGAACTGGGCTTCGTGCTGGCCGGGGTAGTCGGGGCGGCCGGGCTGGCGTACGTGTACCTCAGCGTGAAGGAGCCCTCTCGCGAAGAGTTCACCATCAAGCAGCTGGACGCCCGGCACATCCTCTCGGTCTTCAAGCGGCGCTCGGTCATCCTGCTCACCATGCCCTGGCTCATGATGTACATAATGATAGGGGGCGGACTGGCGTTCGCCGGCCTGGAGGGGCAGGAGCAGGACATCCCGGCCTGGATCGTCGGGGCGGGCATGGCCGGCCTGTGCGTGATGCTCCTGAGCACCCAGCGCTTCTTCGGGAGGCTCTCGGACCGCCACGGCCGGATGCCGCTCATGCTCACGGGCGTGGGCGGGATACTGGGCCTTGTCGTCCTGGGCGCCATCGTCTACCTGCGGGGCTGGCCGGCGAGCCTTGAGGCCGTGACCGGGAACCTTCTGGTCTGGGGCCCCGTGCTCGGCCTGGCGGGGCTCTTCGCGTTCATGGCCTTCGCCTTCGCCCCGGCGGCCCTGGCCTCGCTGGGCGACGTGGCCCGCAAGCGCCAGCACGGGGTCACCATGAGCGTGTACTCGATGGTCATCTCGGCGGGGATGATGATCGGCACCCCGTCCTCGGGAGCCGTCCTCAACGCCGGGGGGCTGCCGGCGATGCTGGGGTTCTTCGGCGCCTGCGTCGGGCTGATGCTCGTGTTCGTCATCATCAGGCGCCACGACATCCGCCGGAGGCCCGAGACGGAGAGGGAGGGGGATGAGGAATGAGCCAGGAAGGAAAAGGGCCCCTGACCATGTCCCACGGAGCCGGCGGCGCCAACATGCAGAAGATGATAGGCGACCTCATCGTGCCGGTGCTCTCCAACCGCCGGTGGAGGCGCCCCGTCATCCAGGTGCCGCTGGACGCCCTTGACGATTCGGCCGTGGTGGACGGCATCGTCTTCACCACCGATTCCCACACCGTGAGGCCCATATTCTTCCCCGGCGGGGACATCGGCTCGCTGTCGGTCGCGGGCACGGTCAACGACCTTTCCGTCGTCGGGGCCGAGCCCCTGGCCCTGTCGTGCGGCCTCGTGCTCGAGGAGGGGCTGGCATTCGAAGAGCTCGAGCGCATCCTCCGCTCGATGGCCGCCACCTGCAAGCGGGCCGGCGTGCCGGTCGTGACCGGCGACACAAAGGTGGTCGAGCGCGGGGCGGTCCAGAAGATAGTCGTCAACACCTCCGGCATCGGCCGCCGGAGCCCCCTTCTCGACAGGAACCTGAAGGAGGCCCGACGCCACCGGAAGGTGGGGGGGAACTGGCTCCTCGACTCCAATCTGCGCCCCGGCGACGCGATAATCCTTTCGGGCGCGGTGGGCGACCACGGGATAGCCGTGCTCTCGCAGCGCGAGGGCTACGGCTTCGGGAGCGTAATAAAAAGCGACGTCGCGCCGCTCAACATGATGGTCGAGGCGGCGCTGAAGGCCGGCGGGGTCGTTTCCGGGAAGGACCCGACGCGCGGGGGCCTCGCCAACCTCCTGAACGAGTGGGCGGAGAAATCCAAAACGGGGATCGTCGTCGAAGAGGGTTCGGTCCCGGTCCACGACGGGGTGCGCACCGCCTGCGAGATGCTGGGCATAGACCCGCTCTCGATAGGCAACGAGGGCAAGGCCGTCTTCGGCGTCGTCCGGGAAAGGGCCGAGGCGGTCCTTCGGGCCCTGCGGCGCACCAAGGAGGGCCGCGAGGCCGCCCTCATCGGCGAGGCGACGGCATCGGTCAAGGGCGTCGTCCTCCACACCACCGTGGGCGGCAGGCGAATCCTGGAGCAGCCCGCGGGGGACCCGATTCCTCGCATTTGTTGAAGGCGCAGGGCGCAAGGGTCAAGGCGCAAGGCGCAAGGGGGCTCATACCAGATCTGTCCTTGACGCTGCGCCCTGCCCCTTCCACCTTGCGCCTTCGCCCTTGCGCCTTCGCCCTTGCGCCTTCGCCCTTGCGCCTTCGCCCTTGCGCCATTATTTCCCATATCTATACAATATATTGCAACTCCCCTCGGAGCTCACCATGCACGGGCCTATGGGGCTCTCCGGCCTGCACTTTTGGCCGAAGAGGGGGCACTTCTGGGGGTCGCGAATCCCCCGCAGCACCTCGCCGCACAGGCAGCCCCTGGGCTCCGGGAAGCGCCTGTCCCTGAGGGGCGCCAGTTCTTCGGCGTATTTCCGGCGGGCGTCGAACCTCTGGAACTCCGGTCGGAACCGGAGCCCGCTCCCGGGGATGACCGGGAAACCCCGCCACTCGACGTCGCAGGGCTCGAACGTCCTTTGAAGGAGCTCCACGGCCCTCACATTTCCCTCGGACCGCACGACCCGGAAGTACTCGTTCTCCACTTCCGCCCGTCCCTCCTTCTTCTGCCTGCCCAGCATGTAGATGGCCATCAGAAGGTCCAGGGGCTCGAAGCCGGCGACCACCTGGGGCACGTGATATTGCTCCGAGAGGGAACGGTAGGGCTCCAGGCCTATTATCGTGCTGACGTGGCCCGGCTCGATGAGGCCGTCCAGCCTCACCTCTCCCATCTCCAGCAGCGCCTTGAGCGCCGGCGGGACGGTGCGGTGGCAGCCGAGCACCGAGAAGTTGTCCGGTGGCTCGGCCTTGAGCGCCAGGGCGGTTCCCGGCGTGGTGGTCTCGAAGCCGACGCCCATGAAGACCGTCTCCTTGCCGTCGGCGCGTGCGAGCTTGACCGCGTCCTCGACGCTGTAGACCATCCTCACGTCGGCCCCGCGGGCCTGCAGGTCGAAGAACGACCCCGACGGCCCCGGAACCCGCATCATGTCCCCGAAGGCCGTTATCCTCTTCCCGGCGCGCCCGAGCGCCAGGCACTCCTCTAACTCGCGGGAGGTGGTGACGCAGACGGGGCACCCGGGGCCCTGGCGCACCTCCACGCCGGCGTCCCCGAGCATCGGCTCCAGGCCGTACCTCACGAGCGTGTCCTGGTGCGTGCCGCAGACGTGCATAACGCGGAGCTCGACGTCGAGCGCCTTGAGCTTTTGGACTATCCGCAGGGCGGTATCCCGGTCCCGGAAACGGAACTTGCCTGCGTCGATTCTCCCCATCAGCGGCCCCTCCGCTTCCCCGGTCTGCGGTCCCGGGCGGCGACCGCTCGCAGGCTCCGGACCACTGTCTCCCGCCCGCCGACTATGCGGACCTCGCCGCCGCATCTGGGACATGCGATGAGCGGCGCGACCGTGTGGGACCAGCCGGCCGGCGCCTTCTTGGGGGCTCCCCGAAAGCCGCACCCGGGGCACTCGACCACCGCCGGTTTGCGGATGATGACGAGCTTCGAGCCGCGAAGCGGCCCGTTCCTCGACAGGACGCCCCAGGCGAAGCGGAGCTGCTCCTTCCCCAGCATCGTCAGCTCCCCGACCTCGAGGCGCACGCTCTCCACCCGCCTGACATCCCGGCCCTCCAGGGAGCCCAGCACCGACTCCACGACCTGCGTCATCACGGACAGCTCATGCATGGCGGTCGCCCTTCTCGCGGGGGGCCCGGCCCGCCGCACCCCGCACCCTGCCCCCTGCACGCCGCCCGCCGCCCTTTCCCCCGCCCGTTCTTGCATCCCCCGCCGCCGGCAGCCCCACCTGCTCGCCGTAGACCTCGCGGAAGAGCTTTAGCGTTTCCAGGGCCTGCCTCTCCTCCATCACCTGTATCGCGAACCCGGCATGCACGATGACATAATCGCCCACCCGGGCGTCGACCAGCGAGAGGTTCACTTCGCGCGAGGTCCCGCCGAAGTCCACCCTGCCGATGTCGCCCGTCCTCTCCTTCACGAGGGCGGGTATGCCCAGGCACATGGGAGCACGCTAGCATATCAACTGTTATATCGTTTGTGGTCGGGGCAGCGGGCAGCGGGCAGCGGGCAGCGGGGACGAAACAGAGCCCGTCCTCCACCGCTGCCCGCTGCCCCCCCGCTGCCCTTCCCCCCGGTCTGAGTCTTTCCTTTCTCTTTATATACGAGGCCCGCCATTTACAATATCCAAGCCCGGACGATGGGGCGACAAGGTGAACAAGATGAAAAAGAGCCTGGTAGCGTTGCTTGCCCTGTTTTCGACCGCAATCATTGTCATGCCCGCCGGCGCCCTTCCGCCCTCGAGCTGGACGCCCGGCAAGGAGAAGGACATCACCGGCCACGAGTTCAGCGAGGAGTTCTGGACATCCAGCGAGATCTCCAACACCACCTCCGAAGGCGCCACGGTGACGTTCACGATGTCCTACGTGAACTACAACGACGTGCAGGCGTTCCTGGTCGCGCTCAACACGGTGACGAAGGGCACCAGCGTGGGCACCCTGCCCTGGCAGATGTTCGGGATGCACTACTACACCCCCCGGGGCTCGGAGAACTTCCTCGTGGCCGTGCTGGCCTTCCTGCTCGCGTTCAACGACACCAACGGCAACGGCATGCCGGACGTCGGCAACGAGAACTGCTTCTACATCATCCCGTTCGGCGCAGGGGACTCTCTCAAGAACGTCACGGCCGACTACATGCCCCAGGTGACGCCCATACCGGCCAGGAAGCTGGGCGACGGGCACTACCAGTTCGGCATGACCTACAAGAACCTGTACGCAAAAATAATCGACCCCAACAACATTATGTCGTTCTGGCTGTCGGCGGCGCTGCCCCTCTACATCGCCCGCTTCAGCGAACTCTCCGTGACCTACGACATCACGATCGACCCGAAGACGAAGACCGCCAAGGCCGAGTCGTTCTACACGATCGGCCAGGTGGACCGGCTGTGGCTCTGGGGTAGGGACGTCGGCCGGGAGGCCCTCCCGGACAACTTCGGGATAAGCGCGGTGCACTACCTGGCGACCTTCGCCTCGAAGTACTCGGTCGTCAACGCCACTGGGACCAAGGTGACGCCGAACATCAACCAGCCCCTGGACCAGAACCTGACGCTCCGCATCGGCCAGGACGAGCGGGCCATGGTCATCGGCTACGGCTCCACGTTCGACCTCGTGAACGAGACCCCCGACCCCGACGCGGTCGTCGCGAAGGATCGGCAGGCCTACAACATGCTCATCGCGGCCCGGCAGGGCGATTCGTGGCTGGTGAGGTGGCAGGCCGGGCCAACGCTCGATGTCCTGTGCACCCTGGCGTACGGCCTCAGCAAGGACATCCGCTCCAGGTACACCTCCCCGCTCAACCTCTACGACCGCGGCAGGGAGAACTTCTGGGCCGCGGCGATGTGGTACGCCGTCTCGTTCCCTTCCTGGAAGGGCTACCGCGTGGTGCACGACCCGTCCTACACGGCCTTCTTCGGCGCCCCGCCGGCCGACAAGCCCAAGGAGGGCTGCGGCAGCATCATAGTCGTGGGCGGCGTGCTCCTGGCGGCGGCACCGGCCGTCGTGGTGTTTGGGAAGAGAAGGACGGAAGGGTAGACTGGAACGAAGGGGGCAAGCGTGCAAGGGTGGGAGGGTGCAAGGAACGGATGGCCCGTCCTTGCCCCCTTGCGCCCGTAGACCCTTGCACCCCTGCTCCCTTGCTCCTTTCCACCCCCGCTCCCTGCTCCCTTTCCCAGCGCTTGCACCACAACAATTATATTGGCAGTCCTGCGTATTCGGGACCGTCCGCGCCCGGGGGAAATCTCATGCGCTCGAGATCGTGGCTTGTCGCCGGCCTTGTCCTCGTTTTGACCTTGCCGTCCCTGCTGTGCTCGGCTTCCGGATCGGAGCGGCCGCAAGGGGCCGTGGCGTCGGCCCGCGCCGACGCCCCCTGGTTCGACGTGGCGTGGAAGTGCCGAATGCCGCTCACGATCGACAACACGAAGTGCCCGGAGAACCTGGCCGGCTACCAGGTCTGGTTCGACATCCCCTACGACGCCGACATGAAGCCGGACTTCTCGGACCTGCGCTTCGTCCAGTACTACGGCAGCTCCAACCTCGCGCTCCCGTTCTGGCTCGAGACCCGGGAGGCCGGCAAGCACGCCCGGGCCCACGTCAACGTGAGCTTCATCGCCGCCTCCTCATCTTCCACGATCCACATGTACTACGGCAACCCCCAGGCCGGGAACGCCTCTGACGGGCAGGCAACTTTCCTGTTCTTCGACGACTTCGAGGACGGTGTGCTGGATCCGGACAAGTGGGGACCGCTCCACGCCTGCGACGCCGGTGTCACGCTCTCGGAGACCGGGGGGATGCTGGATTTCACCGTCAGCAGCGCCTATCAGTGGACCGGGGGGTGCATTGTCTCGAAAAAGACCCTGCCGAAGGAGAACTACGTCCTCGAGACGAGGCTCAAATTCACAAACTACTACCAGAGCGCCTACGGGGCGTACGCCGGTTTCACCAACGACACGGTCTACATGGATGAAAACTACGGCAACCCGCTGGACCTGGTCTCGGCGCGGCTTTGGGACTATACCAGGAACGGCTGGTACCTTGCCCTGAGCGCCGACGACATAGGGGCCGTGATCTACGGGAATACCCAGATAAACATACGCAACGTCTGGTACCGGATGAAGACCTACTACACCCCCGGCACCTACGCCAAGGCGGTCTGGAACATGCTCGAGCCGCCCTACACGAACCAGTCGCTCGAGATGTCCGGCTCCGGTGGCGTCGACCCCAACTACATAATCCTGGGAATCGGCGAGTACAACACCGCAGAGGACACCTACTTCGACCACATCCTCCTGCGCAAGCACGCCCCCGCCGAGCCCACCGTGAAGCTGGGCGCCGAGGAGAGGCCTTACTCCTTCCTGTCCTTCACGGTCGGTCCCGACGACGTCTCCGAGGGGGACACCGTCACCCTTTCCGCGATGATCGACAACCCCGTCAATTTGGCCATCCCGGTCAACCTCTCGTTCTGGGAGGGCGACGAGTTCGCCGACGCCACCCTGCTGAACGCCTCCAGCGAGAGCCTCAGGCCCGGCACGGAGAACAACATCTCCGTCGAATGGAAGGCCGCCGGAGGCAACCACACCTTCTGGTTCGTGCTCGAGGGGGCGCTCCGGGCCTCCGCGGACCTCTCCGTGAACTGGATCCCGACCCTCGACTTCATCCCCAACCAGCTGCTCATGCAGTCCATACCGTTCTCGCTGCACATCACCGCCCGGGACAGGGACGGCGACCAGCTCGCCTGGTCGGAGGACTCGGACCTCTTCGACTTCAAGAAGACCGACAACAAGGGCGCCGACATCTCGTTCGTGCCGTCGAACGACGATGTGGGCGTCCACCTTGCGACGATCACCGTCACGGACCCCCACGGGCGCTCGGCCTCGCAGGGCGTGGGCTTCACGGTGGTCAACGGCAACGACGCCCCGGTGCTCGAGTTCATACCGGACATGACAGTGGTCGAGGGCAACGAGCTCCGCTACAACGCCACGGCCTCCGACCCGGACCAGAAGTGGGGCGACACCCTGACATTCTCCGACGACACCGTGCTCTTCGAGATAGACGCCGCCCGGGGGAACTTCTCTTTCGTGCCGACGAACCTCCAGGTGGGCAAGTACAGCGTCGAGATCTCCGTCTCGGACAACCAGAGCGCCACGGCGTCGCGGCGGTTCTCCCTCACGGTGCTCAACTTCAACGACCCGCCGGTCATCGAGCCCGTCGAGCCCCAGACCGCCAAGCAGGGGAAGCTCTGGCAGGTCCTGGTCAAGGCCCGGGACCCGGACCAGGACAACATCGCCGGCGACAGGCTGAGGTTCAGCGACGGGAGCCCCCTCTTCGACATCGACCCGCAGTCGGGCCTCATCAGCTTCACTCCGGCCAACAAGGACGTCGGCGACCGCTCCTGCAACATCACGGTGTCCGACCTTGCGGGCGCCACCGCCACGACGCGGCTCTCCCTGACCGTGGTCAACGTGAACGACCCGCCTGTGCTTGCCGCCGTGCAAGACCAGGTGGCCGTCGAGGACCGGCCCTACGAGCTCTTCCTGAACGCCTCCGACATCGACCTCGCGATAGGGCTGGACAACCTCACCTTCTCGGACGACAGCCCCCTCTTCGACATCGACCCGCTGACCGGCCGGATAGGCTTCACCCCCGGAAACGACCAGGTCGGGCGGTACACGGTGAAGGTGAAGGTCACCGACAGGGGGGGCGAGTCCGCCACCCGGACCTTTGTTCTGGTCGTCCAGAACGTCAACGACCCGCCCTTCGACCTCGACATCACGTCGCTCAAGGCCGGAGACAGGTTCTGGGAGGGCGACACCATCTGGTTCAACGCCAGCGCCTCGGACATCGACGTTGGGACCAAACTGACCTACACCTGGCTGGACAACGGCGTCGAGATGGGCACCGGGAGGTCGTTCAGCCAGGCGCTCCCGCCCGGCGCGCACCAGATCACGCTCCAGGTCTCCGACGGCAACGAGACCGTCTCCCTGGACGTCGACATAACGGTGGCGAAGAAGGCGCCGCCGGTGACCCCGGCCGTCACATCCTCCCTTCCCTGGCCGGCCCTGCTTGCCGCGGTCCTGATAGCGGCCGTCGCCGGGGGCGTGGTGGTCCTCGCCAGGCGCCGGAAGAAGGAGCCCCCGGCCCTGCCCTCCGAGGCCGCAGTGACCGCCCCGGCCGTCGCGGAGGCCGCCCCCGCCAGGAAGTCCGGCACCGGAGCCCGGGCCGCCGCGGCCGTCGTGGCACCGGCCGGGGCCGCCGCCGCGGCCGCCGCCCGGGACGGCCGCCGGCGCGCCGAGGCGAAGAAGGCCGTGGCGGAGGCCGAGGACGCCGTCGCCGACGCGCTTGCCGGGGGCCGGGACACCTCCGAGGTCGAGGTGGACCTGGAGCTTTCGCAGGAGGCCCTGAAGGAGGGCGACTTCGCCGCGGCCCTCAAGTTCGCCGCCGACGCTCGCGCCGGCCTTGAGAGGGCGGCCCCGGAAGAGGACCGGAAGGAAAGGCCGGACGTGGGCATGCTCAAGTGCCCAAGCTGCGACGAGGAGTTGCAGCCTGAGTGGCCGACCTGTCCCGTATGTGGCTACAAGACGCGGGGAGATTGAGGAAAGGGAGCAAGGGAGCAAGGGAGCAAGGCAGCAAGGGAGCAAGGGAAACGGACCGACCCATCGTCCCCTTGCTCCCTTGCTGCCTTGCTCCCTTGCTCCCTTGCTCCCTTGCTCCCTTGATGGCATGCTGAAAGCCGGCCGCCTCCATAAGGGGTATGGAGGCACATGCCATGGAAATGATAGGGTTGGACATACACAAGAAGAATTGTTGGGCAACGGTTTTGGATGAAAGCGGGAATATCTCGGAACGACGACGGTTTGATAGCAAAACGGAGGCTATCAAGGCGTTCATCGGGGAGCATTTGGACTCCAAGGTCGCGTTGGA
>Ga0194112_10005296_pt1 | contig 17372 bp, 13 predicted proteins | sample TA2MahC400mmetaG_FD_146191 | JGI IMG/M metagenome (GOLD analysis project Ga0194112, IMG submission 146191) | Freshwater microbial communities from Lake Tanganyika, Tanzania - TA2015016 Mahale Deep Cast 400m | ecosystem: Environmental > Aquatic > Freshwater > Lake | place: Tanzania: Lake... | reverse complement strand
AACGACACCAGCGCTCCCAGTTGGTCCCGTTCCCGCCGCACACGGCGCAACTCCTCGAACCCAAACTCCGCCAGCCAACGCAACTTCTTCTCCCACCCGTAGCCTGTCGAGCGCGGGGCGGTGGCTGACGTCCGCCTGCTGGGTCTGCTGCTACGTAGTGGCGAGGACGCCTCGCGGACGACTCGCCGCTCTCCCACGCGGCCCGTTCGGGCCGCGTCCCAGGCCGCTGGGCCCCGACGCGCCGCCGCAGCGAGCAGCTTGCGCGCCGGCCTCCGCACTCTTCACGCATGAACTGCCCGCGGGTTCGCGGCAGGCGCGCCGGTTGGCCGCCGCCCCCCGCACAGATCCCTGCTCGAGGCGTTACTGCACCCCTGGCCTCAACGCTCCTTGCAGAACGGGCGGGAGGTTGGTATAGTCTATGGGCGAGGGAACACGACGCGATGCCCAGGAGAACAGCCGATGCGCAAGGCCGCTGTCGCTGGTGTGGGGCTCGGTGTCCTCATTGGTGCGCTGGCCCAGGCGGGGGAGGTCCGCTGCCTGACGGTCAAGGACTACCTGGATAAGATGAAGGCCGGGTGGATTGGGCAGATGGCGGGCGTCGGTTGGGGGGGGCCGACCGAGTTCCGCTCGAAGGGCAAGATCATTCCCGAAGACAAGATGCCCAAGTGGAACCCAGGGCTGATCAACCAGTTCAATCAGGACGACATTTACGTCGAGATGACGTTTCTGCGCACGCTGGAGGAGCACGGTTTCGATGCCCCGATTCGCCAGGCGGGGATAGATTTTGCGAACAGCGGCTACCCGCTGTGGCACGCGAACAAGGCTGGGCGCGACAACCTGCGCCGCGGCATCGCCCCGCCCGACAGCGGGCACCCGCAGTTCAATAGCCATGCGGACGACATTGACTACCAGATCGAGAGCGACTATTCGGGCCTCATCGCGCCCGGCCTGCCCCAGGTGGCTATCGAGCTGGGCGAGAAGTTCGGGCGGCTGATGAACTATGGCGACGGGCTCTACGGCGGCCAGCTCTTCGGGGGCATGTACGCCGAGGCATTCTTCGAGAGCGACCCTGTGAAGATTGTCGAGGCCGGCCTCAAGTGCATCCCCGCCGGCAGCCAGTACGCCGAGTGCATCCGCGACGTGCTGGCCTGGCACAAGGAGAGTCCGAAGGACTGGGTGGAGACGTGGAAGCGGGTGAACGAGAAGTACCAAGAGAACGCGGATTACCGGAAGGCGTCGTGCAACAAGGGCGACTTCAACATAGACGCGAAGATCAACGGCGCCTACGTGGTGATGGGCGTGCTCTACGGCGAGCGGGACCTGGACCAGACCATCATCATCTCCACGCGGTGCGGCCAGGATTCGGACTGCAATCCGTCGTCGTCGGCGGGGGTGGTCTTCACCACGGTGGGCTTCGAGAAGCTGCCCGACAAGTTCAAGTCGGCGCTCAACCCCGAGGGGAAGTTCAGCCACACCCCCTACAACTTCCCGACGCTCATCGCGGTGTGCGAGAAGCTGGCCCGCCAGGCGGTGGTGCGCGCGGGGGGCAAGATCGAGAAGGACGCCAAGGGGGAGGAAACGTTCCTCATCCCCGTGCAGGCCCCCAAGCCGACGGCGCTGGAGCAGTGCTGGACGCCCGGCCCGGTCGCCAACAGCCGGTTCACGGACGAGGAGATGGCGAAGATCACGGCGCCCGGCGGCGCCCGGGGGATGAAGGAGGCCGCCGAGAAGTTCGCCCCAGGCTGGATGGTGGCGAACTGCGGGGACGCCGAGGCCCCCGGCCTGCGTGCCGAGTGGGGCGGGAAGCGAAACGTCCTGGTCACGCACCCCCTCAACCAGACCAACGCGTGCGTCCTGAGCCGCAAGGTCGAGGTGCCGCCGCTGAAGAAGACCACGGTGCGCCTGGTGGTGGGCCACGACCCGCGCGGGGACTGGGAGCTGATCGTGCGGGCCGACAACCGTGAGATACTGCGCAAGGAGGTGGGCAAGAGCACGGCCTACGGCGGCTGGCTCGAGGCCAGGGCCGACCTGTCGGCCTACGGGGGCCGAACCGTCCTCGTCGAGCTGCTCAACTCCGCCAACGGCTGGCGGTTCGAGACCGGCTTCTGGGCGAAGATTGACATTGTGAGCGAGTGAGGCGGCCGGGCAGTTGGATGGGTGGATGAATGGATGAGTGGATGGGTGACGGATGCCGGCCAGGCCAGCTCTCACCCATCCATTCATCCAGTCATCCATTCATCCCTTGCGAGAGCATGAAGCAGAAAGGGAAGGTCCTATGACCAGGCGAACCGCGTTGCGGTGGCTGGCTTGGGGTGCGTGCGCCGTGGCGGTGGCGGGCATGCTCGGCGGGTGCGGCGGGGACGAGGCGGCGCCCGACCGGGGCAAGCCACGCCGCGTGGCCCTCATCATGAAGTCGCTCGCCAACGAGTTCTTCAAGACGATGGAGGAGGGAGCGCGCAAGCACCAGCAGAAGGACCCCACCCGCTACGAGCTGATCGTCAACGGGCTGAAGGACGAGCGCGACGTGGCCGGCCAGGTGGCCATCGTGAAGCAGATGATCGTGCAGAGAGTCCACGCCATCCTCATCGCCCCGGCCGACTCCAAGTCCCTCGTCCCAGTGTGCAAGGAGGCGATGGACGCTGGGATCGTGGTGGTGAACATAGACAACCGGTTCGATGACGAGGCGCTGGAGGAGAACGCGGCGAAGATCCCCTTCGTCGGCCCCGACAACAAGAAGGGTGCCCGCACGGCCGCCGAGTACCTAGCCAGGAAGCTCACGGCGGGCGACGAGGTGGCGATCGTGAAGGGCATGCCCAACGCCATGAACGGCATCATGCGCAAGCTCGGGTTCGAAATCGCCATGTCCGCCGCGGGCATGAAGATAGCCGTCGAGCAGACCGCCAACTGGCACATGGACGAGGCGGAGAAGGTCGTCACCGGCATGCTCGCGCAGCACCCCGGCCTCAAGGCGATCCTGTGCGCGAACGACAACATGGCCCTCGGCGCCGTCGCCGCGCTCCGCGCCGCAGACAAGCTCGGAAAGGTCTACGTCATCGGCTACGACAACATCTCAGCCGTCCAGAAGGACATCCTCGACGGCAACATCCTGTGCACGGTGGACCAGCACGCCGATGAGATCGCCATCGAGGGCATCCGCCACGCACTCGACATCCTGGGCGGCCACTTGAACCCCGAGCAGACGGACTACAAGGAAACCAAGGTGGACCTCATTGACGCCGATGCCCTGAAGCGCAAGGCCGAGCCCAAGGCGCCCGAGACAAAGTGACTGGCCGTAATCGTCCTCGTCCTCGTCGTCGTCCTCGTCCTCGAACCGCCCAGGAACCCGGGACTCGACGACGAGGACGACGACGAGGACGACGACGATGGACCCTGCCGAGAACCTCGTCACCCTCTCCGGCCTCTGGAAGACCTACGCCGCGCCGGTGCTCCTCGACGTCGCCCTTGAACTCCGCCCCGGCGAGGTCCACGCCCTGGTGGGCGAGAACGGGGCGGGGAAGACCACGCTGGCCCGCATCGTGAGCGGCCTCACGCGGCCCGACCGCGGCGCAATGCGCCTGGCCGGCCAGCCCTACGCCCCCGCCTCGAAGCGCGACGCCGAGGAGGCCGGCATCCGCATGGTGATGCAGGAGCTGAACCTCATCCCCAACCTCTCGGTCGCCGAGAACCTGTTCCTCGGCCACCTCCCCCGCCGCTTCGGCGCGATTCGCTACCGCCAGCTCCACGCGGACGCACGGGCCGCGATGGCCCAGGTGGGCCTGCACGGCGTGCCGCCCGACCGTCCCGTGCGCGAGCTGGGCGTGGGGCAGCAGCAACTCGTCGAGGTCGCCGCCGGCCTCGCCGGCTCCTGCCGCCTCCTCATCCTGGACGAGCCGACGGCGGCCCTCACCGATGCCGAGGTAGCGCTCCTCTTCGACCGCATCCGCGAGTTGAAGGCCCGCGGCGCCGCCATCCTCTACATCTCGCACCGCCTGGAGGAAATCCAGCGAATTGCCGACCGCATCACCGTCCTCCGCGACGGCCGCGTCGTCGCCACCCGCTCTGTGGGGGAAACGAGTCTCGACGAGATCATTCGCCTGATGGTGGGCCGCGACCTGGGCGAGGCCCACCCGCGGGCCGTGCGGCAGGACGGCAAGGCCGCCCTCCGCGTCGTCGGCCTCACGCGCGGCGCCGCCGTCCGCGGCGTCTCCCTCGACGCCCGCGAGGGCGAGATCCTCGGCCTCGCCGGCCTCATGGGCTCAGGCCGCACCGAGACGCTCCGCGCCATCTTCGGCGCCGACCGGCCCGACGCTGGGGAGGTCTATCTCGGCGCCTCAGAGGCCCCCGCCCGCATCTGCTCGCCCCGCGACGCCGTGCGCCTCGGCCTCGCCCTCCTCACCGAGGACCGCAAGCAGCAGGGGCTCCTTCTGCCCCTGCCAGTCCGCCACAACGTCACGCTGGCCCGGCTCGACGCCTTTGCCGGGCCTGGCGGCGTGCTGCGAGGGGCCGCGGAGCGCCACGCCGCCGAACGCCTCGCGGGGCAACTCGGCCTCCAGTGCAGCTCCATCGAGCAGCCCGTCGCCGAGCTGAGCGGCGGGAACCAGCAGAAGGCCGTCCTGGCCAAGTGGCTCCACCGCGACTGCCGCGTGCTGCTCCTCGACGAGCCGACGCGCGGGGTGGACGTGGGGGCCAAGTTTGCCATCTACGGCCTCCTCGCCGGCCTGGCCGAGGGCGGCAAGGCCATCGTGATGGCCTCCTCCGACCTGCTGGAGCTTCTGGCGGTGTGCGACCGCATCGCCGTGATGTCGGCCGGCCGCCTCGCCGCCACGTTCGCCCGGGGCGAGGCGACGCAGGACAGGATCATGCAGGCCGCCCTGAGCGGCCACGTGGGGAGCGCGATGCGTGATGCGTGACCCGTGACGCGTGAGTGTGGCACGGTCGGCTTGTCCGACCGTGCACGGCTGGGCAAGCCAGCCGTGCCACACAAGCGTTGCCACGCATCACGGGTCAGGAGCAGCCGCCGAATGAGCAACGACAGCCCTGCCCCCTGGCGCCGACACCTCTCCCGCGCGGCCTTCGACTATGGCGCCCTGCTCGCCGTGCTCATCGGCCTCATTGTCGCCTTCGAGCTGATCATCTGGCGCCGTTCCGGGCAGCACTTCGTGACCCTTTCCATGCTGCGGATCAATGCGGCCCAGATTCCCGATTCGGTCCTGGTTGCGGTGGGGATGACCTATGTGCTCATCCTGGGCGGGATTGACCTCTCGGTCGGGTCGGTCCTGGCCCTCAGCGGCGCCGTGCTGGGCGTGTGCCTGGCCAAAGGCAAGTTCCCGCTGCCCCTGGCCATCGTGGCCTGCCTGGGAGTGGGCCTGGCGTGCGGCGCCGTCAACGGCCTGCTCGCCGTCCAGTGGCGCCTCCCGTCCTTCATCGTCACCCTGGGCATGCTGGAGATGGCGCGCGGCGCCGCGTTCCTGGTCACGCGGATGGAGACGCTGTACATCGGCTCGCCCGTCGCGGGGGTGGCCAAGGCGTCGGTCCTTGGCGTGCCGCTCTCGTTCCTCATCGCGGTGGCGGCGGTGGCCGCAGGGCAGTTCGTCCTCGCGCGCACGGTCTTCGGCCGCTACGTGGTGGCGATCGGCACGAACGAGGAGGCCGTGCGTCTGTCGGGCATTGACCCCAGGCCGGTGAAGCTGGCCGTCTTCATGCTCTGCGGGCTGCTGGCCTCCGTGGCCGCGCTCGTGCAGACGTCCCGGCTGCGGGCGGCCGACCCCAACGCGGCGTCGGGCTTCGAGCTTCAGGCCATTGCGGCCGTCGTCATCGGCGGCACCAGCCTCATGGGCGGGCGCGGCTCCGTCGTCGCATCCTTCTTCGGCGTCCTCATCATCGCCGTCCTCGGAGCGGGTATGACCCAGCTCGGGGCGCAGGAGACCACGAAGCGCCTCGTCACCGGCGGCGTCATCATCGCCGCCGCCATCGCCGACTACTATCGCCGCCGAATGGCCAAGGCCGGCCAGGAATAGATCCCTCGCTCGTCACTTGTGCGCGCCCTGAGTGCGTCTGTCAGAACGAGTGTTGAATGTCGAATGACGAACAAGGCCGAGAGCCGAATCCGCTCTTCTCAGTTCGACATTCAATATTCGGTATTCAGCATTCATCATTCAACGCTTCGCCTCATTGGTTGCGGCCTACGGCCGCGTTAGGAGGCCCCATGCGCCCACTCTCGCTGGTTCTTCTCGCCCTGCTGGCTGGTTGCTCGCTCCCCTACGCGCGGCCGCCAGCCTTCGTGTTGGGGAGCGCCGACACGATGGAGAAGGTCTTCCGCGACGAGCCGTGGACCCGCGGCCCGGCCGACACGCTCGCCATCGAGGCCGCCCGCAATGAGGTCGAGGGCGTCCAACTCGTCGTCGCGGCGAAGGACCCTCTTCGCGCCGTCACGGTCGAGGCCAGCGACCTGCGGTGCGGCCGCTCGGCCATTCCAAAGGCCAACGCCACCTGGAACGTCGTCGGCTACGTGAAGACGGCGAAACCAGCCTACAAGGCGCCGCGCGAGGGCTGGTGGCCCGACCCGCTCCTGCCGGCCAAGCCCTTCGACGTGAAGGCCGGCGAGGCGCAGCCCGTGTGGCTCAGCGTCCGTGTGCCCGACGATGCGAAGCCCGGCCTCTATCGCGGCAAGGTCACTGTGCGGGCCGAGGGCCAGCCCAGGCGCTCCATCCCCCTCGAGGTGCGGGTATGGGACTTCGCCGTCCCGAAGCAGCAACACCTCGAAACCTGCTTCCTCCTCCGCCCCGACGAGTTGGCCCGCTTCTATCGCCTCAAGAGCGTGCCCATTGAGATGTTCGAGGCGTGGATGGACTTCTGCCTCGACCGCCGCATCAGCCTCACGCTTTGCGACTGGCCACAGTATGAGAAGGACATGGAGCGGCTGGTGGCCCGCCAACTCGACCGCGGCGGCGCCTGCTTCTGCCTCGGCGTCGCCTGGTTCCAGCAGGGGAAGCCCGAGGACCGCGCCAGGCACAACGCCCAGATGGTGGCGAGCTTCCAGAAGCTCTACGAGCGGGCGAAAGCCCGCGGCTGGCTCCCCAAAGCCTACGTCTACTGCCACGATGAGATCGGTAAGGAGCAATACGAGTTCGCCCGTGAACTCTACTCCGCCCTCAAGAAGGCCACGCCCGGCCTCCGCCTGATGCAGACCTTCTACAAGGACAGCCCCATCCCCGCCCTCGACGACTGCCTGGACATCTGGGCGCCCGTGACCGGCCGCTATCGCGCCGCCGAGTTCCAGGCCCAGCAGGCCAAGGGCGACGAGGTCTGGTGGTACGTCTGCTGCGGCCCGGGCAAGCCCTTCGCCAACCTGATGATCGAGTGGCCCGCCCTCGACCACCGCATCCTGCTCTGGCAGACCTGGAAGCTCGGCGTCACAGGCTTCCTCTACTGGGGCATCAACGTCTTCAGCAGCAACTCGAAGGGCGAGAAGCGTTGGCCCGAGGCCGAATGGGACCCCGCCACATTCGTCAACCAGCAGGGCGGCCGCCACCACGGCGATGGCCAGCTTCTCTACCCCGGCCCCGACCACCTGCCCCTGTCATCCGTCCGCCTGGAGAACTTCCGCGACGGCATCGAGGACTACGAATACCTCTGGCTCCTCCGCGATGCCGTGGCGAACCTCAAGAAGGCTGGCGGCCACGAGGCCCTCATCGCCGAGGCCGAGAAGGCCCTCGCCATTGACGACGCCGTCGTGAAGGACCTCACGCGCTTTACCCAGGACCCCCTGGCGCTGCGGCGGGCGAGAGCGGGCATCGCCAGCTTGCTTGAGCGGGCCATGGCGGCGCTGAAGATGCCTTGACGGCGCTCGTGGCCCTTTCCTGCTTGACGCCCCGCCCCGCCTGCGCTACCATACCGCCCACATTCCGACCGCTCAAACGATAGGAAGGAGCATCCGATGGAAATGGCAAAAGTCATCCCGTGCCTGGACATCAAGGACGGGCGGGTGGTCAAGGGCGTGAAGTTCGTCAACCTGCGCGACGCGCGCGACCCCGCGCAGGCCGCGGCCGCCTACTGCGAGCAGGGGGCCGACGAGATCGTGTTCCTCGACATCGCCGCCACCGTCGAAAAGCGCAAGACCCGCCTCGAATGGGTCAAGAAGGTCGTCAAGGTCGTCACGGTTCCCTTCGCCGTCGGCGGCGGCATCGGCTCCCTCGACGAGATGAAGGCGCTCTTCGACCTCGGCGTGACCAAAGTCTCCATCAACACGGCGGCGGTGCGCAACCCCGACCTGATCGAAGAGGCAGGCGACGCCTTCGGCCCCGACCGCATCGTGGTGGCCATTGACGCCCAGAAGGGCGAGACGGGCTTCGAGGTCCTCATCTCCGGCGGCACGAAGAAGGCCGGCCTCGAACTCGTCGAGTGGGCGCAACAGGTCGAGGACCTCGGCGCCGGCGAAATCCTCCTGACCAGCAAGGACGCCGACGGCACGCTCGACGGCTACGACATCCCGATGACCCTGGCCGTGTCCGACGCCGTGACCATACCCGTCACCGCCTCGGGCGGCTGCGGAAAGCTCGAGCACATGGCCGCCGCCGTCATTGACGGCCACGCCACAAACGTCCTCGCCGCCTCCATCTTCCACTTCGGCACCTACACGGTCCAACAGGCCAAGCAATACCTCAAGAGCCAGGGGATCCCCGTAAGGCTGTGAGACGCAAGCTGCGAGCTACGAGCCGCGAGCCACGAGCCTGCGAGGACAGCCGCCGCCTCTTCTGCTTCAAGCTCGAAGCTCGCGTCTCGCCGCTCGTGGCTTGTCTTCTCACGCGTCACGCGTCACGCGTCCGACGGAGGCCCCAATGGCAAAGAAGACCAATCCGAGCTGGCCAGTCCTCTCAACCTACGCCCAGTCCCACCTCTCCCGCATCGCCCTCCCCCTCGGCGGCATCGGCACGGGCACCGTCTCCCTCGGCGGCCGCGGCGACCTGCGCGATTGGGAGATCGTCAACCGCCCCGCCAAGGGCTTCTCCCCCCGCAACACCTTCTTCGCCCTCTGGGCGCGGTCTGTCTCCTCTTCCGGCACGCGGGACGCGGCACGCGGCACGCAACCTGTCGTCCGTTGCCTTGAGGGCATCCTCCCGCCCGAAGCCTACGAGGGCGCCGCGGGCGCCACCGCTCCCAACCACGGCCTCCCACGCTTCCGCCACTGCTCGGTCCACGCCGCCTATCCCTTCGGCCAAGTGCTGCTCTCCGACCCCGACGTGCCGCTGGCCGTCCGCATCGAGACATTCAACCCCCTCATCCCCGGCGACCCCGACCGCAGCGGCCTGCCCGTCGCCGTCCTCCGCTTCGTCCTCACCAACCGCACGAAGCAGCCGGTTGACGCCGCAGTCTGCGGCAGCGTCCAGAACTTCATTGGCTCCGATGGCTCCAGCGGCAAGCCTTTGAGAAACGTGAATACCTTCCGCAAGCAGGGCAAGCTCCAGGGCATCTTCATGGCGTCCGAGGGCGTGAACCCCGCCGCCGAGCAATGGGGCAGCATCGCCCTCGCCACCCTCGGAGCAAGCAAGGTCGGGTTCGGAGTGCGGCCTTCAGGCCGTACGGAATACGGGCTGAAGCCCGCACTGCAGACAATCACCCATAGGACCGCCTGGGCCAAGCTCAGTTGGGGCGACAGCCTGCTGGATTTCTGGGACGACTTCTCCGCCGATGGCAAGCTGGAGGACCGCGACGCCGAGGGCGTGGACGACCCGACCGCCTCCCTAGCCGTCCGCCTCCGCATCCCCGCCCGCGCCGAGCGCGCCGTCACCTTCCTCCTCGCCTGGCACTTCCCCAACCGCATGACCTGGACCCCCGCCAAGGACGTTGGGAGTGCGGGCTTTAGCCCGTCTCTTTCTTGCTGCAACCCCAACCGCATCGGGAACTACTACGCGACGCAATACGCGGACGCCTGGGACGCCGCCTCGAAGGCCGCCGCGGAATTGCCCCGCTTGGAGGCCGACACCCTCCGCTTCGTTCAAGCATTCTGCGACAGCGACCTGCCCCTCGCCGTCAAGGAGGCCGCGCTCTTCAACCTCTCGACCCTCCGCTCCCAGACCAGCTTCCGCACCGAGGACGGCCGCTTCTTCGGCTTCGAGGGCTGCCACGACAAGGCCGGCTGCTGCCACGGCTCCTGCACCCACGTGTGGAACTACGAGCACGCCACCGCCTTCCTCTTCCCCGACCTCGCCCGCTCGATGCGGGAAACCGAGTTCCTCCTCGCCACCGACGACACGGGCCACATGGCCTTCCGCGTCAACCTGCCGCTGTCGCGCGCCCAGGAGTTCAAGCACGCCGCAGCCGACGGCCAGATGGGCTGCCTGATGAAGGCCTACCGCGACTGGCAGCTCAGCGGCGACGACGCCTGGCTCCGCCGCCTCTGGCCCCGCATCCGTAAGGCAATCGAGTTCTGCTGGGCGCCCGGCGGCTGGGACGCCGATCGCGACGGCGTGATGGAGGGCTGCCAGCACAACACGATGGACGTCGAGTACTACGGCCCGAACCCCCAGATGGGCGCGTGGTATCTCGGCGCACTCCGCGCCGTCGAGGAAATGGCCCGCCAAGTCGGCGAGGCCGCCTTCGCGGCCACCTGCCGCACCCTCTTCGAGCGCGGCAGGCGATGGATGGATGAGCACCTTTTTAACGGCGAATACTACGAACACCTCATCTGGCCGCCGAAGGACCCCGCGGCCATCGCCCCGGGCCTCCGCCTGAACATGGGCGCGAAGGACCTCTCACAGCCGGACCTCCAGTTCGGCGCAGGCTGCCTCGTGGACCAACTCGTCGGCCAGTACACCGCCCACGTCCTCGGCCTCGGCTACCTCCTCGACCCCAAGCACGTCAAGGCCACGCACCGAGCCATCTTCAAGCACAACTTCAGGCGTGGCCTTCACAGCCACTTCAACCACCTTCGCACCTTCGCCCTCAACGACGAATCGGCGTTGCTCATGGCCACCTACCCGCGCGGCCGCCGGCCCAAGCGGCCCTTCCCGTACTACAATGAGGTAATGACTGGCTTCGAGTACTGTGCCGCCGTCGGCATGCTCTACGAGGGCCAGATGGCCAACGGCCTCAAGTGCATTGAGGCCATCCGCGCCCGCTACGACGGCCGGCGGCGCAACCCGTTTGATGAAGCCGAATGCGGCCACCACTACGCCCGCGCCATGGCCGCCTGGAGTGCCCTCCTCGCCCTCACCGGCTTCCGCTACTCCGCTGTCACGGGAACCATGACCTTCGCAGCCGCAGGTTCCGCGTGCAAGTATGCACGCCCTACCCAATCGTCCTCGTCCTCGTCGTCGTCCTCGTCCTCGAAGTCCAAGCCCACCACCTGGTTCTGGTCCACCGCCACGGCCTGGGGCACCGTTCGCCAGAGTCCCACCCGCGGCGGCATCCAGGTCCAGCTCTCCGTCCTCCACGGCTCCCTCGACCTCCGCACCCTCACCCTCACAGGCTTCGGCTCCGCCAAGTGCGCCAAGCCGATGACCCTTGCCGCCGGTCGGGGCGTTAGGCTCTTGGTCAACGGGCGTGGCTGAAGGAGTTGATGATCCGCCCGCCCGCTGCTATACTGAGGACTAACCGTAGGTGAGGAACGCTTCTTGCGTATTGGTTGAGGGCGCCGCCATGAAGGAAGCCACCGATGCAGATGTTCAGGAGGCGTTCGCCATCCGCGACAAGCAACGGAAGGTCCGCAGATTCATGCTTTGGTACCTTGGTGCCTTGGCCCTGTGTTTCATCGTGTTCCTCATCTGGATATGTGGCTCCATGCGCGAGAGCGAGTACGGCCGGTTCCTGCGGGAGCAAAGGGATCGAGACGACAAGACCGCAGAGGAACTGGGCATCACGCGGCAGGAAGTAGAGGAATGGCGCAAGTTCGGTAAGCGGAGTATAGTGACAAAGCAAGACAGACAGGAAGCACTTCAGCGGGTTGAACGTGCGAAGGCGGACCTCAAGAGGTTCCTGGAGGCGGACGAGGCGACGCAGGCCAAGGAACTGGGTATAACGGTCGAGGAACTCCGCCGCCAGAAGGCGGAGGCGGCAGCACTGGGCCACTGATCTGGTGTAGGGAGGGAAGAGGCCGCTATCCCTTAGAGGAGAGGACAATCAGCCTGTCCCCTCCCTCTGTTAGGCGAGTGAGGTCGACGATCCTGCGGGCCGCTACTATACTGGGTGAGGTGTGCGAGGGGGGCGTGACCGGCCCGTGGCCTCGCCGCACATCACGGCTTGCGAAGGACAATGAGTGTGTCTGGCACCATACACGTTGACGATCTGACTGATGAGGAGGTCAGCCTCGTCAAAGGCTTTGTCCAGTTGCTCCGGGGCCGGCACTCTCCGTCCGCCAGCGACGCCGATAGAGAAGGCGACTGGGGCCATCTCGCCGCAGCCAGCTTCGCCGAGGGCTGGGACAACGACCAGGACGCCACCTACGACAACTGGAGGGACCGCTACGCAGTTCCGGTGAGGCAAGATGCGATCTGAGCACTGAGTCCATGTTGGACAACGAAGAGGACCTGAGCCATGAGATTCACTGTGCATGGGCCATTCGTGGTGCTGAGGGATGCGAAGGGGCTTGTGGAGAGGAGTGCGGCCAAGCGCCGTTTCCGGGCCGATGCTGACAGGGACGAACCAGGTCTCCCCTGGGCAATTGGATGTTACGTATTTGGGACAAGAGCCGGCAGAGGCATCAAACCGTGGTATGTCGGCTTGGCAAGTTCGCAACCCTTCCAGACAGAGTGCTTCGCCCTCCACAAGATCACCATCTACGACCGGGCCGTCGCTGGGCGAAAGGGGAACCCGATCCTGTTCCTCCTGGCAAGAAGGACCCCGACAGGTAGGTTCGCCAAGCCGAGCGACAACAAGCTTGAGGACCTCACCTTTCTCGAGACGTTCCTTAAGGGCATCGCGTTTCGGAAGAACAAGGGTCTGATGAATGTGGCGGGGACGAAGAGACTGCGCATGATGGAGGTCCCCGGCCTTCTGAACTCGCCCCGAGGCGCCAACGCCAGGGCGGTGATCGAGCTGAGGAAGGCGCTGAACGTGTAGCAGCATCCGGCGCGGGTCACTTGATGCCGTACTCGGTTTTCAGCGCGGCGAGCTTCTCGGCCAGCTCGGCGTCGGCCAGGGGGCGCTCCCAGAAGATGATGCGGGCGATCTCGCCGATGAAGGACTCCAGCCCGGGGTGGTTCGTGGCGTCGCGTTCCTGGCCTATCGCCATCTTGGATGAGTTGGCCTTCGGGTTCACAGGGAACGGCTTGGAGGCGACCGGCTTGGGGTCGTTGACGAAGAGCTCGAGCGTCACGTCGCCCGTTCCCGCGCCCATGCGGCCGGCGAGGACGTAGAAGCGGCCCTCCTCGAGCTTCGGCCCGACCACCTTCGGGTTGTCCTTGTTCCCGCGGTCGAAGGTGCGGCCGTTTCGCGAGCCGCACCAGAGGGTGTTGTCGTCGTTCAGGCCGCCCCAGAAGCCCTCGAACACGCCGCCGTTCTTGAGGTTGCCGAAGAAGCAGTTGAGGTCATGCGACGGGCGTTGCTTGGCGGCGGCGAGCACGGCGACCCAGGTGTAGCCGCTGCCCGTGACCAGGTGGTCGAAAGCGTCCTCGTCGTAGTTGACCAGCTCCTCCTTCTTGAAGACCAGGGAGTTGTGGCCGCGCAGCTCGGCGACGGCCTTCCGCAGCGCTGGCCGGCCATTGACCCGTTTGCCCAGGAAGTCGCGGGCCTTCCAGGCCACCTGGTTCTTCCACGACACCACCCTGTCGGCCTCCAGCTCCACATCCTTGTCGGCATCAAGGTCCACGATGGGGCCGGCCTGCGCGGCCTGCTTCTGCTGCCCCGCCGGGAGGGACTTGAAGATGGAAATCCGTTCGCCGCCGACGAGGAAGATGTTGCCGCTTGCGGGGTCGAGGGCCAGCTTGGCCCACCTGCCGCCAATGCTGGAGAAGTCGGAGAGGGCGCCGGTGGCAGGGTCAAGGGTGAACGTGCCGAACGATGTCCTGCCCAGGTAGTAGCCCGTCTTGCCGTCGGCGCTGAAGGCCATCTTGCCGCCGCGCGCCCAGGGGGGGCCGCCCGCACCATTGAGGCTTTGGTCCGGCTTGCCCGTGGCCAGGATCGAGAGGGCGCCCTTCTCGGGGTCGCGCCTGAGGGCGTAGTAGCAGGCGGCCCGCTCGTCGAGGATGTAGAGGAGCTTGCCGTCGGGCGTGAAGCCCATGAACTCGCAGCACTCCTGGGGCAGGTTCGGCAGGTCGAAGGCCGAGTTGCAGGTGAGGCCGCCGGTCTTAGGGTCGCAGTCGTAGGTGTCGGCCTGCCAGAAGGTGGTGCCGGCGGGCTCCATCTTCTCGGTGAGGATGTAGAGCTGTAGCCCATCGGGCGAGAAGACGGCGTGGCCGCGCCCGCGGCCGCTCTTGCCGGGGTTCGTGCAGGCAATGCCCTTGCCCTCCATCACGGGCAGGCCGTCGTCCTGGAACGTGTAGCAGAAGATCTTCTTCACGCCGACGTAGTAGAGGCGGCTCTGGCAGGGCGACCAGACGAATGCGGGGTAACCGTAGCCGCCGCCCGCGTCGTTGTTCGGGAAGACCTTGAGGTCGCCCTTGCCCCTGAGGGCCAGGGCGCCAGTCTTCGCGTCCACTGCGTAGCACAGCAGGCTGGACTCCTGGTGGGTGCTGAAGAAGACGTAGAGCATTGCCGAGTTGTCGGGGAACTGCCGTATGTGCAGCGTCACGCCGCCCGATTCTCTGTCCTTGGCCTCGATGGGGATGGCCTCCTTGAGCGCCAAGTTGCCCGTCGCCGGGTCGCACTCGAATCGGAGCAGTTGGCGCGCGGGGGCTGAGGCGGCGTAGACCCATTTGCCGAGCAAGGCGACATCGTAGGCCCACTTGTCCCCATTCGCCGGCTCCCACACGCTCTGGCCGGGTTGGGCGCCGGACAGGTCCTTGCCCATGAGGTGTTTCACGAGGGTGGTGCCGTTCGGCGCCGTGGCCTGGCCGGCCAGCGCCGTGCCGGCGGCTGCCGCGAGGGCCAGCGAGCAGAGCGGCCGCGTGCGTTTCGCCATTCTCTCTCCTTCCACAACAGGATGCCTCTTCACGTCCGCATTATACCTTTGCCGTGCGGCAGTTGACAAGCCGCGTCAGGAGAGGGGGTGCGTGGAACCTCCTACGCTCAAGGCGACCTTGTCCTCAGCCTCCGAAAGAGGCGGTGGAATGCAGCCCACGGCGAGGCTCGGCGAGCCGTGGGTTGGGGAGCCGCCCGCGGCCCAGCCCCCGAAGTGGGGCGGCGGAGCCTGTGGTGGGTGCGCCTCCGCCGCCCCACTTCGGGGGCTGGGCCTCTTCCTCGCACCCAACCCCACGGCTCTCAAAGCACCGCCGTGGGCTACACTCCGCCACGCCCTACTGGCGTTCGGACCGTCCCCTCTGGCCGTAGGAGATTTCACGCACCCCAGGCAGGCTATGGGCGGGACTTTCGTGGCCGGCCGGGGGGCAGGGGGCGGAGGCGGCGGCCGAGGCGGGCCTCGAGGTAGCCGAGGTAGGGGTCGGGGATGTAGGGCCAGCCGCGGGCGGTGTGGCGGCACAGGCCAGCGCGGTCCCTCGGCTCGCACTGCGAGCTGAGGAGTTCCTTCCACTTGAGATGGGTCATCCAGCGGGGGAGGGGGCCAGGGGCAAGGACGCCCGTGGAGGGGGCGAGGCCCAGCCGCTCCCCAGCACTGGACCAGGGGCTGCGCCACCTGAAGCCGCCATCAGTGGGTGACGGCGTGGAGGACGATGTTGACGCCAAGCTGGACGGCGTCGCGGGACTCGAGGCCGACGGAGTAGGGGTGGGGCTTGAGTTCCCAGCCGCAGCCGAGGTCGAAGGGGCTGTAGACGACGGCGAGTTCGCCGCCGACGAGGAGGCCCTCGAGCTGGGCAGGGCCAGGGCTGGTGATCTTACGCTGGACGACGGCGGCCTGACTGTAGTTGACGGCGCCAATCTTGTACTGGCCGGAGAAGATGGGGTGCTTGGGGTCGAGGACGATGAGCTTGTTGTCGGGCAGGACGCGGGCCATCTCGCGGCGGAAGGCGGCGTCGAATGCCTTGCGGCCGCAGCAGGCATCGGCCATGAGGAAGCCGCCGGCCTTCAGGTAGCGCTGGAGGGCCGACACCTCGGCCTGGGTGAGCACGAAGTCGCCGTGGCCGGTCATGTAGAGGAAGGGGAAAGTGGTGAGTTCGGCGCTGTCGAGCTTGAGGTGCTGGGTGGCGAAGCTGACCTTCATCGAGGAGACGCCGCTGACGGTGTCGAGGAGGGTCGAGAGGCCGGCGGGGTCGGGATTGCAGTCCCCGCCGTGGATGACTTGTCCGATGCGGAACTTATCGGCGCGGGAGACGTCCTGGTCCACATAGACGCGGGATTCGGCGAGGGAGTGGCCCATGGCCTTGGTGGCCGTGGCGTAGGCGATGAGGTTGGCGCCCAGCCTCAGAGCGTCCTCGCTCACGACGCCGGCGTGCTGCTGGTGGGTGTGCATGTCCCACCCGCAGCTAAGGTCGTAGGGAGAGAAGACGACGCCTGTGCGGCAGCCGATGTCAATGCCCTCAAGGGGGGGCGGTGCCTGGCCGGAGATGCCGGCGGCGGAGGTGTAGGAGACGAGCGGCACGTCGTAGTAGCAACGATAGATGGGGTGATCGGGCTCGAGGCGCTTGAGCGGGCGCTCGGGGAAGATGGTGGCGAGCTCCTTGCGGACGGATTCGGCGAACTCCTTTCGGCCGCAGCAGGCGTCGAAGATGATGAAGCCGCCCTTGAGGATGTAGTCGCGGAGGGCCTGGCGCTCGCCCTCGGAGAAGGCGAAGGCGTTGTGGCCCGTGCGGTAGAGGAGCGGCATGCGCTCGGCGTCGAGGGGGATTTCGGAGAGCTTCTTCTCTTCGCAACTGAACGTGATCTTGAGCTTCGTCTGCATCCAGGCAAGGAGGTTGTTGATGTCGTTCTGGTCGGTCGCCCAGTCGAGGGGGGTGCCGGTGACGATTTTGACGACGACGACGGGCGGGGTGGGCGGCTTCTTCTTCTCGGTGCGGCGCTGCGGGGTCGCGGGCAGGGGCAGGGGCGGGAAGCCTTCAGCGCCCGCGCGCTGGGCCGGCTTCGGCGGCGGCGGCTTGCCGCAGGGCCCGATGTCGGGCACCCCGGCGGCCATGACCATCCCGGCCCCCAGGAACAGCGCGCCCAGGAGCACCGTTGCCACGCCCACCATTCGTCTCTTCATCGTCGTTCCCCTCGAGGGTGGACACGGGAAGACGCACAGCGGAGTCTGCCCATGCGCAAACGCAGCCCCACCTTACATGCTCTAGTATACAGTGTGCGGGCCGCTTGTCAAGTGGCAATCGGGGTTCTTTCGCGCAGGCCTACGT
>Ga0194112_10005279_pt1 | contig 17406 bp, 14 predicted proteins | sample TA2MahC400mmetaG_FD_146191 | JGI IMG/M metagenome (GOLD analysis project Ga0194112, IMG submission 146191) | Freshwater microbial communities from Lake Tanganyika, Tanzania - TA2015016 Mahale Deep Cast 400m | ecosystem: Environmental > Aquatic > Freshwater > Lake | place: Tanzania: Lake... | reverse complement strand
CCGGTCTGGCCCCGCGCGCCCGCCCCGCCCGTGCGCCGCGCGCCGCCGCCGCCGCCCTCGAGGAGCGACTGCAGGACCGTCTGCACCTTCAGCGGGTCGGTGAACTTCAGGTCGTAGAGGCGGAAGATCTCGCCCTTGCCGCCCGAGCTCGGCGCATCGAGCACGGAGATCAGCGCCTCGATCTCCTTCATGATGTTGGGCTCGGCGCGGATGGTCATGCTGTTCGTGGCCGGGAGGGTGGTCACGATCAGCTGCTCGCTGGTGCCCACCAGCTCGCCCTGCTGCTGCTGGCCCGGCACGCGGCCGCGGTTCTGGCCGGGCTGCTGCGGCTGGCCGGCGCGCGCGCTGGTGCTGCCGCCCGACGGCGGGCGCGCCGAGAACAGGTCGGTGATGATCGTCGAGATGGTCTGCGCGTCCTGGTAGGCCAGCTTGATGGTCTTGGTGCGCACGTCAACGTAGGCGGTCACGTCGAGCAGGTCGATGAGCCGCTGCACGCGCTTGGCCAGCGCGATGTCGCCCTCGAGGATGATCTGGTTCGAGTTGTTGTCGACCTGGAGCGTGGAGTAGCTCGGCAGCGTGCCGTCGAGGCGGTCGTAGACCTGCTGCGCCTTGGTGTTCTTGATGCGGAACACCTTGACCACGATGTTGCCGTTCTCGGGAAGGTCGGTGATGTCGACGTCGGGCCCGAGCACCCGGGCCGGCTGCAGCGTGTTCAGCTCGGTCAGGTTGTCGATCAGGATCATGTCGTCCGTCTCGACGACGCCGAGGCCGTTGAGGCGGAACGCCTGGAAGATCAGGTTCAGCGCGTCGCTCTTGGGCATCTTGCGGTCGCTGACGATGGTGATCTTCACCGGTGTCAGCGCCGTCTGCTTCGGGATCACCACCTTGCCGGTCCACAGCGAGATGGTGTCGATGAGCGTCTTGATCTCCTGGTCTCGGAACTGCAGGCCGACCAGTTCCTCGCCCGAGTCGGGCTTGCGGCCGGAGGCGGGGCCGGGGACGGTGTCCTGTGCGGCGGCGGGTTCCGGCGCCGGGGGCGGCAGTTCCATCGGCTGGTTCATCCCGCCGTCGCCCTGCGCCGGTGCGGCGGCGGGGTCCTGGAAGGCGGCGACTGCTGCCGTGCCGACGGGCGCCGCAAGCATCGCGACGAGAAGGGCGATGGAGGAGGGTTGGCAGGTCTTCACAAGGTGTCTCCGGTCGGGTCGCCGGTCCGCGGCGAAGGCCTTTCGGCCACGTGGTCTTATCGGCTCCCGAGGGCCGGCGTTCGCAATCTCCGGCAGGGGTCAGACGCGGGCGGCGGTGCAGCCATTGCCGCAAGCCGTCGGGATGGGAAGGGTTTCGCCCCGGAGCGGTCCCGGGATGCCGCTTCAGCGGTTCAGGGCCTCCAGGTGCTTCACCAGCCACTCCTCCTCGGTCTGGAGGCGCTGCATGGTGGCCGCGTCGAGGTCCGCCCGCTCACGGGCGGCGCTGACGGCCGCCAGCGCGGTCCGCGCGGCGCCGGCGTCCATCCGTCCGACGGCATCCTGGCTCACCGGGCTGGGCGCGGGGGCGCCGGTGCCGGCGGGCACGGCCGGGGAGGCGGTCAGGGTCGGCGTGCCGCCGCCTGCGGGCGTGGCCGGGGCTGGCGTGCCGCTGCCGGCGCCGGGGGCGGGTGCCACGGTCACGCCCGAGGGGGGCGTGGCTGTGGTGATCGGCCGGAAGATCGTGTCCACGGGCTTCTGGCCCAGCGCGACGTCGTAGTCCTTGCCCTTGTGACGGATCTTGAGCGCCCACGGCGACACGATCTCCGTGACGGTGGCGCCCTCGAGTTCCTTGCCCACTTCGGTGGATCGCCCGCCCTCGAAGTAGATGACGGAGCCGAGCATGCCGATCGGCTTGGGCCCCGTGTACTCCGTCGGCGGCGGCGGCGGAGGCGGAGGCGGCGGTGGCGGCGGCGGCGGTGGCGGCGGCGGGACCTTCCGCTTCCAGTCCGGCGGCGCGAAGAAGAGCGATCGGCCCTCGAAGCGGCGCACGTAGAGCCCGTGCGTCTCGTCGTGCTGCGCGAGGAGCGGAGTGGTGACGTCCACGGCCTCCACGTTGCCCGATGGCCGGAACAGGTCGATGAGGAGCGGCACGCCATGCGAGACGATGACCACGGCACCCGCGCCGACGGCGATGACCGCCGCCACCAGCGTGCCCGACCAGCGTGCGCCCAAGGGCAGCCCGAACGGGAGGTTCATCGGCCCCCCCTTCCGCCCGCGGACTGCACCCAGGCCTCGATGGTGGCCTGCACGGTGATCTTCCGCGTCTGCTCGTTCTTGTCGATCCGCAGCGAGGTGATGCCGTCGATGACCGGGTTCGACTCGAGGTCGGCGATGACCTTCGGCAGGTCCTCGGCCTTGGCCTCGAACTTCACCTCGGCCTGGAGGCGATCGACGGCGCCGCCGAGGATGCCCGCATCGGCATCCTTCACGCGCTGCCCGGTGCGGGCCTCGTAGCTGTACCCGCCCACCTTGTGCTTCCGCAGGACATCGTCGATGGCGCGCGCCAGCTCCTCGCGGCCGTTCGCCGCCGGGCCCGGGGGCGCCACCGGGCCGAAGGTCGCCACCGAGCGCCGCAGGTCCGTGGTCACCGTGGACTCGCGGCGCGCGCCGCGGTCGAGCGCCAGCTCGATGCGCTCGCTCTCGGCGGCCCACGCGCGCGCGGGTGCCCAGAGGAGCTCGTCGGCCACCAGCCAGCCGAGCACCGCGAGCGTGCCCGCCACCAGCCAGCGCTGGCGCGTGGGCAGGGCGTCGAACCTGCCGCGCAGGTCCGCGGCCTGCTCGCGCAGGCCCTTGCGCGCGACCTTGCGCGGGGCCTGTGCGGCGGACCCGGCGGCATCGGCGCCGGAGGCGGCGGCCGCATCGCCGGAGGCGACGCTCAGATGTGTCGTTGCGTCGTTCATTCCTTCCGGCACCTCTCGAGCAGCAGGTCGAACTCGTTCTTGAGCCTCACCTTGGTGGCGTCGTCGATGTCCGCGCGGTTGCGCGCGCGCGACACGGTGACCAGCGCCTGGCGCGCCTCCTCGCGGCTCATCTTGTTGATCTCGTTCTCGGTGATCGGCGCCGGGAGCGGCTCGGGCTCGTTGGTCGCGCCGGGGTTGCTGCGCGTGGCCAGGCCGCTGCGCGAGGAACCCGAGCCGCGCGCGGCGCGCGCCGATGCCTTCGCGTCTCCGGCGGCTTCGCCCTCCGACGGCTTGGCGGCTTCGCCTGTCGCCGCGGCGGCGTTGTCGGTGGCGGACTTCGCGGCGGGTGTCGCGGAATTCGCGGCATCGGCCTTGGCGGCGGAGACGACGCTCGCGGCGCCCATCTGCAGGCCGCTGTCGGCGCCGGTGCGCTGGGGCGCGAGCGCGCCGGTCGGCGCCGGCGCGTCGGATGCGCCGGTGCCCGAGGCCGTGGTCGTGGTCGTGGTCGTGGTCGTGGTACCGCTCTCGCGCGCGGGCGGCGTGGCCGGGCGGTCGGTTGCTGGCTTGGCGGACGCGTCGGGCGTCGCGAGGCCGCTTGCGGCGTGGTCGACGTCATCCGGCGGAGGGCCGTACCGGCGCTCGCGCATCGAGGTCTTCGCGAAGTCCTGCGCCTCGGGGAAGGACGCCATCATCGTCGGCCGCACCGCCGTCGCGTTCAGCGAGAAGGCCTGGTAGCCGCGGCTGTCGGGCGCTTCGGAGCTGCGCTGGATGGACTCGAACGCGCCGCACTCGCGCATCTGGCGCTCGAAGTCGAGCATCACCTCGGTCGGCTGCTGCGACCCTGCGGAGCGCGCCTTGCCGCGCACGGTCACCGCCTGGCCCTTCGCCGACTGCGACACGTTGATGAACTCGATCTCGATGCCGTCCGGCGCCGTGCACGCGAGGTCGGAGAGCGTCTTCGTCATCGATGCTCCCTGCCTCGAGAGGACGCGGTACATCGCCTGCCGGCGCCGATCCTCGTCCTCGGCCTTGATGTAGGCGGCGAGGTCAGGCATCTTCCATCGGAGCACCAGGAGCCGCAAGCCCTCGATGGCAAGCGGCCCGAGCAGGACCGCCGCAAGCCCGGCCACCAGGAGCCTTCGCGCGGTGCGCGGCTCGCTCATCCGGTTGATGAACGCGCCCGCACGGTCGGGCTTGGCGCCGATGTCGCGCGACTGGAGCCGCGTCAGCGCGGCGAGCGGCCCGAGCGCGGCCAGCGCAAGGCCGATGTCGATCCCGTGCTCGTGCCACCATGCCGCGCTGCGATCGCCGCCCTCGCGCAGCGTCTCGAGCCGCGGAAGGTCGTCGGCGCAGAACCCGAGCCCGCCGCCGAGGACGGCCGCCGCGGCCTCCGACGTGCGTGCGATCGCCGCGGGGATCTCGGCGGACGGGACGCCTGCATGCACGCACGCCTCGCCGACCGCCTGCGCGATCGCGGATGCCGGCACCGCGCCTGCGACGGCGCCGGCCCGGGTCGCGCGCACGAGGAGGCCCCGCGAGGTCGGGACGCACACCCCGATCACGCCTTCCCCGGCATCGACGAAGACGAGCGGGTGGTCGGTGGCCGCCGCCAGCGCGGCGATGCCTGCGGTGGCAGCCGCGAAGGTGACTCCCGTGCCCTCGGCCACGCCGGGCGGCAGGGCGCCGGTGCCGGCCTCCTCGGGCCATTCGGCCACGAGGCCCGTCCGAACGGCCTCGCCGCGTTCCCGCGGCAGCAAGGCGCTCGCGACGCGCCACGACGGCGTGCGCCCGAGCACGAACGTGCTGGCATTCAGCTGGAGCGCGCCCTCGAGCCTGCGCTCGTCGGCGGAGGGAAGCTGCACCGCGCGCACGATCACGTCGGCGCTCGGGAGCACCACCACCGTCCGCGCCGCGCGATGCGAGTCGATCCACGGGCCGATCGGGGCGCCGGAGGCACCGCAGGCGGTGGACGCGAGGACCTCCACCGAGCCGCTGCGCACCCGGAACGCCGACACGGCGAATCCGCCCGCCGACGGGCGCGCGATGGCCACCACGCCGGGGTCTGCGGCGGTTGCTTCGCTGGCCTGCTTGCGGCGGGACTGCTTCATGGGCGCTTACTGCTCTCGGTAGGTCGTGATGCGGACGGGGAACTCGGACTTGTCGAGCACCGCCTCCACCTCCACCTCGGTGCCGGTGCTGGCGGCGCGTCCGCGGCTGGTCACGGTATACACGCTGCTCGTCACGTCGAATTGCGTGGCAACCTGGCTGAGCACCTGGGGGTTCATGCCCGACATCGATGCGAGGTCGGCGAGGCTCGCGATGCCCTCGGGCCGCGACTTGCGGCGCGCGATGATGGCATCGGCCATCCGCGGGTCCATGTCGAGCACTTCCTTCAGGACCGCCTCGGGCACCGTGTTGATGTTCATCCGGCCCGGGACCGGCTTGGTGAAGTCATCGACGGTCAGTTCGCGGACCACCGCCCGGACCTGCTCGGGAGTGAGGTCGGGCACTCCAGATCCGCCGGTCGCGCCCGCGGCTCGCCCTGCGCTCGACCGTCCGCTGGTGGCCGACTGGCCGGACCCGGTCGACGACTTGCCCCCGGATCCGCCCGCGACCGATGCGCTCCCGCCGGACCCACCGCGCGTCGAACCCGTGGACGCGCCGCTCGAACCGCTCCCGGTCCTGCCGCCGCCCATCGATCCGCCGCCGGTGCCGTCGGCCCATCCCGTCCGGCCGCTCGCCGCGCCGCCGCCGGCGGCGAGCTGGCTGAGCGGCGTCGAAAGGAACGCCTCGGGCCGCGCGTTCGCCTGGTTCCCGTACGTGACGATCGCCTGCGCCTGATCGGCCGAGACGCCGAGGCGCTTGGTGAGGCTCTCCGCGTCCGCACCCTTGAGGGGCAGCTTGGTCTCGCCTGACGAGGACGTCTGGCTCTGCTTCGAGCGCGCGGTCAGGAACGACGACCAGCCGGCGTCGAGCTTCCCGTCGGGCTTGTCCTTCGGGAAGGAGCGGGTGGAGTCGTCCTCGTTGGGGTCGAGCCGGCTGTTGAGGTTCCAGTCCTCGCCGCGGACATTCTCCGGCCAGGCACCCGCCACCAGCTCAAGCTCCGCGATGCTTCGGAACGAGCCGTTGCGCGGCCGGTAGCCCAGCGAGCGGTTGGAGTAGTAGTCGCGCTCGGCACCGAGCCCCTCCACCTCGTCGTTGTCGTCGCGCCAGTCGACGATGGCATCGACGACGTCGGGCGTCATGCCGGGAAGGTTGAGCAGCTGCACGCGCGTGGCGGTGTTGATGTTGAGCTTGGCGCCCTCGTCGAGCGGGCCTGCCCACTCGATGCCGTCCAGGAAGTGGCGGATGTCCCACGAGCCGGTGGCAACCTCGCCGACGGCGTGCTCCTCCATGTCGCGCACCACGGCCATCGGATCGTCCGGGTCCGCGTTCTGCAGGTGGAACTCCATGATCGCGACCATCTGCTCGACGCCCGCGCGCGCGGCCCAGCGCGCCTGCACGCGGGCGAGCGTCTCGCGACCGATCACCGCCTGCCGGAACGTCACGACCTGCGTCGCCGCCACCAGCACCGCGGCGATGGCCACGCTCCAGACCACCACGACCACCACGCTCGCGCGGCGCGTCCTCATCGGGCGCCTCCGCGGCCACCGCCATTGCCGCCGCGGCCGCCATTGCTGCCGCGGCCCCCGCCGAACCCGCGCCCACCGGCGTTCGGCGGAGCGTTGCCGCGACTGCCGCCGGCGCCGCCGCCTCGGCCGGGCGCTCCGCCTTGGCCGGGCGCTCCGCCTTGGCCGGGCGCGCCGCCGTTGACGACCGCGTCTGCGGGAATCGCCGGCGCTGCAAGCCCGCCTGTGCCGACGGGTGCGGCTCCCGCCGTCGCCGCCTCATCCGCAGGCATGCTGCCCGGGTCCTGTCCCTCTCCCTCGGCCGGCTCCTCCGGCTTCGGCGGAGGCACTCGGTCGATGGCCACCACCGTCCGCAGCGTGACCTCGGGGGTGAGCGCGGTGGGCTCGGTGCCGATCTCGGCGCCGGTGGCCGTCACGGAGATGCGAACCAGCTTGGGAACGCCGTCGATGTCCGAATCCCACTCGTCGCGCCAGCCGCCCTCGCCGTCGCTGGCCTCGACAAGCAGCCCCACCACGCCGTCCGCCACCGGCGACGCGAGGCCGCCGCCATCGGGCACCTCGTCGGGGACGTTGTCTCGTCGGTGCCAGAGCGCCGAGCCGAGCTCGTCGTCCTCGATGCGGAAGTGCGCCTCGTACTCCTGGCCCTCGCCTTGGTACTCGATGGGCCGTATGGCCCGCAGCGACGTGCAGAAGAGGAGGAGGTCGCTCCGGTCGTAGCCGTCGTCGGCATCGGCCGTCAGCAGGAACCGCGTCTCGAAGAGGTCGTCCGTGCGCAGCGTCGCGGCCACGTCGCGGCGGACCGCTTCCAGGCCGGTGGCGGCGCGCTGGAACGCCTCGGCGCGGTCGCGCGCGATGTTCCGTGCCCGTCCGAGCTGCGAGAGCGAGAACGTCACCGCACCGAGCACCATCGCTGCGATGGTGCCGGCCACGATCAGCTCCACCAGCGTGAAGCCGCGGCGACGGTCACTGCGCTTCGTCATAGCGTGCCTGCCGGTCGATCGGCGTCTCGGGGGTGCGTGCGGGTTCGGGCGGGCCGTCCTCGGGCTTGGGCGCCATCAGCGTCTCGACGCGGTATTCGCCGCCGACCTCGTCGCGCGCGATGGCCAGGACGCGGTAGGGGTCGCCCAGTCCCTGCTTGTCGATGTCCAGCTCCCATGTCCACGACTGGAATGGCGCGTCGAACGTGCCGTCCGCGGCCCGCGTCAGCTGCCAGTCGGCGACGCCGGTCGCCAGCACCTCCGACAGCAGCCCGTCGAGGAGCTGCGCCGCCACCAGCTCGCGCTCGGCGCGCTGCTGCATGGCGAGCGACCGCTCGGCGATCGAGATCACCGCCGCCAGCCCGATGCCGAGGATCACGCCGCCGACGATGACGTCGACGAGCGCCCAGCCGCGCCTCGTGCCGCGCCTCACCATGGTTCGCGCGACCTTCCTGCCTGGTCGAGGTCGATCTCGGCGCGCGCGAACGGCTCGGGCTTGTCGGCGTCCACGCGCACCACGCTCGGCGACCCCGGCGGGAGCACCACCGTCGCATCGACTCCGTGGCCGGCCAGGCGGATCTCGACCTTCGGCCGCTCGCCGCCCGGGACGCTGGCGATGGTCCATTCCGAGGGATCCACGCGCTGGTCGTCCTTGCGGATCTCGAGGAGCTCGAGCCCCTCCGGAAGCGCCACCGGTGCTGCGAAGCGGTCGGCCCTCCACTCGGGAGCCGAGGTGGGATCCGCCGGATCGACGTCCTTCACGATCAGGTGGATGCGGCCGTCGGCGCCGTCGCGCCAGAGCGCCACCTGCTGCGACCCCAGCGCCTGCCGGTACGCGAACAGTCGCATCAGCTCCGCCACCCGGTCGACCGCGTTGCTCGACTCCTGCCGCAGCGTGCCCGTGAACTTGGGCACCACCGCCACGGCGGTGATCGCAAGGATCACCACCACGACGATCAGCTCGATGAGCGTGAACGCCCGGGCGCGTGAAGGGTGCTGGGTTCGTGCTCGGGACATGCGCGGATGCCCCGCGCGCCGGGAGGGTCAGGTGGGGCGCTTGTCCCCGGCCACGATGTCGGCGTTGTCGCCCTCACCGCCGGCCTGCCCATCGGCGCCGAAGCTGTAGATGTCGAAGTCGAGGTTCACCTCGCCCGGGACGCGGATCTGGTACGGGTTTCCCCAGGGGTCGCTGAGCTGGTTCCTGTTGAGCAGCGCACCCTCGCCCTCGGAGAGCTCCACCAGCTCGAAGTCCGACGGCAGCACGCTCAGGCCCTTGGCAGTCATGTACATGCGGACCTGGTTGGAGATGGTCTCGGCGTCGGCGCGGGCCGACTTGCTCTTCGTGAAGCCGACCCACTGGGTGACGCGCGGCACCACCAGCGCGGCCAGGATCGCCATGATGGTGACGGCGACGATGAGCTCGATGAGCGAGAAGGCGCGGCGGTCGATTCGGTGGCGGCGGGGGCTTCGCATGGGACGCGAGTCTCTTGGGCTGAACGGGGCGGTTGGATGCGTATTCGTAGACCGAACGCACCAGTCCGTGCGATCTGACATCGGCATTTGCAGGTCGCGGCCAGAGTGGCCAATAACCATTAGCCGCCGAGCGACTTCTGCATCTCGAGAAGGGGCAGCAGGATCCCGGCGAGCACGAACGCGGCGATGAGCGCCATGATCACCAGCAGCACGGGCGGCAGCAGCTTGGTCAAGATCTTGAGCGACGTGTTCACCTGCCGGTCGAAGGCGCCCGCGGCGTGGATCAGCATCTCCTCGAGGCGCCCGGATTTCTCGCCGATGTTCACGATCTGGACCAGGAGCGGCGGGAAGAACCCGCACTTCTCGAGCGGCTCCGCGAGCGACTGGCCCGTGGTCACCTTCTCCTGCACGCCGTCGACGGCCTCCATGAGCACGGTGTTGCCGAGCGTGTCGCGCACGATCCGCAGCGCGCTGAGGATGGGGAGGCCCGCCGACACCAGCGTGCCGAGCGTGCGCGTGAAGCGCGCCACGGCCACGTCGCGGAGGAGCGTTCCCAGGATCGGCGTGCGCAGCAGCACCAGGTCCACGATGCGTCGGTTGGCCGGCACCGACACCCAGCGACGGAAGCCGACGTACGCCGCGAGCGCGCCGATGACCACCAGCCACCACCACGCCGCCATGAAGCCCGCGAATCCGAGCAGCACCGCGGTGGGGAAGGGGATGGTCACGCCCGGCTGCCCGATGATGGGGGCCATCAGCCTCGGCAGCAGGAACGTCACGGCCACGATGATGCTGATGCCGATGAGCCCGGCCACGATCAGCGGGTAGATGGTGGCGCCGATCATCTCGCGGCGCAGCTCGACCGAGCGGTCGAGCAGGTCGGCGAGCTGGTGCATCACCTCCGCGGTGCGGCCCGAGGCGTCCGCGGCGCGCACCATGCCGACGATCATCTCGTCGAACGGCTGCCCGTACTCCTCCATGGCCTCGTGGAGCGGGCGGCCCGCCTCCACGCGCTCGATCAGGAAGTCGAGGATCACCGGCTGCCCCTTGCCCGAGGCGGAGCGGCGCACGGTCTTGAGCGAGTTGAGGAGGGGCAGGCCGGCCTCGATCGCGGTCGCGAGCTCGCGCACGATGTTGGCAAGCTCGGTGCGCTTGAGGGACGGGCGGCCCGCGCGGCGTCCGAGGAGCGAGCTGCCGAGGGACGCAAGGCCGGGCGCGGCCCCGCCCGCGGCATCCGCCTGCTGCCCGGGCCGGCGCTGGGCCGGCTGCGGTGCCGCTTCCCCCGCGTCGGCCTCGAGCGAGAGCGGCGCGAGGCCCTTCGACTGCAGCTGGCGCATCGCCGCGGCTCGGTCGCCGGCCACGATCACGCCGCCCGCGATGGCCCCGCCTCGGTCGATGCTCTGGTGGCGGTAGCTCGGCATGGGGCGTCCGCGGCTCAGGCGTCATCGATGTCCTGCGTGGCGCGCAGGACCTCGTCGATGGTGGTCATGCCGGCGGCGGCCTTCAGCATGCCGTCGTCGCGCATGCTCTGGAAGTCCTGGTCCACCAGCGTACGGAGGTCAAGGGCGGGCCGGTTCTTGCTGATCCCCTCGCGCAGGCGCGCGTTGATGCGTGCCAGCTCGTAGAAGCCCATGCGCCCGCGGAAGCCCGAGCCGTTGCACTTGTCGCAGCCCTTGCCCTTGGGGACGCCGTCGCGGAAGAGCGCGCGCTCCTCGGGGGTGATGCGCGAGGCCGTCTCCTCGGTCATCGGCACGCGCGTCACGCACTCGCGGCAGAGGCGGCGGCCCAGGCGCTGCGCGAGCAGGCCCTCGAGGACGCTCGCGATGAGGAACGGCTCGGCGCCCATGTCCACGAGGCGGCCGACCGACGAGATCGAGTCGTTGGTGTGCAGGGTGCTGAAGAGCAGGTGGCCCGTGAGCGCGGAGCGGATCGCGATGTCCACGGTCTCGTTGTCGCGCACCTCGCCGACGAAGATGACGTCGGGGTCCTGGCGGAGGATGGCGCGCAGGCCGGTGGCGAACGTGAGGCCGCGCTTCGGGTTCACGGGGATCTGGTTGATGCCGCTGAGCTCGTACTCGACCGGGTCCTCGATGGTGATGATCTTCTTGCGCGGGTCGTACAGCTTGTTGAGGCACGCGTAGAGCGTGGTGGTCTTGCCGCTTCCCGTGGGGCCCGTGACCAGCACCATGCCGTGCGGCTTCTGGATGAGGCGGTCCATCATCCCGCGCATCCCCTCGCGCATGCCCAGGCTCACCAGGTCGAGCGGCAGCGAGCTCTTGTCGAGGATTCGCATCACGATGCTCTCGCCGTAGACGGTCGGCACCGTGCTGACGCGGATGTCGACCTTGCGCCCCTCGAACCGCAGCGTGATGTGCCCGTCCTGCGGCACGTAGCGCTCGGCGATGTTCATGTGCGCCATGATCTTCACGCGGCCGATCAGGGCGGGCTGCAGGTGCTTGGGCGGCGGCGGCTGCTCCACCAGCACGCCGTCGATGCGGTACTTGACCTTGAGCTCGGTCTCGAACGGCTCGATGTGGATGTCAGACGTGCGGTTCTGGATGGCCTCGAGGATGATGAGGTTCACCAGGTTGATGAGCGTCGGCTGCTCGGCCATCCGGTGGACGTCGTCCGCCTCGATGGCGTCCAGGTTGTGCTCGATCTCGCTGCCGGCGAGCTCGCTGTCCTCCGCCAGGCTCTCGGCCATGCGCGCGGCGGTGGTGCCGTACGCGGCGCGCATCAGCTCGCTGAAGAGCGCCGGCTCCATGCCGACGCGCGCCACGGGCATGCGCGCCAGCGCGGAGGTCTCGTCGACCGCGGCGATGTCGAGCGGATCGACCATCGCCACCACCAGCCGGCCGGACTCCACGCGCAGCGGCACCACGCGCAGGCGCACCGCGACGTCGGGCGCGATGCGCGCCGACACGGCGGCGTCGAGCACGGGGATCGCCTCGGCCCACTCGATGCCGAACATCCGGCAGCGGTCACGGAGCGGCGCATCCCCCGCCAGCGCGGCGAATGCGCCTGCGTCGAAGGTCGATGCAGGGACAGGCGTTCCGTGGAGGTCGTGGTCCATTCCGCTTCCGATCACTCCTTGGCGCCAGGGTCGAGCTTCGGGTCGACGGGCTTCCCGCCGCCGCCGCGGGCATCGCGAATTTCCTTGCGGCGCTCGCGCTTGGCGCCCTCCTCGTCGGCAGGTTCCGCGGCCTTCAGCCGCCGGGACTTCTCATCCGCCTCGGGGTCGATCTTCACCGCGCCCGGCATCTCCATGCGCTGCTCGGGCGTCAGGATCTCGAGCAGGCGCTCGCGGAACGGCTTGCCCATCTCCTCGCGCGCCACGCGCGCGCGCACCACCGGGTCCGCTGCATTGCCGGCCTGCGGCGTGCCGGGGGCGCTGCCCGACCGGCGCTCGGCGGCCTGCAATGCGCGCTTGCGGGGCGCCTTCGGCTCCTCCGACCGCACGGCCTCGTAGAGCTTGGTGTCCTCCGCGTCGCAGGCAACGGCGAACTCGGCCATGAGGGCGTCGATGGCGGTGGCCTGCTCGGGGGTCAGCGACGACAGGGCGCGCGCCTGCTGCATCATGACCATCACCGGGTGGATGCGGAAGACGTCCGGGTAGCCCGACTCGAGCGCCGTCCGCCGGAACTGCGCGCCGCGCTCGCCGCCGAGCGCCGCGGTGATCGACTCGATGCCCGCGTCGTTGGCGCTTCGCACCGCGATCCGCAGCGCCATCACCTTGTCCTGCGCCACGGCGCCCGCGTCGAAGTTCATCGCGCGCATCGCGTCGGTCAGCTCCGGCTCGAGCTCCTTGATGCGCCGTGCACGCGTCGACAGCGCCGTGTCCAGCGCGATCTCGTACTCCGTGACCGCGGCACGCGTCGATTCCTCCTCGGCGGCCGAGAGCTGCATGCGGCCCATCACGGCCCAGAGATCGACGCTCTCGCCGGACAGGTCGCCCTCGGGCAGCATGCGCTCGCGGCGCAGCGCGCGCTCGAAGCTCGGCCAGCGCTCCTGCTGCTGCGGGCCGAGCTGGTTCTTGAGGTCGCCCATGAACTTGTCGAACATCCGGCGCTTCTCGTCGCTCCAGGCGTTCATCGGCTCCATCACGCGGGCGAGGATCTGGTCGCCGCTGGCGGCGTTGCCCTTGGTGGCCTCGACGGACGCCGCCTTCATCTTGTCCTTGAGCGCCTCGACGCCGGTGTTGAAGCTCGCGGCGTAGTCCTGCATCAGCGCCTCGACGATCGGCCGCTGCCATTCCTCGAGCTGCAGCGTGGAGTTCATGAGGTTGATGTCGCGCTGCAGGATGTCAGGCTTGAACGCCTCGCCGAACGCGGCGCGGCCGCCGAACTGCGCCGCGGCCGGCGCGGTCACGGCGCCGGCGGCGAAGAGGGCCACGGCGAGTGCCGCGGCGCGGGTGCGGGAGATGAGGGTGACGGGGCGGGACGAGCGGGGAGGCATGAAGTTCATTGGATTGCTCCGGAGTTTCGTGCGGAGTCGTATTGTCGCACGGCGCGGGCCGGGGGGGCCCGGGCCGAACGCACGAGCGGCCGCGGTATCGCATGGAATCGGCAGCAACGCGGGCGGGCAACAGCGGGTTCGCCGGATGGTGGGCGATAACACTCCCGGACGCGTTCGCACCCCCGGGCGCGGCGGACGGTTCAGCCCGGCGTCACGGTGCGCTGCTCGATCCGCTTGACCGCCTTCGTCACCACGATGCGCTGGACGAAGATCCCGGGGGTGTCGACCTGGTCCGGGTCGAGGTCGCCCAGGCCCACCAGCTCCTCGACCTCGGCGACGGTGACGGCACCGCACGTGGCGGCCATCGGGTTGAAGTTGCGCGCCGTCTTGCGGAACACGAGGTTGCCGGCCGGGTCGGCCTTCCACGCCTTCACGAGCGACAGGTCCGTCCGGATGCCGCGCTCGAGCACGAAGGTCTCCCCGTCGAACTCCATGTGCGGCTTGCCCTCGGCCACCACGGTCCCGACCCCGGTCTTGGTGTAGAAGCCCGCGATGCCGGCGCCGCCCGCGCGCATGCGCTCGGCCAGGGTGCCCTGCGGCGTGAACTCGAGCTGCAGCTCGCCGCTCATGAACTGGCGCTCGAACTCCGCGTTCTCGCCGACGTAGCTCGACACCATCTTGGCGATCTGGCGGGTCTTGAGCAGGAGCCCCAGGCCCCAGTCATCGACGCCGGCGTTGTTGGACACGCACGTGAGGCCCTTGGCCCCGGAGTCGCGCAGCGCGATGATCAGCTGCTCGGGGATGCCGCACAGCCCGAAGCCGCCCACGGCCACGCTCATGCCGTCCCGCACGATGCCCTCGAGCGCCTTGGCGGGGGATTCGCAGACCTTGCTTGCACCCATGCGGCTCTCCTTGGCGGCCGGGCCGCCGGGCGCGGAAGTGTATCGGCGGGGCGGCTACGCTTGGCCGGACGTGCCCTCCCGACCCTCGTTGCTCCTGGCGCTGCTGCTCCTGCTGTCGGCCATGCCCGACACCATGGCCGCGCCCGTGCTCAAGGAGATGTTCATCGACCGCTACGGCGCATCGGTGACGCAGGCGCAGGTGTTCATGGCCATCAACCTGCTCGGGGCGGCGGCGGCCATCCCGCTCCTGGTGTGGGGGCGTCGGCGCCATGGCCCGGTGGCGCTGCTCGTGGCGGCGTCCCTGGCGGATGCGGTGCTCCTGGGCACGCTGGCGGCGCCGATCGGCCTCTGGCCGTCGCTTGTGCTGCGCGCAGCCGAGGGCGTGACCGACGTGGTGGTGTTCGCGGCGCTCTTCGACCTGGTGCGCCGCACCTCCGGGGCGCACGCGGCACGCGGGCTGGGGCTGGCATCGACGCCGCTGCTCCTCGGGCTTGGCTGCGGCGCAGTGGCTGGCGGCATCGCTGCGCAGCGGATCGCCGGGCAGGCCGGGGGCGCAAGCGAGGCGGATGCCGGATCCGACGTGGCGCTTGCCGTCTTCGGGGTGTCGGCGCTCGCCAGTGCGCTGGTGGCGCTCGGGGCGTTCGTCTTCCGGCGCTGGCTGTCCGGCATCGCGTCGACCGAGCCGGAGACCGGGCCCATGGTGGCCAGCGGCGAGTCGCACGCAGCACGCGTTCCCCACGGTGCGCTCGACGATCGCCCGCGCCCGCTGTCATGGAGCTGCGCGATGGCCTTCTGCGACCGCGCGACGGGCGGGCTCATCACCACCACGCTTCCGCTGGTGCTCGCCGGGTTCCTGGGCTACTCGAAGGAGCAGAGGGGCTGGCTCATCGGGCTGCCGCTCCTCCTGATGGCGCTGTGCACGGGCCCCGCCGGCGCGGTGTGCGACCGCGTGGGAAGCCTGCGCGTTCGCGTGGCGGCGGGCCTTGCCTACGCCGCGGCGTTCGCGCTCATCCCCGCGGCTGCCTCCAGCCAGCCGCTCCTTGCGGCGGTGATGGTGGCGGTCGGCCTTTCCGCCGGTGCGCTGTTCTCGAGCTCGCTGGCCATCGCCGCCGAGAGCGGGGGGTCGACCGTGGCGCTCGGCTCGTTCCGCGCAGCGGGGGACCTCGGGTTCTTCGCGGGCACCGCGCTGTCGATCGCCATGGTCTCCGCGCTCGGAAGCGACGGCGAAGCCACCTACTCCGACTACTCGGCGGTCATCGTGCTCTTCGGAATGGTGCACGCGGCCTGCACGCTCGCCGTCGTCGTGCTCGCACGTCGCGGCGTCAGTTGACGGCCACGGGCGCGCTGCCGGCAAGGCTGCCGTGCCCGGCGCCCTCGAATGCCATCCGCAGCTTCTCGAGCGCGGTGTTCTGGATCTGGCGGACTCGCTCCTTGGTGAGTCCGATCAGCCGTCCGACCTGAGCCAGCGTGGGGGCACGACCGGGCTCGCCGGCCTCGAGCGCGAAGCGGTGCATCACCACGGCACGCTCCACGTCGGTGAGCTCGGCCTCGTTGGCCTCCACGATCCGGCGCAGCTCGTCGGCATCGCGGCGCTCGCTCTGCGCGCGCACGGCGGCAACGCCCTCGCCGCGCTCGAGCGCCGGGTCGAACTCCACCGGGAAGCGCTGGCGGTGCTTGGCCACCTTCATGCCGTGGCGGCTGAATGCCTTCAGGATGGCGCGGCATGCATAGGTGCTGAACTTGAAGCCGCGTGCGCAGTCGAACTTGTCGACGGCGCGCATGAGGGCCATGTTGCCCTCGCCGATCAGGTCGGGGAACTCGCCCTCGCCCAGGCGCACGCGCTTGGCCATGGCCAGCACCAGCGCAAGGTTCGTCTCTGCGATCTGCTCGCGGATGCGGGTGGCGGTGGAATGCCAGCGCACGACCTCGCGGGCCTGCTCCAGCGTGGGGGCAGCGCCCTGCAGGCGGCGGTGCATGCGCTCCACGCGGTAGCGCGCGTAGTTGAGCTGCATGAAGATGACGCGCTCCTGCGCGGCGGTGAGCAGGATGCCCTCGTTGCGGCGCGGGCCCGCGGAGCCGTCCGCCTCCATCACCGGCCGGTACCAGGCGACGCTCGGCTTCGGCACCGGGGGCGCCAGGTCGAAGATGCGCCGCTCGGCGCCGACCTTGCTGAACTCGGGGTTGGGCATGAAGTCAAGCTTGCCCTTCAGGATCTCGCTCGCGCGAGCAATCACCTCCGCCGGGCGCGTGGGAGCGACGGGCGGCTTCCGCTGCGTTCGGTCCGGACCGGCCGCCGCGCTGGCTTTCGGCACGACCGCTCCTGCCCCCCCGCGCATGCGGAGGTTGCGACGCGCGAACATCGAGCCGTCGTGAAGAGTGGGGACTGGCAGCGTTGACATGGCGTGGCGACTCCTGAAGAGGCGGTCCATCTGGCAGTACGCGGCGCTTCGCCAGAAGTTCGGATTGGATTCAATGGAATTTGAAAGTTCGATCAGCGAGTGTCCTCCATATGTCTGGGGTCGCCGGGCGCCAACGGCGCCACGCCGCTCGGGCCAATAAAAACCACCAGCCAAGGCTGGTGGTTCTCGGACGTTTTCGTCCAGCGTTCCTTGGCGGGTGCCGCGGGTTACTCGGCCGTGCCGCTCGACATGTCGTACACCCACGCGTCGCCGGCGCGGGAGAAGCCCAGCACCTCGCCGGGGCCGAAGAAGAGGCCGAGCTCTCGAGCCGCCGCCTCCGGGCCGTCGGAGCCGTGGATCAGGTTGAAGCTGTTGGAGACGCCGAAGTCGCCGCGGATGGTGCCGGCGGCGGCCTTGGAGCCGAAGGTCGCGCCCATCAGGTTGCGGCAGACGGCGATGGCGCCGTTGCCGCGGATGGCGAGGACCATCACCGGGCTGGAGGTCATGAACTTCACCAGGCCCGGGTAGAAGGGCTTGGAGACATGGTCCTTGTAGTGCTGGGCAGCCAGCTCGGGGGTGATCCGCGTGAGCTTGGCGCCGACGACCTGCAGGCCCTTCTCTTCGAAGCGGGTGATGATGCGGCCCATG
>Ga0194112_10005278_pt1 | contig 17407 bp, 14 predicted proteins | sample TA2MahC400mmetaG_FD_146191 | JGI IMG/M metagenome (GOLD analysis project Ga0194112, IMG submission 146191) | Freshwater microbial communities from Lake Tanganyika, Tanzania - TA2015016 Mahale Deep Cast 400m | ecosystem: Environmental > Aquatic > Freshwater > Lake | place: Tanzania: Lake... | reverse complement strand
AGAAGAGCCTGCGCCTGGCCTCCGTCGGCGTGCCGAGGATCTTCGGCGTGGTGCTGGGGACGGGCGACTATGGAATCACCCCCGCCGGGCACCTCTATCGCCCGCGCGAAGGCAACCCCGAGATGGAGTACAAGCGCAAGGGCAACGCCGACAACGCCGTGGCGAACTTCACCGCCGCACGAGTCGGCCCGAGGATCCTCTTCTACAAGCCGTGCACCTCGTCGCAACTGATGCACATAGGCGTAGAGCGGGCCGAGGACAGCCCGTGGGCGTGGCTGGGCGGGTTCCTCTATTTCCGCCCGCCCGACTTCAAGAACCCCGCCACCAAACTCTGCCACCAGACCCTATCGTGGCAGATAGAGACCGCCGGCGACGCCAACCGCGACGGCGAGGTCGATTGGGTCGATTGCGCCATCGCCTACCGCGACCGCTACGTGAGGCCCAACAAGGACAAGGACGCCAGCCTGCGAAACTCGTACCTGTACTACCACGGGATACCCGGCGACACGTACGAGCAACTGGTGAGCGTGCTTGAGCGGCTGGACTTCGCCACGGGCATCTGGTGGGTCAAGGGGGCGATGAAGACGAACATCTCGCCGGGATCCGAGGCACATCCGTACGTCGTGGAACCCGACCCCGGGCGTGGCAGCAAGGCGCCGCTGCTTTCGCGCATCGCGGCCACCGGGTCGCGCGCCGGAATATATTATGGACATGACTACATTGATATCGCCAACGGAGACTGGCCGCCGGAACTCGTCAAACTGGACCCCGACGGGAAGCCGCACCGGTACTACAACTTCCACGGCCGTCAGTTGTACTACAAGGACAATATCCGCGGCCTTGCCAGCGGGCTTCTGAGGGCCCACTACGAGAGGATCCTCTCTTGCTGCGGCATGGCCCCCGCCGACCCGATCATGCTCGACACGTTCACGGCGTTCGCCCGGCCCGGCTACCACCCCGACTTCCCGGCAACCGCGCAACTGGAGACCGAAGCGAAACGCGAAATCGCCAAGTGGCTCGCGTATGATAAGAAACTCTCGGTGGCCGGAGAGTCGGTGACCGAGGGGACGCAGGACGTGCTGGATTTTGCCGCGCTCCTGGTCAGACTGTCCGACCAGGTTGAGGCAGAGGTCTGGAAGAGCGATTCCTGGGTCCCCATAAACTCGGTCATATATCACGGCCGCACGTATTTCGGTGTCAGTTGGTACGAGTTCCGCAAACCCAACCCGAACTGGGCCTTGGCCCTCGTGAACTGCGCGCACCTGTGGCAGTGGTCCACAGGCCACTACCCGAAGGGAATGTACGAACTGACCGCACGCACCTTCTTCAACCAGAACATCGTGTGGTCTCGCAACGCCGACGCCGCCATCACGGACGTTGACCGCGAAGGAACCGCTTACAGGATCAAGTTCGACAACGGCAACACCTTGTGGGCCGACCCGGAGAAGAACACGTGGCGGCTTGAGGAGCGCGGTGTTCTCTACGACGGCTTCACGCCCTTCAGCAGCCGCGGCGTCATGGCGATCCTCACACAGGGAGATTTCGACATTACTCTAGCCGTGGCGGAGATGCTGGAGATCATCCCCTCGCAGCCCAACCGAGACCGGCTGGACGTCAAGATCGAGAAGGCCGAAGACGGCCGGATTCGCGTCCGCGGCAACTTCAGCAAGATCAAGTGGAAACTGGCCTGGTTCCACAAGCCCGAAGGCGCCGCCGCCGACGTGGTTACCATGCGCGACGTCGAGCCGGTCCTGATGCTCCGAAAGGTCGCCCGGTAGCGGAGCAGGGCGCCTCGAAGGTCAACCCGGATGAATCAGCGGCCCCCGGCCGCGTCCACCTTGAGGGGCAGCGTGCGCCAGGGTGCTTCCGATGTCGGCGCAGGGGCGACCGCGCCGGCGGCGACGGCACGGGCAGCGGCAACTATAAGGCACAGGACACGCGGCTTGCGCATCTTCGGCTCCTTTGACGTAGCGGCTTCTCACGGCCGCGCGGCCGCGCCGGGACTGGCGAGCGCGGCCAAGAGAGGCTCAAAAATCTCGCGGGCGTAGGGCGACTCGCCCTCCTTGGGGCCGTCAAGGTTGCCGCCGTTGCGCACGGCTATCAGTTGCAGGCTGGGCACGACGAAGACCACCTGGTGGCCCGCGCCTGCGCCCCAGAAGGCGTCGCGCGGCACGCGGGGGAAGAAGCCGTCGGTGTTGGACCACCAGCCGATGCCGTTGGGGCCCGGCGTGCCGACGTCGCGGGTCGTCTGGCGGACGGCGTCGGCGCTAAGGAGGCGGCGACCTTCCCAGTCGCCTTCGCTGAGCATCAGGCGTGCAACGCGCGCCGTGGCGCGGGCGGTGAAGTTGCCGCCGCCCCACGAGGCGACCAGCGGCAGACCGTCAACCGTGTACGTCTTGCCGTAGCCGATGGACTAGGCGTCGTCGGGCACGCCGATGGGCCGCATGATGCGCGTGGCCAGCAGGGTGCGGACGTCCTTTTCGGGCGCGTCGCGCAGGGCCGCCGTAACCGCGTACGTCAGCATGCCGATGCCGGGGTTGCTGTAGGCCCACTTCTGGCCCGGCTCGGTCAGCAGGGGCGCCAGGTCGCGCGAGATGGTAAACGGGTCCTGGGGCGGCGCAAGGTGCTTCCAGAAGCCGCCTTGCCAGCCCGTAAGTTTTTCGTGTGGCAGGCCGTCGGCCTCGGCGTCGGCCAGGCCCGAGGCGTGCGAGCCGAGTTGCCGCAATGTGATGCGCGACTTGCGGGGGTCGTTCTTCCACTGCGGGATGAACTTGCAGGCGGGGTCGTCGAGCCGGAGCCGGCCGTCGCTCATTGCGACGGCGAGCGACACGCCGCCCACGATCGCCTTCGCCATGGACGCCGTGTAGTGCGTGCTCGTCGGCGAGAAGTCAGGGGCGTACCACTCCTGCACGATGGCGTCGTTGCGGATGACCAGCCACGCCTTTGTCCGCTGGGCGGCGAGGCGCTGCTTAAGGGCGGCAAGTTTCTCGGCCGAGAAGCCTGCGCTTTCCGGGGCGGCGGCCTTCCAGTCCCAGGCCGGGGCGACGGCTGCGGCAGGCGGTGAGGCGGCAGCGGCGGGCAGCGGGGTGCTGCGCCCGGCATCGGGCGTGCGGGCGTCGGCTGAAGGGCCTTGCGCCGCCGCCAGGGCGGCCCCGCCGCCGGCCGCAGGATGCAACGCCGCCGGCCGCTCCGCAGCAGACAGGCCGCGGGCGGCCAGGCAGAGCACAAGAGCCAGGACGGCGCAACCGAATACTCGCATGGTCATACATCGCTCCCGCAAGCCGCGCGCTCCGGGCGGCAAGGCGCGCCCGCCGGCCGTTACTTCGGCGGCGCGTCGGCCTTATATTCATACGCCCCGGGGTCGTGGGCAGCGCCCTGCGGACGGGGGATGCCGGCGAAGTCGGCGGCCACGTCTTTGACGGCGGTGCCGGCGTCAATGGCCGGACTGCCGGGCCGCAGACGGGCGTCGGCCGGCCCGGCGGGCAGCGGGTCGGCCCAGCGCGAGTGAGTTTCTCCGGCGGCCGTCTGGTAGTCGCTGAACGACCGCAGTGCCGCGCCGGCGGCCGTCCCTTCGAGGAACTCTCGACGCGAGATGGGCGTGGTCATGGTTTCTCCGGCTGCTGCCCAGACTCCCAGACCAGGTCAACATGCAGTATCTTCAACCGGACGGCGCGGCTGCGGGGCACGAGGAATCCGCGGATGTGGGCAAAGAGCGACTTTCATTTCTCCGGAGATTCCGGTGCGTTGCCCTCCGTGTACAGGATGTGAAGGTCGATGGTGCCCGAGCGGCTGGAATTGAAGCAGACCCGCTTGCCGTCGGCGCTCGGCCTGGGCAGGGTTTGCGCCCAGAACATGTCGCCGGTTTTGCCGCGCCCGGCCGGGGCGGAATAAACGGTTCCCGTGCGGGCCAGGTACTTGGCGGTTCCATCCAGGCGGACCAGCAGAATCTCGTCGAACGGCGGCTCATACGGCGCCGGTTCGGGCCTGGACGGAAAGAAGCCCGCCACGAACCAGTCGCTCACCTTCCTTGGCCAGGACAGGTGCAAGTTATGAAATCGGCATTTCTCTCGCGGCACGCTGAAGAGGACCCTGTCGCCGCCGCCGTCAAGGTTGACGACGTGTATCTCCAGCGGCCTTTCAGGGGCGCCGCGGCCCCCTGCGGGCAGCCTGAAATATGCCAGCCGCCCCTCGGGCGAGAAATCGTAATGGCCCCCGCCGCCGATGGACTCGAACTTGTGCACGACCGCGCCCGTGTCGTCATAAACCACGATTGCCTGCTGCGAGGGGTCGGCCCCTCGGTACGCCGTGTCGATATAGTTGCGGCAGCCGATGTAGTGCGGCTTGTCCCAACCGACTGAGCAGCCCGCCGGTACGGTGATCTGGAAGGTCCGCTCCTGGCCCATGTCGGGCAGGTGGAAACTGCGGAACGTGCCGTCGCCGGTAATCACCAGGATGCGGTCGCCGGCCTGGTTCACAGAAGGGCCGTTGGGCTTCAGGCCCAGCGGCGCGAACGACTTCAGCAACTCGGCCTTGCCGTCGGTCACCCGGAAGCGGTACAGGTCCGACCCCTTCCAGGTGTAAAGCATGGCGGGGTCATTGCGGTCCCAGCAAAGGCGCCAATCGTACTTGTCAATGGAGAAAAGTTCCTTGAGAAAGACGCCGTCGCCGTCGTACAGGCATACGCGCCAGTTCTTCTGCGCCAGGTCCGACTGGATGCCCAGCATCCGCGAGCCGTCGGCGTTCCAGGGATCGCGATAGTAGTAGAAGTTGTGCTCGTGGCCGTCGTCCTTGCGGAGTTGCCGGACGCGGGCGCCGTAGGTCGGGTCGGCGCAGTCCACGATCCGGGCGGGGCCGACCTTCATCGGCGCTGCCGGTTGCTGCGCGGCAGGCGGCGCAGCATCACCGCCCGGTCCGCGCGCCGGGGCTGGCGCCGCCGCGACCACGGCCCGGACTGCCAGCGACAGTGCGCTCAGGAATATCATGCGCATTGTCGCATCTCCATGCGACTCTTGCCGGTCGCGCCCTTGAGGGGTCCGGCCTCACAGCAGGGGGACCCGGCCTCTCAGGGCAACCTCTGTCGCCGCGGAAGATCGCCGGCGGCCCAGTAGCCCTGACATATGTGCAAACGTACTGTCAAGGCGAAACCGGTTCTCCGGCGGCGCCCCGCGGCGCAATCAGGCGCAGCCGCCTGGCCCCAAGCGCCCCGTAGCAATCCGGCAGGTCGAACTGCCGGAGGACCCCCGGCGCGAGGCACGAGAGCGGCCAGGCGTAAGTCTCGGATTCGGCCACGTCGGCATAGGACGTCAAGGCGTTCTTGAGCGTCACTTGCGTGACCGCGGGCGACACGATCGCCGCCAGCGCTGCCGGCAGGGCGCCCCAGCCCTTGCCCACCACGTGAACCTCCTCGCATCCGAGGCTGGTAAGCCAGTCGAGCACCCGGAGCACGTCGTGGGTCTTCTGCCCCAGGTACGGGTAATCCAGCATCAGGCCGTGGACGGCGTAGAAGTAGTCGCTGCCGTAGGGGTCGAGAAACATGTTCGTGCCGCAGGTGTTGGGCCGCGACTCGCCGATGCCGCGCACGTCGCAGGCAAAGAGGGTTGATTGCGGCTCGGCCTTAAGCAACTCGGCCAGCAGCGGCTCTTCGCGCAGTTCGGCGTCGCTGGAGTGGTGGGCGACGTATAGCAGTGCTCGGCGCGGGCCGCGCGGCGGGCGGCTCAGCAGCGGCTCGTCGCCCAGGCGGTACACAAGGGCGAAGATGCCCGGTTCGGTCTGCACGGCGTAGGTGGTCGCGTGCGGCTTGGGGTAGTTGCGGCTGCGCGTCGGGCGCAGGATGCGGTATTCAGGCGTCCCCTGGCGCTGCGGCAGGCGCAAGAGGGTGGCGACGGCCTGCTTGAGTTCCTCTCCTGCCGGCGCGGTGCGCTGGCGGCCGAGCGCCCTCGATTTCTCCTGCGTGAACGAGAACACCGTCCGCGACCCGAGTTCGGCCACCTGGCCCGACGGAGTGCACTGGAGCACTTCGTCGCGCTCAACGACGATGTCTGGCTCGGGGCTTGTGCCGGAGACGCCTGCGGCGCGGTTGAACCACTCGTACATCGCCTCGCGTGCCGGGCGGGAATACCCGTGCGGGCCGGGGCTGACCGCCAGCCGCACACGCTCGGCCGCACCAAGAAGCCCGTACAGCCGCGACAGCCGCGCGTAGGCCTCCTGCGTGCCGCGCCCGTCAAAGTAATCTTGCTCCTGCGCCAAGATGATTACCGGCTTGGGGGCCATGGCCGCCAGGAAGTCTGCGTGGTCAAGCCCCAGGGCCAGGGCCCGCGGCGGGCACTGTTCAATGTCGGCCGGTAGTTCGTTCTCCAGGTTCCGCAGGAAGGTGGTTACGAAGCAACCGGGCGCCGCCATCGCCCAGCGGGGCTCCACGCCTGCCAGCCACGTCGTCATCGTGCCGCCGCCGGAGTTCCCCGTGATGCCGACCCTGCGCGGGTCAACTTCGGTGCGGCTAACGAGATAATCCAGCGCCCGGATGCCGTCCCACGCCCGCCAGGCGCCGAAGAACTCGCCGATGAGTATCTGCTGGTTGCCGGCGTACAGGTGCTCTCCCACGCCGATGCGCGGCCGCCCCGGCTCCTTCAGGTGGCCGTATTGCAGCCGCTCGCCCTGGCCGATGGGGTCAAATATCAGCACAACGTAGCCCAGCCGCGCAAGCCCCTGCGAGAACGACTGATACGGGGCGGCGGCCTTGCCGTTGGCCGAGTGACCGCACGAACCGACCACGCCCGGAAGCGGGAACTGCCGCCCCTTGGGCACGTAAAGGTTGGCCGTTACCAGGAACCCCGGCCGGCTCTCAAAGATGACCTTTTCAATGTGATAGGCGTCGCGCTGGACGATGCCCGTTACGCGCGGCCGCAGGGGCGTCCGCTCGGGCCAGGGTCCGAAACACCGGGCGATTTTCTCGCGGACCCCGCGCACGTAGGCCTCGGCATCGGCCCGAGTCCCGAGGGCCGCCTGGGCCCGCAGCCCATCCTGCTGCGCGGCGGCGACCCGTGCAGCGTAATACTCCTGCACCATGCGCGGAAAGCGGGCCAGAGAGTCCTCGGCGACGGCCACCTTCGGGGGAACCTGCGCGGCACGGGCCGCCTGCCCAACCAGCAGGGGCGCAGCCGCCACACAGGCCGCCGACCACGCAATCCGCAGGACGAAACCGGCGCCGCGCTTCGGCGGCCGACAGGTTTGCGGCATGGCAGGCACCTTCTTGGAGGCGCCGGGCGCGCGGCATCACACGCCTGGGACCTCGGCAATGTAAACGTTGGTGTGTCCGCCCTGGTCGGAATTGAACGCGACCCACCGGTCATCGGCGCTGAAGACGGCGTGCGGATGGCTGGCCTGGGTCTTCCACGAGGTGTTGTGCTGGCAGAGCCGGCGGACTTGGGCGCGGCCGCTGGCGTGCGTCATCAGCGCCATGTAGCGGCCTCCGTCTTTGTCGTCGGGACCGAGGTAGCCGCGGTCGCCTATCAGCAGCGTGCCGGTCGAGTTGGCCTGAATGTGGCCCGGGCGCTGGCCGGGCAACAGGTACTGGCGGATCCATGTGCCGTCAATGCGGATGAAGGCGTTGAAGTCCTCGCGCCGGCCTTCCACATCCAGGGAATACTGGAACCCGACCTCGCCCTGGCGGGTGAAGAACTCGTGCACGCACGACTCTCCCGGCCGCTGGGGGTAAAGCGGGCGGGCCTGGCGCGGCCCCTTCTCGTCGGCGTCAACCGTCCACATGCGCTGCCGCACGTTGCTGCCGCCCTCGTGGCAGAAGAGGATGAGGTTGGGGCGCGCAGGATGGATAAGCACGTGGCTGATCCAGGCTACCTCGCCCCAGATTGCCGCCGCCTCGCCGTTCGCGGCCCTGACGCGCATGATTACGCACCTGGGGCGCTGGAAGTAAGTTTCGGCCATGGTGGAGTAGATGCGGCCGCTCTCCGTGCTGACGGCCCGTTTCTCGCAGTAGGCGAAGGCCACGTACTGGCCGTCGGCGGTGCACGTGGGCAGGGCCGGCCTGAACCCGTCGGGCACGCGGTACAACTCGCGGTCTTCAAGCGAATCAATCTTCACGACGTGCAGCGCCGGGCCGTCAAAGTAGAAGAGCCGGCCGCCGGGGTCCGGGCACACCGAGAACGGCGACAGTTCGGCCCCGTCGGTCAACTGCACGAGCCGGCCGGTGCGGACCTCCAGCAGGTAGTGCTGAAAGCGGCCGGAGCGGTTGGAAGCGAACACGACATGCTCGGCCCCGTCGCCCAGGAACGTCGCCGACGTAAAGTACGGGTGGACGTTCTCCGAGCCGTCGCCCGTCAGCCGCACGACGCGGGCGCTCGTCGCGGGGTCGCGGACCTCCTGCATCTCGTTCCTGATGTCGTGGACTGTTCCGCGCGCCGGCCCGCCTTTGCCGCTCTGGGGCGCTCCTTGCGGCGGGAGGTTCGCCTCGCCGGCCGGTGCTTTCTCCCCCGCCGCGGCGGCCGGAGCCAGCGCGCCCCTAGCGGCGGCCGCGCCGCCCACGGCGGCCAACCCGGCCAGAAACGCGCGCCGGCCCACCGTCACGGAACCGGACTCGACTGGAAGACGCGGCTGCGGATCTTGCATGGACATGGGGAACCTCCCCTGCCTGCCGGCGGGCAGGCCCGCCTGCGCCTCGCCGGCGCTTGCGAGAATCGCCTCGGCGATGAGCAGATTATACGCTCGCCCTGCGGCGCTACCCAGTCAATTCCCGCCGCCCGGCTTCGCCAGGGCAAAGCCCCACTACGCCGGGGCGACGCCCGGCCGTCATCAGGCGGTGATGACCGCTTCCGTAAACTGCGGCAACTCGCGGCCGGCGCAGGTCAGGTCTATCGGGATGACGTACCGGCCGCGCGGGCACTGCTCGGGGAGGCGGAAGGATAGCCGCATCCGCGCCTCGGCCTTGGCGGGTGCCTCGCCGCCGGCCCACGCGGTGACGACCCCGGCTTCGCCAGGGCGAAGCCCCGCTGCGCCGGGGCGAAGCCCGGCGGGCGTCGCCTTGTACGTCGCGCCCGGCAGAAGTTCGCGCTTCCAGGCCCTAGGCAGCACCGCGCGGCAGGCGAACGTGCGCGGCCCGGTCGAGTGATTGGTGACCACCACGTCGAAGGCCGCCTCGCCGCCGCGGGCGCTTTGCTGCTCGTACGGATGGCAGCGCACCCACGGCTCGTCCATGCCGTAATTGGCGTGTTCCCAAGGCACCAGTTGGCCGAAGAGCGGTTCCCGCTCGGCCAGGTTTGCGCGCATGAAGCGGTACTGCTCGCTGGTGAAGTCGAACGCATCAGCGACGTGCGGGTTGAAGATGTGCGTGGGCTGAAGTTTCTCCAGTAAGGCGATGCAGCGGTCGAACCCGACGCCGCGCCCCAGCCAGTTGCGGTTCATTGCGCAGTAATCGTCGATGCCGGCCATCGTGAACGAATCGCCGCAGAAGAACATCCGCAGGTCCCCGCCCTCCACCAGCAGCCCGGCGTGGTAGAGCGTCTGTCCGGGAAAATGGTATGCCGTCATCTTGAACTCGTGCCACGGCCACGATTCGCCGTCTGCGGTCGAGCGGTCCACGCGGGCCCTGTTCGGCGACAGGCACGGCAAACGCCAGGCCATCGGGTCCGTGATGACGGCGGCAACCGACCCGTCGGTAATGCAGGGACAGTCAAACGCCTTCTGAAAATCGGGGATGGCGTCCGTGTGATCGTCGTGGTAGTGCGTGATCCAGAGGCCCTCGACGCTACGGACCTCTCCTTCCGCCTGACGGCGCTTCACCTCTTTGACCACCTGCGCGTTGCCGCAGTCCATCACGAAGCCGGCCCCGTCCTTGGAGACGAGCATCCACGTGGTGCCGAAGTGGCGGAGGCAGGCGGGGACCTCTTTCCCCTTACGGATGGGCATGTGGTCCTTGCGGCCGGCGTACTCGGCGAAGAGTTTCGGAAAGTAGTGCCGCAGGGCCGAGATGGCCACGTACTTGTCGTAGCAGCGGTCGAGGGCGGCGGCCGTGGCGTCGATGGCCGCCGGTGGATCGTTCATGATCCGGCCGTGCGACGGAACCAGCGCCGACGCGCCGGCCGCCTTCAGGCGCCCGAGGCTCTCGATCAGTTGCGGCCGGGCGCCCATGAAACCGTGATAGTCGGTCGTCTGCGTCCCCTTCTGGAGCGAGTGGACGTCCCACACCTGCCCGGGACCCGCGATGGCGTCGCCGGAGAACGCGACCCGTCGCCCGTCGACCTCCACGACGTAAGTGACGCTGCCGTCGGTGTGGCCCGGTGTGGCAAGGACGCACAGCGTGGCAGGACCCCACGCGAAGGTCTCGCCGTCGGCAAACGTCGCATCCACGCGCAGCGGCTCGGCGAGCATGAGGTGATGCGGGTGCTGCTTGTACATGTGCCAGCGGCTCTTCGGGTTGCTCCAGTAGGTGTCGACCTTGTCGAACCAGTCTTTTTCGGAGGCCGCCGCGCCGATACGCGCGCCCTTGGCGGCAAGCGACGCTGCGCCGCAGGCCTGATCGCGGTGGTGGTGCGTGAAAATGATCTGGTCCACGGTCGTGATGCCGGCCGCCGCCAGCGCCTCGGCCACGCGTCCGTCGCCGCAATCAATGAGCAGGGCCTTCTGGCCGTCGCGCACGACGCCGACGTTGATCGGCCCGCGGTAAACGTAAAGATGGTCGCTCAGTCCGGCGAGGTCGGCCGTTTCCGGCGTTGCGGGGCCGGACGGGGCGGCCCCCGCGCCGATCCTTGCGGCGGCAGCCGCACCAACTGCCGCGACCGTGCCTGCCAGAAACTCACGCCGCGTGAGCATGGGTCGCTCCCCGGCCTTGCCTCGTCGGACCGGCAGCGATTATCCCGCGGGCACGTCGGCCGCACAATGCCAAAACCGCCGGCCGTGCAATGGCTCCGGCGCCTCACAGTCCGGCGCTCATCCGGTCAGCGCGTAAGGCCGCGTCGCTGCCAATCGTCCGCCGCCGCCCGCGCATGCCGCCGCCCGCACGGATTCCCGGCGCGCGGCAAACACCTCGTCAGTTTTGCCTGACGCGCTCATTCTCGATTTTGCCCATCGGGCCGGCCCTGCGAGTGCGGCGCCGGCGAACTGCCCCGTTAACCGTGCAGCAACCGGCGGCCGAGGGCCGGGCTGCCGCCCAGGGCACGGCCACAGCCGCCCCTTGCCGAGGCCCCTCGCAGGCAGTTATGCGAATGCGAAACGCATTGCTTGCCCAGGCCCGGACATCGGCCGGAGGCGGCTGCTTGTGCCGGGAATCCGCGGCGCACGGTGCCGGAGCAGCGGCCGGCCTGGCCGTGCTCTGCGGGCCCTCGCACTCCGGGAAGCCCGCCTTTGCCGGGAGATTCTGCAAGGGCTTCAGGGTCATCAGTTCGGACAGGATCAGGAAGGAGCGGGGCACGGTTTTCGGACGCCCGCAGGAGGAACGGGTTGTCTGGGAGGTCTTCGAGTGTGAGAAGCGTGTGAAGACGGCACGCGCCCTGATGCGGGACTGCTTTGCGCTGGTGGCGCTCGGCTGTTTTCAGGTCCGGAGGAGGCGAATTACTCCCCCACCTGACTGTCGCGTTCCGTGCCAAGGTTCCCCGAGACAACGTTTTTCTGCGTAGGTTGACGCCAGGAGGACGTGTTTAATGGTAAAGGCAGTTCGCCGCGCAGGTCCCTGCCGGACGCAACAGAAAGCGGAATTGACCATTTCCGGCGAGGAGGAGGGCCGGTTCAAGGCGTCATAGGATTCAGGGCCCAGAACAAGGGAAACTCCATGAGGCTGATGACCTTCGCCGTCACGATCTGCGCCATCGGCTTGGTGGGCGCATCCGACGCCTACAACGGCCACTCCGTCGGCTTTCGACTGGTAGCGGAGGAGGCCCAGACGCGGCCTGCGGCCGGAACGCTCAGGGTCAATGTGGTCGATGAGGCGGGCAAGCCCCTCCCGGCGCGCGTGCACCTGCGCGATGCCGAGGGCCGCTACCTGCTGGCGGCGGGACAATCCACCCGTCAGAGGGCTGTGTACAAGGATACGCGGCCGGTGGCGGGCGACTGGTTCTATACCGACGGGTCCTTCAGCATTGACGTAGGCCCCGGCGAGGCGCAGATTGACATCGCCCACGGGCCGGCCTATGCCACAGCGCACGATGCCATACCCATCGTGCCCGGCCAAACCACGAAGAAGACCTACACGCTGCGGCGGCTGATCGACCTGCCCGCCATGGGTTGGTACAGCGCCGATGAGCACCTGCACCAACTGCCCGACAGTCTGCTCATGCTGGCCGAAGACCTGAACCTGGCCGCCATCCCCATCTGCGGTGGCGTGGACCTAGAGTACCGCGCAGGCCAGAAAGTTGCGCAACTGCCCGATGCCACGCACCTGCTGGTGAGCGACCTGCCGGCCATTGAATGGGATTGTTTCCTGTGGAACATGCCGAAGCCTGTGGCCCTCCGCCTGGGAAATGAAGAGTGGCCTGGCGACGATGGGGCCACATCGGATCGGCCCGGCGGCTCGGCCGACCTGCGCACCTCCTTCGTGGTCCGCACGCCGTTTCTCATCGAGCAGATGCACGAGGCCGGTGCCACGTTGATCGCCTACATGCATGACCCGCCGCGGTTGTGGTACTATCCGCTCTACGTGGCGAACGGCTGGATCGACGTCTACGGCGTGCTGGAGAACGCTTATTGCTCGATAGCCAATCGCCGCACGGAGGCCGAGTTCTGGCGCGGGTTTGACGGCGACGGCACCGGCGGCAACTTTGGCGTCTGGTATCGCTTCCTGGGCTGCGGGTATCGCCTGCCGGCTTCGGCGGGCACCGACAACGTCGGCATGGGCGTAGGAGTGTGGAAAGGCTACAACCGCGTCTATGCGAAACTGGACGGGCCTTTGACGGTGGAGAACTGGCTGCGAGCCCTCAAGGCGGGCAGGAGTTTCGTAACCAACCGCCCGCTGCTGTTTGTTACGGTTGACGGCAAGGAGCCGGGCTCGGAGTTGGCGATCAACTCGGCGCACGCCGCGCCTCTGAACGTGGACATCCACGCCGTCTCGGCCACGCCCATCTCCCGCATCGACATCCTGCACCAGGGCCGCGTGCTGAAGCACATAGAGGTTGACCCTCCGGCGGCGGACATCCGCCGCACCGAGAGGATCACCGTGCCCGGGAGCGGATGGCTGGCGGTGCGGTGCCTGGGCCGAAGCGAGAACCCCAACCTCTCGCCCGCCTTTGCCCTGGCCCACACCAGCCCCTTCTACGTGATCGTGGACGGCCGGCCTATCCGCTCGCCGGAAGACGCGCGCTATTTCCACGAGCAGTTCTCCGCGTTCGTGAACCGGTCGCTGCCCCGGGTGAAGAACGAAAGGATCCGCCAAGCCCTTGAGTCCAAGTGCCGGGATGCCCTGGCCAAGTACGCGGCCCAGGCGCAGATCGCGCAATAAGGAGTGATTTCATGAGAAAACGAATCGCACTCTTGGCCGCGTTGATGCTAGCCGCAGGGATTGTCTTTGGGCAGCAATCAGAGCGCGTAAAGCGACCCGGCCAGAACGAAACTGCCGGCCCGCGCACGCCACCGACGCACGCCGACGTGAAGTACGGGCCTTATTCACGCAACATTATGGACGTTTGGCTGGCGAAGTCCGACAAGCCGACGCCGGTCGTGGTGTCGATTCACGGGGGCGGCTTCAGCAGCGGCAACAAGGCCGTGAGTCCCGATCTGCTGGAAGAGTGCCTCAAGTCCGGCATCTCGGTCGTCGCCAGCACCTACCGGCTGTCCGGGGAGGCCATCGCCCCCGCCCAGTTCCTCGACTCGGCCCGCGCGATCCAGTTCATTCGCTCCAAGGCCAAAGAGTGGAACCTGGACCCCTCCCGAATTGCCGCAACGGGTGGATCGGCTGGCGCGGGAATCTCCCTGTGGCTGGGCTTCCACGACGACTTGGCCGACCCCCATAGCGAAGATCCCGTGTTGCGGCAGCCGGCGCGCGTGACCTGTATGGCCGTCTTCAACGCTCAGACGTCCTACGATCCCCGCTTCATTCGGGATCTGTTTCCGGGCACGGACACGTACAAGATCGGCGCCTTGCCCATGCTGTTCCGCATGGACCCGGACAATCTGGACCAGTTGCCCAAGGAGAAATACCGGCTCTTTGAAGAATGCTCGCCGCTTGCCCACCTGACAAAGGACGACGCACCGGCCCTGCTCGTCTACAGCAGCACTCTGGAAACGCCGATCAGGGACCAAAACGTCGGGATTCATCACCCTCGCTTCGGCAAGGCGCTCAAAGATAAGATGGACGCCCTGGGTGTGGAGTGCCAGGTTCACACCGGCATCCAGAAGGGAGGCCCGGACCACACGAAATTGACGATGGATTTTGTGAAACGCCAGTTTGGGATGAAGTAGGGTCAGTCGTTCGCCTGCAAGCATCAGACCTTGGCCTGCACAAAGTCAAGGAGGTCAGCCGGATGAGCGCGCATCGCATCGCAGGTCTGATCCTGGTTCTGGCGATCGCCCCCCCAGGCAGGGCCGACTGGCCCATGCCCGGGCATGATCCGGCTAGGAGTTCCTGGGCATCGCGGGACAAGGTCGAGGCCGTCCTGCGTCCGATCTGGCATCGGAAGATCGGCCCGTACATCCCCAGCAAGGTCCAGATCATCACCATCCAAGCCACCGAGGGCGCGGCGGCGCTGGTGCTGGTATCCACTTCCCGCGGCCTGTATGCGCTGGACCCGGCCGACGGGAACGAACTGTGGCGCTATCCCACGGACGTGCCGATCGACCAGTCGCCGGCGGTGGCGGGCGCGGTAGTCTACTTCGGCTGCACCGACAAGACCGTGCACGCGCTTCAGGCCGCGACAGGCAAGCGGATCTGGCAGACGCTCCAGGCGGGGGCGGCTTTTGACACCAGCCCCGTGGTGGTTGATGGCCGCGTCTTCATCGGCTGCCGGGACGGGTACTTCTATGCCTTCCACGCCGCGACGGGCAGCCTGGTGTGGCACTTTCGGGCGGAGGGGCCGATCTCCTTCTCAGCGGCCTACGACAACGGCGCCTTGTACTTTGCCGACAAGCACAACTATGCCTACGCGCTGGACGCCCGCGACGGCAAACTGATCTGGAAAAGCCCGCAACTGCCCGGGGCGGGGTTCCTCTCCTGGTGGCCCGTGGTAAGCGGAAACCGCATCCTGGCGCCAGGCACCAACAACTTCGGCAAGGGCCAGGGCGGGCCGGGGCTTCACGGCATCAACATCGCGGAACTGTTCCCGCCCGGCGCCAGGAAACTCGAACTCATCGGGCCCAGGGACGGCGACGGCTGGATCGACGCGCGGCGGGTGGTGGAGTACTACGAGCAGCACCCCGAACGCCAGACTCTTCACGTGCTGGACCGGGCGACGGGTAAGCCGGCCGAGTGGGCGCCGGTCACGTTCTGGGGCAACTCCAACGACAACCGCCTGCCGCCGATCGTCGGGCCGGAAGGCCACGTCTTCACGAGCACCGGCTGGGCGTATGACCCCAATTACCTCCAGGGCCGCATCGCGGCCTGGCGGATGGGCACCGCTCTCATCAAGCCCTTCACCCCGGAACTCGAATCGTTCGACGAGATTGACGCCTGCGCGATGATCGGCCAGGACATCATCGCCTACAACCGCGGCGGCGACGGGGCTGACGGCGGCGGCATCTTCGTGCGGGGCGCAAAGTCCAAGACCACTTGGGACAAGCGGTCGCTCCAGCAGGCATTCCCCGGCTACGCGGCCGGGTGGGAGGACTGGAAATACGGCATTGATCCCGGTGCCGGCTGGGGGGCCGGCACCCACGGGTATCAGAACCCTCCGGTACCGCTGAACGGCCGGGTGTACTTCCATCGCAGCAATTCGGTGATCTGCTACGGCCCGTGAGTCGGACCGTGGCCGGGTTTGGCGCGCGCCGTGCGGAACACCGTACCGGCAGGAGCCGATCATGAGCAAGCGGCTGGTGTGGCTGGTGGCGGTCGGTTCCATGTGCCTGGTGGCCCGCGCGGCCGCTCAGCCCGCGGGCAAACTGCCCACCGTGCGTTCGGCGGAGGAGTTGTTGGCCGATGAGATCCGGAAGGTGCTTGATGCGGGACACCTCAGGCCGGTGGTGGCCAACCCCAGCGAGCAGTATTGGCAGGTCATGCGAAGCCTTCGCGGCGCCAACATGATCGAGTACTGGCACAACCCCGCTGAGACGATCTACACGCTGATCCGCGCGTTGCCGCACGTGCCCGCGGCCATGCAGGGGCCGCTGAAGGAGTACATCCGGCGGGAGTGGAACGACTACCCGCCTTACGAGTACACCAGCACCGGCTGGAAAGGGGTGTCACGGGAGGTCTTTCCGATCCCGCCGGAGATGCAGGAGTACTATGCCGGCAAGGGCGGGCGCACCGCCCAGGAGCCCAGCGCCCAGCCGCCCGCAGGGTGGACAGCCTGGTCGTTCAACCCCTTCAACTTCTACGCGTGCTGGCTGTATGCCAGGGAGTTCGGAAAGGCCCCGGAGATCCTCGACCGGATCTCCCGTCGCCTCCAGCCTCCCCCCGCCGAGCAGGTGACGCGCGATAAGCCGCACGTTCTGAACTGCTACGTGGCCGGCTACATCGGCTACCTGGAACTGGAGAAACTCGCCGGCCGGCCGGCGTCTGAGAACGTCCGGCAATGGCTGCGGCAGGCTCAGGATGCCCGCGTGGCCCTGCTGGAGTTGGACCCGCGCCAGGTGTACACCACGGAGGCCGGCGGGTTCCTGTACTTGGTGCCCGAGTTCGGCAACTACCTGCATCGGCACGCGCGGGAGGCGGTGGCCAGGCACGTGCAGGGGTACAACGATCTGGCCCCGATGTGGTTCCTTTCGGAGGCCGACGAGCCCAGCCGGGCGGTCGCCAGGAAAGGCTGTCCCGAGGGGTCGATGGCCCAGTTCTACGACTACTCCTCGCTGTTCAACGCCAAGGCGTTCGCCTTGAAGGAGAGCCGCCGGGAACTGGAGAAGTACCTGGACGTGCCGGGTGTGTGGCGCGGAGATTTGTTCTACATTCAGAACCTGGTCTCCACCATTGAGGCCGACAAGCCTCGGTAAGATGGGACGGCCGTCTGATGGGTGGGGCTATGTGCCCGGCACGACTTCCACACCGCTGAGGATCGGCTGGCCAACCTGGGGGACCAGATCGATTGTCAAGGACGTACTGGCCGGGGCCCGACATCCCTTCATCAGGCCAGCCTAGTACCTTACGTCATTTGTATTTGTGGGTATAGCCGCTTGAGTCTGATTCTGGCCGTCTCGGTCGTGAACTGCCAGTCCACCGATTTCTGGTCCGCGTTGCGACCAGAGTACCAGTGCTCCGCCTCGGACCGCAAGGCGGGCACGTCCGGAATCCGGCGGTCCAGGCACTGCTGGGTGAAGACACTCA
>Ga0194112_10005276_pt1 | contig 17408 bp, 11 predicted proteins | sample TA2MahC400mmetaG_FD_146191 | JGI IMG/M metagenome (GOLD analysis project Ga0194112, IMG submission 146191) | Freshwater microbial communities from Lake Tanganyika, Tanzania - TA2015016 Mahale Deep Cast 400m | ecosystem: Environmental > Aquatic > Freshwater > Lake | place: Tanzania: Lake... | reverse complement strand
GCCCCCTTCGGGGGCTTGGATGGGGGGGACGCGCGATCCCAGGGCTCCCTTCGGTCGCCCTGGGCTACGGCTGGGTCGCCCGCGTCGGCGGGCTACAAGGCCCCGAGATGTGGGCAAAGAGCAGGGCTTCGCCCTGGGCTGCTATAGTACGCCCCTGTCGGGGCTCCGGAGTAGTTCACCAGAATTGGGGGCCATACTCGTCACACCGGTGCGGCTTGACACCGGGAGCGCAAACGGCTAGGGTAGGTGTGGCTATTCGGTGTGGGCAGCTCAACGCAGTCACCGATTCGCCCGGCACCGCTCAGACTTCAAGCCCGGCCCAAGGCCGGTTGCTCTTGCCCCCTTACCACCGGGCGCCGACGGAGCCCCCTCACGATCGCGCCAGCGAGTGCGAGATGACACGCCCAACGTTGCCCCTTGTCGCCCTGCTGTTGCCGACAGTTGCCTACTTGCGCGCCGGGGAGAGCAATTGGCCGCGGTTCCGCGGGCCGAACGGGACGGGGATCAGCGACGCGAAGGGCATCCCAGCGAAGTGGACAGAGCAGGACTACAAGTGGCGGGTGAAGCTGCCGGGGATGGGGCACTCCTCGCCCGTCGTCTGGGGCAGCCGCCTCTTCATCACGTCCTGCGAGCCGAAGACGGCGCTCCGGATGATCCTGTGCCTCGACGCCGCGACCGGCAAGACCCTCTGGCAGCGCGACTACCCGACCAAGCCGTTCCGAATGCACGGGGACAACGCCTACGCCGCGGCCAGCCCCGCCGCCGACGCCGATGGCGTGGCCATCGCGCTCTCCACGCCCAACGAGGTGGTGCTCCTCGCCCTCGACAACGAGGGGAAGGAGGTCTGGCGCCGCAGCCTCGGAGCCTACGTGGGCAACCACGGCACCGGCTTCTCCCCCATCATCGCCGATGGCCTGGTCGTCCTTCCAAACGACCAGGAGGACCCCAAACTGATTCCGAGCATGTATGGCCCGAACCCCACCATTCCGGCCGGCAAGAGCTCGATCGTCGCCCTCGACCGCAAGACGGGCGAGACGCGCTGGACGCTGGAGCGGACGACGAAGATGTCGGCCTACTCCACCCCCTGCGTCGGGCAGTCCCTCGACGGCAAGCCCGAGCTCATCCTGTCCAGCACGGCCCACGGCATCACGGGGGTGGACCTCGCGACGGGGGCGGTGAACTGGGAGGTGGGCGGGATGTTCCGCGACCGCTGCGTCGCCTCGCCCGTCGTGGCGCCGGGCCTGGCCATCGCCGGCTACGGGGCGGGGGTGGCTGGCGTGCTGTGGGTCGCGGCGCGGCCGGGCCTCAAGGCTAAGGGCGTCGAGCCGAAGACCGCGTGGCAGATCAAGGCACCCGTCCCGCTCGTCCCCACGCCAATCGTCAAGGACGGACGGCTGTTCCTCTGGTCGGATAACGGCACCGTGGCGTGCCACAACGTGGAGACCGGCGAGCAGGTCTGGCGCGAGAAGGTGCCCGCCGCCTTCTACGGCTCGCCCGTGTGGGTGGACGGGCGGCTCTACTGCATTGCAAAGAACGGTGAGGTGTTCGTCCTGGCCGCGGGCGACAAGTTCGAGCTCCTCGCCCGGGTTCCGCTCGGCGAGCCGAGCTTCGCCACGCCCGCCGTTGCCAACGGCCTGATGTTCCTCCGCACCCGGACCCAACTTCTTGCGCTCGCTGGGAAATGAGAGGATGATTGGATGGGTGGATGAATGGACGAGGAGTGAGAGGGAAAAGTGAAAGTGAAGGGGAAAGGCCGAACGCGAATCGCTCTCTTCTTCGCTTTCACTTTCACTCTCACTCTTCCCAGCTTCACCCATCCACCCATCCATTCATCCATCCATCCTCCACAATTCGATCCCTCGCCTCCCGGAGTCACAGCCTTTGTTTGAGTGCGTCTCCCTGGCCACCGTCTTCGCACTGATGGTCTATCTGATACGTCGTCGGGTGGATGTCAGCTACGCGCTGGTTGGCGGGGCGGTGGCGCTGGGGCTGCTCTTTGGGGTGCGGTGGCAGAACCTCCCGCGCGGGCTGTGGCCGGCTCTCGGCGGCGTGGCGAAGAACCTCGGAAAGGCGGCGATTGACCGCCAAACGCTCGAGCTGGTGGCCCTCGTGCTCTTCATCCAGTTCCTGGGCCACGCCCTGCGCCACGCGGCGAGCCTGGACAGGCTGATGGGCGCGCTGAAGGGCCTGCTGCGGGACAGGCGGGCGGCGATGGCGGTGGCCCCGGCCTTCGTGGGCCTTCTGCCGATGCCCGGCGGCGCGCTCTTCTCGGCCCCGATGGTCGGCGAGCTCACCCGCGACCTCGACATGCCGAACGAGGACCGCACGCTGATCAACTACTGGTTCCGCCACGTGTGGGAGTGGACCTGGCCGCTTTACCCGGGGATACTGTTCGCGTCGGCCATCGTGCGCGCGCCGCTGGGCACCACCATCCTCGCCGCCTCGCCCTTCACCATCGGCGCAATCGCCATCGGCATCGTCTTCTGCCTGCGCCACGTCAAGCTCCCGGCTCATGAGTCCGCGTCGGAGACGCGGGCCACGGAGGGGAACTGGCGGGCGCTCCTCTCCGGCGTCTGGCCGGTCGCCGTCATCATCCTCATCACCGCGGCGCTCTCCGTGGCGTCATACTTCAAGCTGGCCGTCGCGCTGCCGACGCAGACGGCGCTCCTCGTGGCGCTCGTGGTCGTGAACCCGCTCTTCCTCATCCTGAGCCGCGCCACGTGGCGCGACGTGGCCAAGCTCCTTCGCGCCACGGTGCAGGTGCAGATGGTCCTGCTCGTCTACGGCGTGATGGCGTTCGGGCAGATGCTCGACGCCTACGGCGTGGCGCGTGCGCTGCCCGGGCTCTTCGCGGGGTGGGGCGTGCCGCCCCTCGTGCTCCTGTTCGCCGTGCCGTTCGTTGTGGGGCTGCTGACAGGCTACATGCCGGCCACGGTGGGCATGTGCTTCAGGGTGCTCGTGCCGCTGATCGTGGAGGGGACGACCATCCACTACGGCCTGATGGCCTTCGCCTACGCGGGCGGGCTGTTCGGCGTGCTGCTCTCGCCCGTGCACCTGTGCCTGGTGCTCAGCCGCGAGTATTTCAAGGCAGACTTCGGTCGGGTATACCGGGGCCTACTTCCGCTGGTGGGAGCTTTGGCTTTGGTGGCGGTGGGGGCGTCGGTTCTCTGGGAGGTTGTGGGGCTTCGCTAGCGGCGTAGGCGGAGAGGCGCAGCCAGGGCCGGACCGCCTCGCGGCGCAGGAGGCGGCCCTTCGCGTCCGGCGCCGTGCCGATGCTGCCGAAGCCCAGCGGCCCACCCGCCGGCGCGCGGTGCGAGTGCCACACGAGCGCCGGCCAGCCGTCCCGCCCAGGCTCCACGGAGCAGACGTAGTTCGTGGCGAACGGCCCGGCCGGCGGCGCCGCGGGGCGGAAGCGCTTGCCGGCGTCCGGCCCGCCCAGGCTCACGAAGAGCCGCTCCGACCACTCGGCCGGGCTGCGACCGAAGTAGTCGAGCGGCCCCCCGTGGAACCGCTCCCTGTAGTACTCGCCCAGGAACTCCGCGGCGAAGGCGTAGCCGCCATCGCTCGGCGTAGTCATGAACGGCGGGGGGCCGGGGGCGAAGCCCACGCTGCCGGGCGCGCACCGGCCGATGGCCCTGCCCTGCTGCTCGGCGAGGCCGGGCCAGGGGCCGAGCTCGGCCACGTACTTCGGCGCCATCGCCGCCAGGGCGTAGGCGGCGACCATGAGCTTCACCGCCTGGGCGCAGCCCTGCGTGTAGTCGTCGGCGTCCCCGAGCCGCGTGGCCAGGCGTGCGGAGTAGAGCGCCGCGTCGAGCCGCAGGTCCGCCCACCCCTGGCCCGAGCCGACGCCGAGGGTCGCCCAGTCGTCCTGCCCAACGAGGGTCTCGCGGAACGCCTTGGCCTGGCGCCATCGTGGCCGCAAGGCGTCCCAGGCCCCCGCGTGCAGGCCGGCGTACCAGCAGCCCTGGAGGAGCTCGGCGGCGAAGGGGGCCGCCGCCTCATCGCCCTCATTGTGAGCCAGCAACCCGTCCCAGGCACGCAGGCGGCGGCTGCCCGCGTCGTAGGCGTAGCGGGCGTTGTCGGGGGCGAGCATGAGCCTGGCGAGCGCTTCGGAGGCGTGCCTGCCCGCCGCGCCCCCGTGGGCGACCCAGAAGGGGATCTTCGCCGCGTCGTCGGACAGGCTCCTGTAGTCGCGCGCGAGCGACACCTGTGCCCCTGGGACGCCGGGCGGCACGTCGGCCACCGCGCTCAGCACGAACCGCAGCAGGCCCGACACCGTGTAGGTGTAGCCGTCGGCGTCGGGCACCACCCAGTACGGGCCGACCGACGTCCAGCAGCCCGTGGGCACGGGCTCCTTCGAGAAGCGGACCGGCAGCCCCCCCTGCCGCGCCAGCATCAGGAGCGGCGGCACCGGGGCCGCCCGACGCGGCGCCACGCCCAGCCCCCCGCGTGACTCCAGGAAATCGAAGCGAACCCGCACCTCCACCGCGTCGCGCTCGGCGTCCACCCGGAACTGCTCGGTCACGTCCACGGGCACCGCGCTCAGGAGCGGCGTCCACCAGCGGCACATCTTCGAGACTGCCCCAATCGTCTCCACCGTGCCGTGCCAGGCCGTCGTCTCGGCGGGGTCCAGCCGCCTGATGCCGAACACCGGCCCGACGGCGGCCCGCACGCCGCGCCGCCGGAACCGCAGCTCAAGCCCGCCTTCCGTCGTCCACGACACCGGGGCCTGGTCGAGGACCACGAGAAACGGGACGTCGAAAGTCGGACAGGGCGCGCTCTCGGGTGTGGGCGGGGCGTCTCTGCCCCGCGTCTTCTCCTCCATCGGCAAGCGGTCCCCGCCCCACGCGGGGCGCGGAGGCCCCGCCCACATTCTCACCCCCTTCCATTCGGGTGCGGCGCCGAACCAGAGGAGAATCCACGGCTCCAGGAGCTCCATGCTCCGCGGCGCCACGCGCGCAAGCAGTTGCTCGGGCGGCCTCAGGCCCTCCTCCGCCAGGCCGCGGAAGAGCGTCAGCCTGTCCCCCGCCGCCTCCGCCACCAGGGCGGGGGAGAACGCGCTCTCTACGACGCGCAGCGCCTCATCCCCCTGCCCGAAGGCGCGGATGGCGCGAAGCGCCCGCTCTGGCGCCCGCGGCGCCTCGGGATGCACCACCACTTGCCGGGACACAGGCGTGACGCCTGTGCCACCAGAAGTTGAGGGGTCTATGGTGGCACAGGCTTCCAGCCTGTGAACTCCGGGGGGCAGGCGCAGCCGCAGGCTCTTGGCGAACGGCTCGGCGGCCGAGGCGCGGAAGCGGAAACGGGCATTGGCCGCCCTCACGCCCGGCGAGGCCGCCTCGAAGGCCGCCAGCTCCCCCACCCCCTCGATTGGCTCTTCCGCGAGCGATTGCACGGAGACGCGGAACTCGATCGGCCGCCCCTCCACGAAGTCGCCGCGGTCCGTCGGCGGTTGAAGGCTCAGGTGGAGCGGCGCGTTGGAGGAGGTCGCAACAGTGAGGTCGTCAATAACCAGGGACCCCTCGCCGCCGCGGAGGACGATTGCGGCGAGCGCGAGCGGCGCGGGCAGGCCGAGCGTCCGCGCCTCGATCAGCCGCCACCCCTCGAAGTCCACTGCCCCAAGCGCAAGCTCGTGCGTCTTCCCCGCCGCGTCGAGCAGGCGCAGCCATATCCTGTGCCCGGAGCGTTGGCCGTGGACCCACAGCCCCACGCGGCCAGGCGTTCCGGGCAGGGGCAGCGGCGGCTTCTCCCCCTTGCCCACGAAGCGCGTGCCCTGCTGAGGCACGAGCGTGAGCGTCTCGCCTGGCGGCAGGTCCAGGCGGCAGGCCTGGCGGCCCGAGTGGACGGTCTCGCGTTCCGCCTTCATCCGCGGGTCGGCGCCGGGCGAGAACTGCACCGTCGCCCAGTCCTCGCCCCAGACGAACGCCTCGAAGTCCTCGACGGCCAGTCGGCCATCGAACCTCCCGGCGGCCGCGGGCGACCCCATGCTGGCCAGAAGTATCGCGCAGGCATACACTCGCATCGGTGTCATTCCTCCCCGGATTCTAGCCGCGCCACGCCCAGGCGTCAAGCCGCGCTGGTCTTGGAACCTCGAAAAGTGTATGCTCTGCTGGTCCGCCCCTCCAGTGCCATCACGCGAGCGAAGGAGCAGAGATGGAAAGATGCGCTCTGTGGCGTCTCGTGTCTGTCGCGGGGTTCGGTGCTGCTCTGCTGGCGCCCCTGGGCGCCGCCGCGGGGGCGGCGGGCGCCGACGGGCCGCCGATTGGCTTCGATGCCCTGTTGGGCTTCGACCAGTTGCCGCTGCTGGCCGACTGGCCCGCCTATCAGGACTCGAGCTACAGCCGCAAGAACATCAACGCCGATGCGGGCAACTTCCTCCGCGTGGAGCCCAACGGCGACCAGGTGCTCACCGACACCGACGGGCCGGGCGTGGTCTACCGCCTCTGGAGCACGGGGGTCGTGGGCATGCAGATGTCGAAGGACTGCCGCCTGCGCTTCTACTTCGACGGCGAGGCGGCCCCCCGCCTCGACCTCTCGATGTCCGAGCTCTTCGGCGCCGGGGGCAGCCAGTGGCCCTTCGTGCCCCCGCTGTCCGTGACCTTCGAGAGCGGCCGAGGCGGCGGCGAGGGGCCGTGCAACCTCTGCTACGTCCCCATCCCATTCGCCAAGCACCTCAAGATCGTCGGCCGCAACGTGATGTTCTACCACGTCAACTACCACAAGCTCCCCCCGGGCACCCAGTTGGAGAGCTTCAGCCTGGAGCTTGCCCAGAAGCACCGCAAGGCGATTGGCGAGGCCGCCGCGCAATGGGCAAAGGTCGGCCAGCGGCCGGGCACCACCAAAGGCCAGGAGTTCCAGCAGACCGGCGCGTTCACGCTCGCGCCCGGCGCCTCAAACCAGCTCCGCTGCAAAGGCGAGGGGATGCTCTCCACCCTCTCCGTCAAGCTCGCACAGCCCACCCCGAAGACGCTCCGCAGCGTCGTCCTCGAGATCGCCTTCGAGGACGAGGCAAACGCCTGCGTGCGCTCGCCCCTCGGCGACTTCTTCGGGAGCGGCTGCGGCGACAGGCGGTTCAAGAGCCTGCCCTGCGGGATGACCGACGAGGGCTACTACTCCTACTGGCCCATGCCCTTCCGAAAGCTCGCCATCGTCACACTGCGCAACGAGTCCCCCCAGCCCGTCCAGGTCCAGGCCCTCAAGCTGGGCGCTTTCCTTGGGTCTCAGCCGGCCGGCGCCGGCTACTTCCACGCCCGCTACGTCGAGAACCCCGACGTGCCCATCAGCGAGGACTACCGCATCCTCGACCTCGCCGGCCGCGGCAAGTTCGTCGGCACGAACGTCACGATGCAGAACACCCGCGGAGCCTCGGGCATCTTCTTCCTGGAGGGCGACGAGAAGATCTACGTTGACGGCGAGAAGTGGCCGAGCCGCTGGCTGGGCACCGGCACCGAGGACTACTTCAACGGGGCCTACTTCTGGAACGCGCCCGACAAGGCCGCGATGGCCCGGCCCCTGGGCGGCCTGACCTTCCTCGACTGGGGCATCGGCCGCGTCTGCGCCTACAGATGGCACGTGCTCGACTTCATCAGCTTCACCAAGAGCATCCGCGTTGACCTCGAGCACGGCGGAGTTAGCGAATGCCCGACACGTTACGCCTCGGTTGCCTACTACTATCTCGACAAGCCCACGACCCAGCCGCCGCTGCCGCCCCTGGCCCAGCGGCTGCCCAGGACGCCGCTGCCCCCCGCCCCGAAGTGGCTCTGCTGCGAGCCGGCAGCGGCCCCAGAGATTCAGGGCAAGCCCCTGGCCCCGACGGCCATCTCCGAGCTGGACCCCGAGTACGAGACGACCGACAAGGTGCTCTGCGGCCGAGGCCGAGCGGGAGATGAGGTCTCGGTGCCCATCAAGGTGCCGGGCGAGGACACCTTCAAGGTCGTGCTCTTCCTCTCCGGCGGGCCTGACTACGCTACGGTCGGCGTGTCGCTGGATGGCAAGCAGTTGGGCGAGGTGAAGGCGCAGCGGCCGGCCTTCACCCCGTGGTTCCCCACCGAGTTTCCTGGTCCGGTGCGGCTCGCCGGCGGCGAGCACAAGCTGACGCTCAAGGTGGGGCAGGCGTCCCGCCTGCCAGCAGGCAGGATGCCTGCTCCACAGCTCGCGACTCCGGCGGAGGGTGCCGACCCAGCCGACCTCGCAATCGCCCTCGTCGCCGTCCAACTGCGTCCCAGCTCCCGCTTCATCAACCAGTGGTCAGTCGTCGGCAACTGGCCCTGCCCCAAGGACGGCGGCTGGCAGCAAGCCCACGAGCCCGAGAAGAACCAGGACCTGGCGGCGGCCTATCGCCTGCCGCAGGGGCGCGAGGTCCGCTGGCGCGAGGTCAAGGCCGAACACGTCGGCCTCGGCGGCGGCGACTGGCAGGCCGCCTACGGCCTCACATACGTCCACAGCCCCGACGACCGCCCCGTCGCCATCTTCATCACGAAGGACGACGGCCTCAAGCTCTGGGTCAACGGCGAGGTCGCCTTCGACCAGAACACCTGGAGCCACGCCTGGGCCGACCAGTTCCACTGCACCGCCAGGCTCAGGAAGGGCTGGAACAAGCTCCTCGTCAAGTGTGCCAACTGGGGCGGCGCCTGGGCCTTCGCCCTCCGCCTCGGCGACCCCGACAAGGCCCTCAAGTTCGCCCGCAGCCCCGACCCTTGACCTCTGCAAGAGCAACGTAACGCCGGGGGCTTGGCCCAGAGCGAGGAGGCTTGAGGGTGCCACCCACCGGTTCAACTCCGCGTCCCTGGCACTTGACCCACTATGGGCGCTTTGGCGATCCGGGGGCATCCGGAGCGGCCCTGCCATACTGTATCAACAGCGCGACACAGGTGTTTGACCCACTATGGGCGCTTTGGCCATCCGGCGGCTTCCGTGGCGGTCCCGCCATACTGTATCAACTGCGCGACACAGGTGTTTGACCCACTATGGGCGTTTTGGCGATCCGGACGCATCCCTGGCGGTTTTTCCCATACTGGGTCAACCGCGCGCGGTCACTTGACCCAGTATGGGCGCTTTGGCGATTCGGGCGGCTCTTGGGCCTTCCCGCCATTCTCGCTCAGCCTCGCCCCCGCCGCGGGGCGTGATCCAGCATGGGCGGAGCCGCGACCCACGGCCGCTGCCCTCACTTGACGCGATGCTTGCAGGGCGATATGATGGGCGCATCGCCATCATCGAGCGCTCCCGTGCCCGCCAGAGGGCCGAAGGCGGCATCTCGCCCGCCGAGATGCGGCGCCGCCTCAGCCGCTCGCCGCGCCGAGGCCCGGCGCCAGAGCGAACTCGAAAAGTCCTTGACAAACAGAGATGAGACGCCTATGGTCCACCCGGCCGGCGAGATGGAAGCCGGCAGCCGGGACCCTGCCGAAGGGAGCGAAATCGAGTAAGGTGTCCCCTGGAATCACTGGGCCTTCGCCCTCCGCCTCGGCGACCCCGACAAGGCCCTCAAGTTCGCCCGAAGCCCCGAGTGACGGGAGCCAAGCGCTGTGCGTTCCCTTGTCATCGCTCTCCTGGGCATTCTGGCAGTAGCCGCGGTCGAACTGATCCGCTGGTGGTGGCGCCGCCGCTCCGCCTCGCGCCACATGGGCTTCCGCGAAGCGGTGCGCAAGCCCAAGGCGTGGCTGCGCATGGTGGGTGCCATGGACGGCGAGAAGGCGGCGGTCGAAGCTGAGGAATTGACGGACAGCCAACTGCGCCAGTGCGTGGAGGACCTTCTCGAGGAGCGCCGGTGGAACCGTGCCCGGCTGCGGCTGCTCCGTCACGGCGGACGCGTCGTGCCGGAACTGATGGAGGCCCTCCACGACCCCAGGTTCAGGTTCGACCGCGGCGGGGACCCGCTCGTGCTGACCCCCTGCGATGTCGTGCTGGAGGTGCTCCAGGAGTTCCCCTCGCCGGAGCTCGTTCCGCCCCTGGCCCGCCTGGTTTGGGATAGGGACGCGGGGCTCCGCAAACAGGTCGCCAGGACCTTGGCCAGGATCGGCACGCGCGAGGCCATTGTCTCAGTGAGGGCAGCACTGACCGATGACGACGACTTCGTGCGCAGCTACGCGATGATGGGCCTCCTGGAGGGGCTGAAGGAGAGGCGGCAGCACCCGGAATTCCTCGCGGCGGCCTTCGAGACCATCGTCCCGCTCCTGGCTCGCTTTGACAACTCGGTGAGCGGCAGGGCGCCGGAATGCCTCCTCGCGATAGACAGGGAACGAGCCATCCCCATCCTCCTCAGTGCGCCTTACTGGAGTGCTGGCAATCACGAGCTGCACCACATCATTGACCACCTCAACAAGGCAGGGGCGGCCATTCCGGAATCCAAGCTCCTGCCGCTGCTCGCGGAGCTGCGGCCCAAAGCCCAGCAGTATCCCGCCAACTACTGCTACGGCGGGCTGCTCGTCGCCCTGGCGCGGCTCCGGCACCCGCAGGCGCCGAAGCTGATCCATGAAGCCCTTGAATGGAAGGACAGCGAGGTCGTCGAACGGGCCGCCAAGGCGTTGGCTGCGCTCCACGGTCTTCCCGACGTGCATGGCTTCGTCTTCGACCGCCTCGAGGAAGCCCAAGACGACTTGACGGCTCTCCCCGCGCCCGTGCGCAACTACCTGCTTGTCCGGTTCTTCACCGATGAGGTCAACAATGGCGGCTACCCCCAGTTCTACTTCAACTCCTCAGGCGACTACGCGGGCCAGACCGTGACTGCCCTCGAGGAGGTCGGCGCGACGAGCGCCGCGCGGTTTCTCCGGCAGACAAACGCTCTCTTCGGCAAGCAAGGCCCCTCGCCTTCCCGCGAAACTCGACAGAAGCAGTTGGCCCGCATCGCCGACCGACTGGAGCGACTGCGCGAACGATACGAGAAGGAGTTCTATAGTCGGGAAGAGAACACCGAGAAACTCCTCCAGCTCTACGCCGTCAAACACAGAGAGCATTTCGCTGCCGCCCGACGGTCCTGCTTCCGCTAAGGATGTGAGGAAAGAGAAGGCCTCCCCGGCCAAGTGGTGTGCGTTACGTCCCATCTGCCCAGTCCGCACACGAAGCGTGTGAAGCCAGGTGCAAACGGTCGTGCCGCTGTGCGGCCAGGGCAGACTATGCTCTTGCCGGGACAAGGGCATCTCCTCTGGCAGAGAAGCGGAAGGGAGGGCGGTGCGGCGGGGCGGCCAACCTCACCTCCCACCAACACCATCCGGCACCATGCGATCAGACGGTCTGGAGCTCCGCACACCCGAATGCTATCGCCTAGTTATCGACTGCAAATGCTTGGAGAGGCGTTCCTCGATGGCCGTCTTCCCTCCGATCGTGTTGTCGTAGAACAGGGTCCGGAGTCCGCTTATATCGAAGGGAAGCTTCTCTCTCTTCTTGTCACTGAGCAGGATCGTGGGCTTGCCCATGCCGTGGGCATAGCCGACCTCATAGAACACGTTGGGGTTGTCAGGGGTCACGTCGGCGATGATGACCGAAGACTCCTGTATTGACCTCACGATATCTCCGATGATGAGGCCGTCCGAGTAGATATCGTCCGCCCGCACACAGGCCAAGCCGTACTTCTCGCACGTCGGGCGAATGACTTCGTCGTACAGGGCATTGAACTCCTCAGTGAACTGCATCACGACAAAGGCGCTAGGCTTTTGCGGACGCACGGTGAAGGCGCGGACGAGCATCTCCTTTGGGCCGCCCATGAGCAACGCCACCTGGCATGTTTCCACCCTGAAGTACGCACTGCACGCAAGGATACGGTTGATGTAGAGGTCCACCCGAGAGCCGCTGACTCTGACCTCCATTTCAATGTCCTCGTCGGCCGGCGGACGCTCTCCATAGCCGGCCTGAGCGAGATACTCCCACTTGCCGTTTGCAAAGACCGAGATGTTGTAGGAGGCGACGCCAGCGGGCGGGATGCCCGCATACAGTTCACCTCCGAAGGCGACGCCATGGTTGAACCCAATCTGGACGTGGTTGGCCGGATCCGGAAGCCTTACCTGGCAGGAGACCGTCCCATTCTCGAAATCGTAGCTCGATTTGGCGAGGCAGAGGGTAGTCTGGCCTTTGTTCGGACCTTCCTGGCTTACCGCAGGCAGATACTTGATGCCCTGTGAGGAAAACACCGCCTTTCCCATGAGGGAGATCCAGCTTCCTTGCGCTTTCCTGGGCATGACTTATCTCCCCTTCGCGGGCGACGCCCCCCTGTCCTCAACGGAGTACCTATAGTATGCACGGACGGAGCGGGTTTGTCAAGAGCCGGCAGCGGCCGAAGCTGTGTGTGCCCCTTGATGTTCGGGTGTCGCGTCTCCAATCCTTCAATTATCCAGTGTCCGCCATCGCGCCATCTTCGCGAGGGGGGATTCGCCAAGCGGCGGTGGCGGCTCCGAAGCGATCACAAGAGCATGCGCCCCTTCAGGTGCAAACGGACCTGCCGCGTCAGTGCGGCGGGCAAGGGGCGAGAGCGGACACTGGATAACTTAAGGATTGAAGGCGCGACGCCCAAGCCCCGATTGCAAGCCGCGAGGCCGAGAATCCAATGCTTGACAGCCCGCGCCGGAGATGATTCCGTAATGCAGGACAAGACGTTGCCAGGTGTACTATCCCGTTTTTGTGTTTTCCAAAAAACGGAACAAAACAAGAGGACAAGAGGGCTGAGGCCAACTGCCGGTCGGAGCAAGAGCCAGAAGTCGTTACAATCTTTCGGGAGCGTCCCAAGTTCTTGAGCCTCCCCGGGCGACGCTCTCCGCGCCGCGGGAACGCAAAGGCAAACTCGCCTCTGGGGGACCAGTCCCCCAGACCCCCTGGGATTTATCGCATTCGGCCACCGGCACGTCTCCTGGAGGCCAGCGCGGCCATTTTCCTGTTGGGGTGCCGGCGGCCCGAAAGCGGAAAATCCTGGGGGTTCGGGGGCAAAGCCCCTGACAGTCTGGCTCCCGGCTTGGATGTACCTCAAGAGGTTGGGACGATCCTAAAATATTGCAGAACGGCAACAGCGCAAATAGCGTGCCACCTTGCGAGGCGGAAGGGGGCAAAAGTCACGCGGCAGCGGATTTTCCAACCAACGAAACAAAACGGGGGCGGGATAGGGCGGGGGCTTCCCCGCCCGACCGCCCGCGTTTTTGTTTCGTTTGTTTGGAAAAATACACCTGGCGCCCCCGCGGGCGAGCGGCGCCGCGAGGGCGCACGCGGCCACGGCCAGCAGACCGGTCCACTCAAGAGTCGCCATGCACGCGTTCTCCTGGTCTGGCGCCGCGGGTCCGGCGAGCGTAGAGCTCCACTCGCCAAGCGCCCGAGCAAGAGGGCCACTTCCTGCGGGGAGCGAGTGGCCCTCTGGCACGTCTCGCGGCGATCAGTCCCCCGCCGCCACACGGACCGGAACAACCAGTTCGCCGGCGACCGCGCCATCCGAGAGGAGCTGCACGCAGACGCGGGCCTCGCGCGCCGGCGTCGAGGCGGGGGTTGTAGAGGTCGTATCTACAGTCGAAGTCGCAGTGGGCGTCGCCGGCCTGGCCACGGGCCTTGCCCTGGGGGTCGGGGTATTGGATGGTGAACCAGCTCACGGTGGCGCCCCCCTCGGCGAAGAAGACGGCGAGCTTCTTGACCATCTCGCGGGCGACGGCGAGACGGGTCTGCCCCTGGCTGTTCAGCCCAAGCTCGGTGGAGTGGATGGGCTTCACGGCGCCGTACTTCTTCATCAGCTCGCGGTACTCGCGCATCGTGCGCCGGACGTCCCCGTAGTGCTCGTAGATGTGGAAGTCGTAGGAGTCGAGCCAGTTCTGGTAGCCCGCCTTGAAGTACTCCTCGTTGGGCTCGACGGAGGTGCCGATGACGTGAATCTTGGGGTCGAACGCCTTGACGGTTTCGTAGATTGCCTTGTAGGCGCGGACGTTGTCGAGGACCTTCTGTCCCGTGCCGTGTGGCTCGTAGGGCGGCTTGGGCGGCCACCCGCCCCACACGCCCATCAGCCGCAGCCCGAGCCTGTCGGCCAGGCGGACGGCGTAGAAGGCGGCGGTCTCCGAGCGCATCCTCAGGCGGATGGCCCTCGTCTCCTGCACTTCGAGTTGCGCGAGCGACTTTCGGGCGCCCACGTAGGCCCCGCCGCCGGTGAAGTCGGCGTAGAGGCGCATCGCGTTCTTGCCTGCCTCGGGCTGGCCGCGAACGAGGTCGAGGCCGCCCTTTGCGCCGCGGAACTCCCAGCCCAGGTTGAAGCCCCAGTCAAGCTCCCCCTCCTCGAGCATCTCGTCGAGGCGGATGGTCTTCTGGACCGCTGCCTGCGCGATAGATTGTTCCGTCGTCACTTGTGCGCGCTTTGCGCGCATGTTGGGGGATGAATGGATGAGTGGATGGGTGGATGGGTGTCAGACAATCATCCATTCATCCACCCATCCAATCCTCCCCTTTGGTTGCGGCCTGTGGCCGCGTTAAGATGGAAGAGGACGTCGCTGATGAGGCCCGTGCCCTTCGCCGTGCCCATCGCCCGCGAGGCCAGGATGGCGAGGTTCGGAACGTCCTGGCGCGGCTTGTTGTGCTTCTGGCGGTCGGCGGCGCCGCCCCAGCTTTCGTAGTTCGCCACGATGTCGAGCGCCGTCCCCGCGGCCATCTTCCTGAAGAACTCGTCCACGGGGAAGGCGATGTGCTGCCAGCCGCCCTTGTCGTTGAGCTTGAGGTTGACCTGATGCACCTTGTCCGTCTCGTCCGTGTAGCGGATGGGGAGCCGCAGGGAGCCGGCCGGTGAGTTCACCCAGAAGGAGAGCGCCTTGATGCGGGCTTTCGGGAGGGCCACCCAGGCCTGGACGTAGTTCCCGCCTTCCGTGAAGTCCCCGTGCAGCGCGAGCACCGGCTTCCCCTGGTGCTGCTCGGACGCCACAGCCAGCGTGCCTTTGGCGCCGGGGAACTCGCGTCCGTTGTCGAACCTCCATCCCCCGGCCGGCTTGGCCGGCTCGATCAGTACGACGGGCTCCTGGCCGAGCGCGCGCGCGGCCAGGGCCAGAGCAATCACGCCAGACAACGGCATGCTTCGCAAGATGCGGTCTCCTCGCCTCTCCCTGACTGGGTGCATTGTAGCCGCATGGCGCCCGCGGCGCAAGGTTCCCCGCCCCGCCCACCATTCGAGAACGACGACGAGGACGACTGGGGGGTCAACGTGACAGGCACGTTGACGTTGGCACGTTGACGTTGCCATAAGTGGGGCATGCTGTCAAGGGCCGCGGCGAGAGCGGGTGTGGCCATAGGCCGCCTCAGGTCGCCTGGGGATCGAGCGCGTCGCGCAACCCGTCGCCGAGGAAGTTGAGGGAGAGGAGGGTGACCGAGAAGGCGACGCCGGGGAAGACCATGAGCCAGGGGCAGACCTCCATCGAGCGGGCGCCCTCGGCGATCAGCGTGCCCCAGCTCGGCATCGGGTGCTCCACGCCCAGCCCCAGGAAGCTGAGAAACGCTTCCTGAAGCATGACGGCGGGGACGTTGAGGGTGGCGTAGACGATGACGACGCCGAGGAGGTTGGGGACGATGTGGCGGAAGATGATGCGGCAGGGGCCGGCGCCCACGGCACGCGCGGCCTCGACGAACTCCCGCTCCTTGAGCGAGACGACCTGTCCCCGCACGATGCGCGCCGTGGTGAGCCACTGGACGGCTCCCAGGGCGATGAAGAGGTTCAGCAGGCTCCGCCCCGCCACCATCACGATGAGGATGACGAGAAACATGAAGGGGAGGCCGTAGAGGACGTCCACGAAGCGCATCATCAGGTTGTCCGTGCGGCCGCCGACGTAGCCCGCCACGGCGCCATAGGACACGCCGATGACGAGGCTGACGGCGGTGGCGACGAGTCCGACGGCGAGGGAGACGCGCGCGCCGTAGAGGAGGCGGGAGAGGAGGTCGCGGCCAAGGGCGTCGGTGCCCAGCCAGTGGGTTCCGCCGGGCGGCTCGAGGGCAGCGGGAAGGTTCACCGCGTCGTAGGAATGGGGCGCAATGAGGGGAGCAAGGAGAGCCAGGAGCCCGAGCAGGAGGAGGAACGCGCCGCTTGCCGCGGCCAGGCGGTTGGCCAGCAGGCGGCGAAGCGCCAAGCGGCCAGGGCTCATCGCTTCGGGCGACTGCGTGCTCATTGGGCGTCACTCGCGAAACAGGAGTAGGGGCAGGTCCCCGTGCCTGCCCCGATCCGCGACATCGCACCAACACAGGGGCGGGCACAGGGACCCGCCCCTACTGGGCCTTTTCTTGCGGATGGTCATTCGAGGCGAATCCTGGGGTCCATGAGGGCGTGGACGACGTCAACGACGAGGTTGAGGAGGACCAGGAGCGAGCTGTAGACGATGACGGTGCCGAGGGCGAGCGTGTAGTCGCGGCTCGTGGCGGCGTTGACGAAGTGGCGGCCCATGCCGGGAATGTCGAATATCTGCTCGATGACGAACGAGCCGGTCAGGATGCTCGCCGTGGCCGGGCCGAGGTAGGAGACGAGTGGCCCGAGGCCAAGGCGGAGCGCGTGGCGGCGGACGACCGCGGCCTCAGAGAGCCCTTTCGCCCGCGCCGTGCGGATGTGGTCCTGGCGGAGCACCTCGAGCATTCCGCCGCGCGTCAGGCGCGCGATGCGGGCCGCGTAGGCCAGGCCCAACGCGAACGCGGGAAGGACGATGTGGGCGGGACTGCCCCAGCCCGAGGTCGGAAGCCAGTGGAGGCTGAGGGCAAAGAGGGTGACGAGGAGCGGCGCGAGAACCATGCTAGGGATTGAGACGCCGAGCATCACCAGGCCCATCGCCGCGTAGTCGGCGGCCTGGTTGTGGTGGAGAGCGGCGTAGACGCCCGCCAGGCCGCCCACGAGGAGCGCGATGAGGAGCGCCGTCGCGCCCAGCAGGGCCGAGCGGGGGAGCCCCTCGGCCAGGATGCGGTTCACCGAGCGGTCGGGCTGGGAGAGCGACGGCCCGAGGTCGCCCCGCATCAGCCCCCACAGGTAGCGCAGGCACTGGACGGGCATGGGGTCGCTCAGGCCGTACTTCTTCTCGAGAGCCTGTCGCACCTCGGGGCTCAGCGCCCGCTCCTGGTCGAAAGGCCCGCCGGGCACGAGGCGCATGAGGAAGAACGACAGCAGCACGATGGCCAGGAGCGTGAGTGCGGAGGCAAGCAAGCGGCGAAGTAGAAACGAAACCATCGGTCAGCGCCCGTTCCCTTGGGTGCAGCTTGGTGCCCAGCATCGGCCTGCGCGGGAGCGGCGCGCGGCATGCAGCCCCCGAATGGGGGCGACTGAGCCGTAGCCCAGGGCGACCGAAGGGAGCCCTGGGTAAGGCGACCCCCACGTGGGAGCCCCCGAATGGGGGCGATTCAGATGGCCGAGAATCGCCCCTTTCAGGGGCTCATGGGTGGGGGGCACGTGCGTTCCCAGGGCTCCCTTCGGTCGCCCTGGGTAGGGCGGCCTGCACCCGGGA